>CEQM01021083.1_pt1 | contig 15888 bp, 15 predicted proteins | sample 531111 | NCBI WGS metagenome assembly CEQM01 (sample SAMEA2621278, study PRJEB7988) | marine metagenome | biome: marine biome (ENVO:00000447); feature: deep chlorophyll maximum layer (ENVO:xxxxxxxx); material: "saline water (ENVO:00002010), including plankton (ENVO:xxxxxxxx)" | depth 120 m
GTCCGCACCCATTAAGTATTAGACAAAACAAAAAAATTACTAAGTAAATTTTATGATTGAATCGCATTAGAGTTATTTTTTTGTGCAAGCAGTGGCAAAATTATTGGTCAATTTTATCAAGTAAGCTGGCAATTTTTTGGTAAGCCTCTCGGAAGGGAATACCCTCTTCTATAGCCAATCGATTTGCCTGTTCTGCAGCATTAAGTTCAGAATCCAGATGTATATTTTCTGGTTTGAAGGTGATTCCTTCGAGTGTGTATTCCATGATTCCTAATGCGTCATTTGCAAGGTCAATGACTCGGAATAAGGGAGCTTTAACTCGCTGTAAGTCACGTTGATACCCAGAATTGAGTTTTGTTGTAATGCTTAGAATCTCAGTCAAAGCACCTGTTGCAACAGCCTGCGTACTACGGATTAGTTCAAGCACATCTGGATTACGTTTTTGCGGCATTATTGAAGAACCAGTAGTCATTTCATGTGGGAGGCTTACGAATGCAAACTCGCTTGTATAAAACAGTAATAGGTCCGACGCGAGACGACTAAGATCTCCAAGCAACAGTGCTATTTCAAATGTCAGAGTAGCCTCAGCTTTGCCCCTGCTAAGTTGGACCGCAGTTACAGGTTCATGAGCAGATGAAAAACCCAATTGTTTCGTCGTTGATTCACGATTGATATTGATTCCTGGTGTGCCATATCCTGCCGCTGAGCCCAGTGGATTAAAGTCAGCTCGTGATTTTGCAACGTTTAGGCCTCGGGCATCATCACGAATCTCTGCTGAGAAGCCTTTAGCCCAGAGGCCGACAGAACTGGGCATGGCTGGTTGCATATGTGTATAACCAGGTAGAGGAATATCTCCCTGACGTTTGGCCAGGGCCTCTAAAGAATCTGATACGGCTTCGGCTCCTAACTGAAGAGTGTTAGTTGCATCTTTCAGATATAGTCGCAGTGCTACGAGCACCTGATCATTCCTGGAACGTCCCAAGTGCATTCTTCCGCCAGCTGGGCCAATAAGCTCTATGAGACGTGCTTCTAATGCCCCATGAACATCCTCCTCTTCTAAGCTTATGGACCACTGACCCTGAGAATGCTGTTTATGCAGTTTTTTCAAACCACCACAGATTGCTTTAGAGTCTAAAGACGTTAGTAATCCTTGCTCCTCGAGCATTTGAGTGTGGGCGATGGAAGCAAGTACGTCATATTTAAGTAATCGCTCATCGAGCTTATGATCTTCCCCGACAGTGAATTTAAGTATCCGTTCATTCAGCGGTTGACCCTTATCCCATAATCGTGCCATCGAGTTCTACCCCTGTTGTTCAGCAGGCGTGAGATTCTGGATGTCATTAACAACGAGAGTTCCCATGCCTTCATTTGTGAAAACTTCAAGCAGAAGGCTGTCTGGAAGATCATATGAAATCACATGAACACGTGGAACTCCTCCGGCAAGAGCACTTTCAATTGCTGCAGCCTTGGGTAGCATTCCATCGGAGAGGCACCCTTCGCTTCGTAATTTTTCTAGGCCCGCTATGTCCAGATATGAGATCACGGAGCGTAGATCATTTATTGATTCCAAAATGCCAGGAGCTCCGGTAGCCAGTATCAGTTTTTCTGCTTCGAGAGCCACAGCCACAGCTGCAGCTACGGTATCTGCATTGATATTCAACAATGTACCTGATTCGTCAGCTGATAGAGGGCTAATTATTGGAATGAGATCATTATCTAACTGCTTTAGTAGAATGCTAGGATCGACTTCATCGATATCGCCTACGAACCCATAGTCTACGGTTCCACCTGTATCACTAAGAACGGGTGGTCGTTTGTGGGCCTTGATGAGGCCAGCATCTACACCACTGATACCAACAGCAGGTATATCGAGATCACGGCATGCAGCTAGAAGTCGTGTATTGATTTGTCCATTTAGAACCATCATTGCAACTTCGAGAGCATTTTTGTCAGTCACTCGCCGGCCATCAATAAACTCGGCCGATACGCCTAGTGCTTTGGATAGCTCAGTGGATTGAGGCCCTCCGCCATGGACTAAGATGACGCGTATTCCCACGTCATGGAGAATTCCCACCTGTTCCATTATGGCGCGCGTTCCCTCTATCGTTGCGAAGGCATCACCACCTGCTTTAAGGACAAAAACCTTACGCTTAAACATTCGTATATACGGTGTAGCACGTTTCAGAGAATTCACAGCAATAGCCCTTTCGTTTTGACTTAGTCGTGGCATATTTAGTTAACCTTTTAGCATCCGGTGAAGTACGGCCATCTGTGCCTTCATCCGATTGTTTGCTTCTTGAATCACTACACTTCGAGGCCCATCTAGTATCCGATCAGCTACGACTACGCCTCGGCGAACAGGGAGGCAATGCATAAAGCGGCAATCTTCTTGAGAGTTATCAAACCAAGGTTCATCAACACACCAATCTAAAAGATTTTCTCGCAGTGCCTGATCTCCTAATCGATCGCCATAATGAGAGGTTGATGACCATGACTTCGCATAGATCACATTTGCGCCTTCCATGGCCTCGCGACGATCATCAGTTTCTGATACGTTACCGCCATTTTCAGTAGCAAGCCTTTTGGCATCCTGCATAATTTTCGATGGTAGTTCAAAGCCAGGAGGACGAAGCACAACAACATCCATACCGCGTTGAGCAGCCATTCGGACTGTTGAAGATGGCACAGCTAACGGTAAAGCCTTTGGGTGATATGCCCAAGAAAGAACGAAGCGTCCGCCATTGCTAGGTATTTTCAAATCATCCATGGTTTTCCAGTCAGCTAGGCTTTGACATGGGTGTTGAATAGCAGATTCCATATTGATTAGTGGAACATTTGCTAGTGAAGCGAGACTCTCAAACTCCTGATCGGCTAGATCGTGCTCAAGGTTTTTGCGCTCGGCAAATGCTCTGATTCCAATGGCATCACCATAGGAGGCTATAACCGGTACTGCTTCGCGAATATGTTCTGCTGCCTCACCGTCCATGACAATACCTGGCCGTGTTTCCAGACCATGGATAGACATATCAGGTGAAATGACAAATGAGCTACCCCCAAGTTTAGACATGGCTGCCTGAAATGACGCCAGTGTTCGTAAGGAAGGGCTCAAAAAAAGCAAGGAGAGAACCTTTCCTTCTAAGGCACGAGGTTCTGGTTTCTGCTCAAGTCGGCTAGCTAGTTTGAGTAGAGAGTTGATTTCCTGCGTGGAAAAGTCAGTTAGATCATTGAAGCGTTTCACTTTTAAACTCCTCTAGAGCTTGCAAGAGCAGGTTTACATGCTGCTCTTCGAGAATAAATGGAGGCAACAAGCGCAATACATGTGGGTCTGAACTTGTTCCTGTAAGGATTCCGCAGCGAAGCAAGGCATCCCTAACATGGGCTGCTCGTGGTTTGGTTTTTAGACCAATTAAGAAGCCAGCACCCTGTACTTCTAAGATTGGTCCGAAAACACATTTGTTACGGATTAAATCCCCTATTTTTTTTATATTAGCTAAAAGATTTTCCTCCTCAATTATTTCAAGCACAGTTTTGATTGCTGCGCAGGCAAGTGGCGCTCCACCAAATGTTGAGCCCAAGGCCCCAGGTCCAAGGTCTTTAGCTAAGCCATCAGTCATAAGTATTGCTGCACAAGGGACACCGCCACCCAATGCTTTAGCGGTAGTCAGTAAATCAGGTGTTACCCCAAAAAGATCTGCCCCAAATGGTGTCCCTAAACGGCCCACACCAGTCTGAACCTCGTCTAGAATTAGCATAGCGCTGTTTTGGTTGCATGATTCACGTGCAGCGACTAAAAATTCTTTGGAAAAATCAAAGGCGCCTGCAACTCCTTGTACCGGTTCGATGATTATTCCCGCAGTATTATTGTCAACTGCCTCACGCAATGCTGCTACATCATTCCGCGGTACGAATGTGACATCAAAAGGGGTATGTGGAAAACCATACCAGCTTTTTTTAGCACCCCAAGTAACTGCTGCTGCTGCACCTGTGCGTCCGTGAAACGCATGTTCCACGGCTATGATCTTGGAACGTCCAGTAGACTGGAGTGCGATCCTTAAAGCGTTCTCATTCGCTTCTGAACCGCTATTGACGAAAAAAACCCGTGACAGTTCATCAGGTGCAAAATCCGCCAGCTTTTCTGCAGCCTCGTCGCGGATATTCATTGCAACAAGGTTGCTTTGAAATAACAGTTTTTCTGCCTGTTTTTTGATTGCTGATGTAAGGCGTGGGTGACCGTAACCCAAAGATGCAACAGCATGACCTCCATAGAGGTCCAACACTTCACGCCCTTGAGCATCTCGGAGAAAAACGCCCTGACCGGTTATTGGTTGGAAGGGCAATAGAGGATAAACCTCGGTCAGATTGGCTGTTTGTGGAATTGTCATCACACCCATCCTGCTGGAGCAATAATAAGACCCTCAGAGTCTGGCCAGCCAGCTAGTCGGTTTACCCACTGAATTGCACCACCGGCTGCCCCTTTAACAAGATTATCAATTACGCAGCAGACAGCTACCGCACCTTTATCGACATTGATGCTTAAGGCGGCATTATTAGTGCCCACAATATCTTTGAGTTTGGGGGGCATAGACACAATGTTTACGAAGTCAGAGTTTTGATAAAACCCTGCTAGTTGTGTAGCAATCAATTCTTGGTCAGATTTTCCAGCACATCGCGCAAATACCGTCGCGTGTATTCCACGCGAAAAGGGACCAGACTGGGGAACGAAGTGCAATTTAATATCACTTCCGGTGCAAGCATGCACAATGTCACAGACCTCAGGGTCATGTCGATGTTGTAGAGCCTGGTAGGCAAATAAATTGCTTTGGCGCATTGGGTGGTGTGTTGTATCCCTTGGAACACGTCCCGCTCCTGTACTGCCTGTTATTGCACTGACAAAAAACTCTGGTTCAACGAGCCCCAACTTAATCAGTGGAACAATGGCTAAAAGCATTGATGTGGCAAAACAGCCAGGCTGAACAGCATGGGGCGTATTAAGAACCTCCAAGTGTTCTGGTACTGCGCAGCTGAAAGAATCGAGTCGGTGGGGAGCTGAATGCGCTTGTCCATAAATCTCCATAAAACGTTCTGAAGATGGGTGCCGGAAGTCCGCAGACGCATCAACTACGGTCATGCGCACTTTGGTTTTCTCCGCGTTTTGCAGAAATTGATCTATCAAGCCAGCTGATGCCCCATGGGGAGCGGCCGAAATAGTTATCCAATGAGGAAATTCTCCTAACCTTTCGGTGCACTGTTTTATTGAGGTAAATTTTTTTGTTGGATAAACAGCAGCTAGGTGTCCGAAGGCGTCTGCAATAGGCTCATCCTGTCGGCTACTGGAGATTACATGTGCCAATTCAAGTCGGGGGTGTAAAGCAATCAGTCGCAGAAGCTCGCCCGCAACATAGCCTGAACCGCCCAATAAAATTACAGGTAGTGTTTCATTCATGGAGAAACCTCAACTTGTTTTGTGGCAAGCCCTATCTGATCTTGTATCAAGTCACCCAAGTCAGCACCATGTGTAAGGGCATTCGCCGCACGAACCTTGATACGTCGTTCGATAATTTCAATTCCAACCAAGTTATCAGTGGCTGGGCCAGTTACAGCAATCGGCTCGATATTAAACTCTTCTCGAAGAAGCTTGACTCCACCCCAAGCACCCACTGGGTCGTTAGCACACAGCACTACACCACTTAGAGCCTTATTTATTTCTGGATCTAGCAGGATCGCCTCAACTCCATAGGCACCAAGCATTCCATCCCCAAGCTCAAATACAATCACATCCGGTTTTTCAGAAGCAAGTCCAACCATAAGTTTGCGAGTCAACTCTGGTGCATTATCGGATGTTGTACAAACAACACCATGATCAGTAAAAATTCTTGTATTACGAGCACCTGCATCCTCCATGGCAAGAATGTCACGTTGCAGAGCAACTCCCGTTGATTTAAATGCATCAACGGTTAGTCCTCGTTGCGAAAAGCGGCTGATCACAGCACATGCTGCAGCCGTTTTTCCAGAATCCATACAGGTTCCGGCAAAAGCTACTATAGGAGTATCGGCTAGATTCAGGGGTGATAGATCTTTAATAGGAACATTATTTACTCGTGCCGGTACTCCAATTCGTTCGCCAAGATAGGGAAAGTCAAGCACAACGCCTAGCACTCGGCAGTCGAAAGGTTTCCCTTGATTCGGATTTACAGAATCGCAAACTCCTAATACACCGCCTAGGTTTAGTAATTGCACAAGATCGCCTGGAGAGAGTTTTTCTGGTAAATGTCCGGAGTATCCAAAAAGGGCCTTACGGTGTCCGAGAGCCCCAACAATTATGTCTCCTCGTTTCACCTGAGCCATACGGCCGCTTGTCAGCTCTAAGGTGTTATAGCGTGACTTATTATTTAAGACTTCAACTGCTACTAGTACACCTTCTTCACAGGGAATTTCAGCGCTAGTTCGAATTTCTCGACCAATTTCTGTGCCAATTGCTACCGATGCAATTTTATCTACGATAAAGGGACGCATGATTAATCTCCCCCGTTCTCTTTAGACCGATTATGTAGCATCCCGGGTATTGCTAATATTCGAGAAAATCCTACAGCATCCTCTGCTGTCCACTCACCCGCAGATTCACCATATTGACCCTTGCTCGCGGACATAAGTGAGTGAGGAGACTTCACTCCACTTACAAAGACATGCCCTGGTCCCAAGAGACAGTGAGCAATCCCATTTACATGGGTTTGTGAAGATTCAAGTAAAGCCTCGATATCACGACAGACTGGATCAAGTTGCTTACCCTCGTGAACAAAATCACCGTAAGACTGACTTACTTGATCTTTAATGCGTTGTTGAAGTCCTGAGAGAGTCAGTTTTTCTAGCTCTCGATGACAGGTTAGAAGAATTTCTGCTGCAGGTGCCTCGAAAGCAACACGTCCCTTAGTTCCTAGTATGGTATCTCCAAGATGAATTCCACGCCCAATTCCAAACTTTGAGCCAATAGTTTCCAGTTTCTCTATGAGGGTTACTGGTGGAAATGCCTGTCCGTTTAGACTAACCGGGACTCCTTGTGAGAATTCTATTGATAACTCCTCTCGTGCTGGAGGCTTATCTAGTGCACCAGCACTCAAGATCCATTCAGATTCTGGGATGCTTTGCTCAGAAGTTAGAGTTTCAGCACCGCCTATAGTCACACCCCATAGCCCACGATTAATTGAATATGAGGATCCAGCAGAAGGCAAAGGTAGCCCACGGCTGCCGAGGTACTCTACTTGATCTGCCCTCGCCCAAGAATGATCTCGGACAGGGGCTATCACTTCGAGTTGAGGCGCTAATGCTTTTAATACTATCTCGAATCGAACCTGGTCGTTCCCTGCTGCCGTACAACCATGAGCTACGGTACATGAGTTAATTTTGCTAGCAAGATTAGCTAAACATTTTGCTTGGATTCCCCTTTCAGAACCAACACACAGTGGGTAAAGCTGACCGCGTCGGACGTTCCCAATAATTAGGAATTTTAAAACTTCGTTAAAGAACTCTTCTCGGGCATCTATTAGAAAATGTTCTTTTGCTCCTAATGCATGAGCACGTTCCGATAGGGCGTCTGCATCAGCAGTTGTTAATCCGCCTGTATTGATTGTTGCAGTGACTACTGGACGTTCATATGTATCCATAAGCCATGGGACACAAAAGGATGTATCTAGTCCGCCAGAAAACGCCAGTACTATTGGTGAGTTGTTGTTTTTCATAATTTAGAACTCATATTTTTCATTGCAGTTCAGTACTGCTTATAGAGCCTTGTAATCGAGCTACAAGACGTTTTTGTGCTGCCATGCCCGTCGTTGCAACAAAGATTGTGTCATCTCCAGAAACCGTACCTACAATTTCTGGCCAACTAACTCTATCCAAAACAAGTGCAACTCGATTGGCCGCGCCAATAGCTGTGTTTATTACGATTAGATTTGGCCCAGCTGATCTCAGGGCTCGCACGAACTCCGAAACCATTCCTAAGGAGTGTTCATTATCCTGATCTGGACGTTCGGGTAAGCTGTACCCCCCTTTTAGCTTAACTGCTCCTAGATCGCGAAGATCACGACTTACGCTAGATTGAGTCGCGTCATAGCCCTGAACTCGAAGTAATTGAACCAATTCAGCCTGATTATGAATACTGTGATTCGCTAGTAATTCCATAATCAATTGGCGTCGACCTTGTTGTTGGATAGTTACAGGCATTGTTTCTTACATGAATAAAATTGCGCATATATTATTGATTATGCGCAAATAATGCAAATAAAATAAGCTTTTTTGTTATATAGACGGATAATCATTCATACTTTATTAATGAAAATGAGTACAACTAAACTTGAAACCCTAGAAATAGAGACCGGCATAGACCCATCTTGGAGCATAATATGGCTACATGGTTTAGGGGCAGATGGACATGATTTTGAATCAATAATTCCACAACTTGATTTACCTGAATCTGCTCGTTTTATTTTTCCACATGCTCCTATTCGACCCGTTACTATCAATGGCAATTACCCAATGAGGGCGTGGTATGACATTTTTTCTCTTGAGCGCGGAGGATTAGAAGATGAGGATAGTATTCGCAAAAGCTCTACCGAAATTTTACAACTGATCGAAATAGAAGCTGAACGAGGTATACCTTCAACCCGGTTATTTCTTGTCGGGTTTTCTCAAGGGGCCGCTATGGCGCTATACACTGGCTTAACAAAAATGAAGTCACTTGCGGGAATCATAGCGCTATCGGGTTATTTGCCAGTAGCAAAGAAATTTCCATCAGAGAAAACAGATGCTAATAAGTTAACGCCAATTTTTATGGCTCATGGAAGTATGGATCCTACAGTTCCAGAGTCCTATGGCAAAAGCTCAAAAGAAATTTTGAAATCCGAAGGCTACCAAGTGGATTGGCGTACCTACTCTATGGGACATTCTATATGCCAAGAGGAGGTAGTCGACATAAAAGAATGGTTAGAAAAACAGTTTAGGAGCCAAGATTAAACCTGTGTTTATTTTCTTCTAAGCGTCTGCCATCCGAATCATAAAGACGCTCAATAAAATTAACCTCACCTGCGCCTGAGATAACTATAACCGTTGAAGAGCGTGTTCCAAACAACTTGTTATTAATAAAGGTACGTGACTGGCGATCATCATAGTCGAGTGAATTTTCTTCAAGACTTTGAGGGTCTTGGTTTTCAAGCATCTCAAACAAATCCTTTTCTGGAGTGGCACTAGTTAATGCAGATCTAATAATGGATTCAGCATAATGTATCTTTGGCCAACGGGTTCCCATTGGAGCATTGCTAATTGCATATGTGCCTGGAGGCAGTAATTTTTCAGGTGCTTTATTACTTGAATAATGCATATTAAAGCCATTAAAAAGCAGTAAGTTATAAGGCGCATATCCACCACCATCATCAAGTGTGGATATAAATTGATCGATAGGGCTCTGGCCTATGAGATAGTCTCTAACCAAGTGCCCACGTGATTTTTCGAATATGGCATCTTGATTTGACGGTATATTTGTTACCGCAGCTAGCCGGCCTATTTGGTCTATCGCTAGCCATGTGCCTCCAGCGAGGAGATCTCGCCCTCCGAGAATATGCTCATGATCTTCCCACCACTTGGCCCCTGAAGTAGGCCTTGCGTGTAACTCATCTCGGTTAGTTGCAAATATTAATGGGTAATCTTTGGAAACACCAAAGGCAAATGCTACTAGACACATGTAATCAGATTCCGCTTTTATTAAGAAAATTTATCATTCCTAAACCCTCAACATAAAAATATCGATGAAAGGCTTTAGTTCAATAATTTGATAGCTTTACAGTATTCCATAGAGATAACAGCGTATCATTCTGCGGACACCAATTAACTTCATACGTAATTTTTTCGCCTATAGATAGTGAAGTAGTATATTGATTTTGTTTGTAACCGAGGTACAAAGCACTGGACGCACTAAGTCTTAAAAAACTTCGCAAGGTTTATAAGAACGGCACAGAGGCTCTTTCTGGCATTGATCTTACGGTGCAGGAAGGAGATTTTTTTGCTTTGCTTGGTCCTAATGGTGCAGGTAAGACAACAGTAATAGGTATTGTTACGTCTTTAGTCAATAAAACCAGCGGAACCGTGTCTGTTTTTGGGCACAATATGGATGAACAGTGCGAGGCAGCAAAGGCTTGTATTGGAATTGTGCCTCAAGAAGTAAATCTCAATATGTTTGAGAAGAACGAGAATATTTTAATTAATCAAGCTGGTTATTATGGTGTTCCTAGATCCATAGCAAAAAAACGTGCTGAGAAATATTTAAAGGCCGTTCATTTATGGGATCGTAGAGATGATATTGCACGTAATCTTTCAGGGGGAATGAAACGCCGATTGATGATTGCTCGAGCACTAGTACATGAACCCCGATTGCTGATTCTTGATGAACCCACGGCGGGAGTTGATATAGAAATACGAAGATCTATGTGGGAACTGATGAGAGAAATTAATAATATTGGAATGACAATTATTCTTACTACCCACTATTTGGAGGAGGCTGAGAGTCTATGTCGAAACATAGCAATCATTGATGAGGGTAAACTAATAGAGAATGACGCCATGGCGAATGTTGTTAGCAAGCTACAACGAGAGGTTTTCGTCTTAACGATGAGGGACTTTATGCAAAGCCCTCCAGTCATAGAAGGGTATGAGGTTCGACTTAGAAATAATTATGAGATTGAGGTTGAGGTAGCTAAAGATCAGGGACTCAATGGTCTTTTCAATGCTATTTCTAATCAGTCATTGCATGTATCTAGTATGAGAACTAGATCAAATAGACTTGAAGAGCTATTTATGCGTCTTGTTGAGAATAAAAACTTAAATATTAAAATTTCTCAGCAGTCAAAAGTTACAGATTCCGCTGGTATAGCTCAGGAGAAATCAAACTAATGTTGCTTGTACTGGTATGTTTGATGGTAATACTTTGCTAGATAAAACCCCTAAAAAGCCTGACCTTATTCAAATAAATCTGGTGGGGTTAAGAACCATAGTTACTAAAGAAGTACGTCGGGTGTTACGTATATGGGTGCAAACTATTGTTCCTCCAGCAATCACCATGACGCTCTATTTCATAATTTTTGGCAGTCTCATTGGTAGCCGGATTGGCGAGATGGGGGGTGTGCCATATACAACATTTATTGCACCAGGCCTTATCATGATGTCAGTAATTACAAATTCTTTTGGAAATGTTGTGTCCTCCTTTTTTTCTGGAAAGTTACAACTAAATCTAGAAGAGCTGCTGGTATCTCCCTTGGATTTTACTACGATCATAATAGGGTATGTTGCAGGTGGTGTTGCTAGGGGTCTTGCAGTTGCGGCATTAGTAACTATTGTCGCGTCGTTTTTTACAGACTTGAGTGTTGTTTACCCTCTAGTCACTATTTCAGTCGTTATATTGACTGCAATAGTGTTTTCATTAGCAGGATTGCTGAACGCTATTTTTGCTAATAGTTTTGATGATATATCTATCATACCCACATTTGTACTTGCACCTTTGACCTATCTTGGAGGAGTATTTTTTTCTATCACCCTGTTATCCCCTTTTTGGCAAAAGGTTGCTTTGGCGAACCCTATTCTTTACATGGTGAATGCCTTTAGATATGGAATGCTTGGATCTTCTGATATTCCTCTTAGTACCGCTTTCATCATCATACTAGTAGCAGTATTTGGGTTGTTTGGACTAGCGCTTTTCCTTCTACGTCGTGGTATTGGAATCCGAACTTAAGAAATTCGGACGCTCATTAAAAAGAAAAACTTATTTTGTCCCTATAATTATTTCTTGTATCTTGCTGCAACATAAACTTTTCTGATAAAACCATTACAAATTGAAGCCTGTTTATCACTGGCGAGGTAATAAAAATAATTGGGTTTCATGAGCAATGATTACCCCTTCCTCAGTTATTTCAATAATATTTGTTCCTTCAGTGATATTTTCTCCTTCTAAGTATTTGGATGAGTTTATAAACACAAAACGATCAGCTGGGGATGGGCTAAAAACATGGAGCTCTAAGGTTAAGCCTGGAATCTGAACTCCATATGAGAGTAGGTCTGACATACTGGGTATCGTTGAAGTATCAGGCACTAAAGTTACTGGAGAGCTTTCTGCTGTAAGAGGTTGTTCTGGTATAGGTACGTCTAGATCTGATTCAAGTTCTAATCCTAGGTTATTTTCTGATTCTAGACTTGTAGGGTCTAAGGCTTCAGTTAAGCTAACTTGTGGTGATTGACCTAAGCTATTTTCAGCAACAACACCTACTGTTTGGTTGAGGGGTCTTACATCATTTAGCCAAGCCCATCCTAGTAAAAAAACTCCGGCTGTTAGCCCAATAATCATCCCAATCATCCATAGAGGCGCCTTATTGCGGTGGATGACAGTAGGCATCTCACTTATACGACGCACGGCAGATTGCTGGCGTTCGTTTTCTGATTTTTTAAGAGCATCCAGTATGAAGGACATTTCAGGGAATCCTAGATAAAAATGGTGTGTTGGGCGTCTTTAGATCAGTATTTATATCTTTTGATATTGAGGAGTCTAAAAGATAATCTTCTAGTCCTAAAAGTGTAGTTTCAGGTACCTCGAAATCCTCTACCGCAATTACCTCGATTGCTTCAGTACTAAATGCTAGGTCAGAAGTTTCAACCTCTACGGCAGAATGTGGTTCTAATGAAATATCATATTTAGTGAGAAACCATTGGCCTAAACCCAGTGCGAGAAGCGCAACGCCACCGACTGCCAAGAGGGTAACAAACCATCGTTGCCATTGTGACACTATATTTTTGCCATAGACTTCTGCTGCCGCACGCCGGACCAGATGCTTGTCTATATTAGTTTTATCCAGAGAATAGCCTGCGAGTAATGCGCGATCACTGATAACGTTTATTAATCGAGGTACACCTTTAGAACTTCTGTAAATCTCGCGAATTGCAGCTGGCAAAAAAATTCCATCAGATGCCCCCGCCACCTTCATACGATGATTAATATATTTGCTAGTATCTTCGGAACCTAAAGGTTCTAGGTGATACCTGCCAGTAACACGTTGCGCCAATTGCCGCATATCTTCTCGCGATAAGATTTCTCGTAATTCTGGCTGTCCGATAAGTATGATTTGCAGTAACTTTTGTTGTGGAGTTTCTAGATTGGTGAGCAAACGGACTTGTTCTAAAACATCTGTTCCCAGATTTTGAGCTTCATCAACTATTAATACTGTACGCCTTCCTCGGGCATGTGCTTCAAGAAGGTATTTATTGATTTGATCCACCAAGACTTTAGGAGAACAGTGTGTTGGTGATTCAAGATTGAGTTCTTCACAAATTGCAATTAAAAAATCTTGTGTCGTGAGTTCAGGGTTTAAAATAACTGCAAGATCCGCTTCGTTAGGTAATTGCTCAAATAAACTCCGTACCAAGGTCGTTTTCCCGGTGCCTACTTCTCCAGTTAGCTGAATAAACCCTCCGCTTTGTGAGATACCATAAATTAAATGAGCCAGCCCATCCGCATGGCGTTGACTCATATACAAGTATCTTGGATCTGGAGTGATTGAGAACGGTCTCTCTCTCAGGCCATAGAACTGTGTATACACTTATGGCGCTCCTGAGGTTCTATTACCGTTTAATTATTCACACTTTAGCCGCTTAGCTTTCTATTACTCCGTAACCATAATGGTAACTGGTTCAGAAAGAAGAGGCGGATCGTGTGGAATATGTAGATAATCGCCCAAGACGAGTTGCAAGGTATGTTGGCCTGGTGATAGCTCAATAATTGTCTCAGTTTGACCTCCACCAAAATGAATATTTTGCTCATCTGCTGGTACAGGCATATTTAGATTGACAAGTTCAGTATCTACAAGCAGATGGTGATGTCCTGTATTTGGTCTATCAGTACCTGCAGGTGCAATACCTGCGCCCTCTAGCCCAAATAGAATGTTGACTGGACTTGTAACTTCAGCACCATTACTAGGAGAAATTATGTAGACCATAGCACCGTCTGGTGATGGATTACGGGGCATAGCTGCTGGTTGTTCTGATGCTACTGAGGTTGTTGGTTGAGGTTCTGGTGTAGTGGTTGGCGTCTCAGGTGATTGGCGCCCACATGCAAGTAGCAAGATACTACCCGTCAAAATAATAATAGTTCGAATATGCATTTGGTTGTTCCTCTAAACTTGCTCGGTATTCTAGTTTCAAGAGCTACATAATTTAATGTAGCACAGACATTTGTTTCTATAGAAAAATCTAGTCTATTTATCGTTATAGGCCATTAGTACTATAGCCTCTATCCTAATCATTTTTTATTTTCTTTTTTGTAGGTACCCTTTTTTTCTTTGTCTTAGTAGCTGATTTATAAACAAGGTCGGAAGGGAGGAAATCATCAACGGCAAGTAGATCCATGACTTTGGCATCAAACTCATGAAGCAGGCTCGTTTCTGATTCGGTAAGAATGCTACGTTCTTTGGCCTCATTAATCTGTTCATATAAGGATTTTGATTCTATTTGACCTGCGCGGCGAGCATCGGAGACTTTACGCTCAGCAGATTTAACTTGTTCCGCTAGTTCTAGAGCTTCCTGCAGCAATACTGGATGATTGCTGGGCTCTACTTTTTCATAGATGCAATGGCAAAGACGTTTACGAGTACTTGTTGGTTTCATGACGAGTTCTGCAATTTCCTGGCCCAGCTCGTCGGAGGGAGAAGAGTAAGTTCTACCTCTGGGGAAAACCAATACTCTCAATATGCGAGCTACCCAAGGATTAGGGAAGTTACAGAGAAACCCATGAAGCTGTTCTTGTGCGCGATAAAGCAGATTACGGCAACTCCATTCAATTATTGGGAGGTCGGCTGTGGGCCTCCCTTGATCCTGGTAGTGTTTTAGAACCATCGATGCAAGGTATAGATAGCTGAGAATATCACCTAGACGCGCAGAGATGAGCTCTTTCCTTTTTAGTGTTCCACCAAGAGTCATCATTGCCGCATCAGCAGCAAGTGCGAAGGATGCACTATAGCGATTGATATGCTGATAATAACGTCGAGTCGGACCCTTGACTGGAGCACTCGTAAAACGAGAGTGGGTCAAAGCCATCACAAAAGATCTAACTGCATTAGAGATTATGTGTCCTATGTGAGCAAAAATAAGGCCATCAAATTTTTCTAAGCCAGCATCAGTGTCATCATCATTGGCTGCTTCGATTTCTTCTAAAACAAACGGATGGCAACGAGTCGCACCTTGTCCAAATATAATCAGATTACGAGTTAAAATATTTGCACCCTCGACAGTAATTGCAATAGGAATGGATTCATAATCCCTAGCCAGGTAGTTTTTAGGGCCCAACATAATGCCCTTACCGCCGTGAATGTCCATTGCATCATTTGAGACAATACGGCCCATCTCAGTATTGTGGTACTTGAGAATTGCAGTTGGCACTGCTGGTCTTTCACCTGCATTTAGTGCAGCGCAGGTTACGCGGGATGCAGCTGTCATTATGTAGGTGTACCCTGCCATTCGCCCGAGGACTTCTCCTACACCATGAAACTTTCCTATGGGAAGATTAAACTGCTGACGTATTCTGGCGTAGGCTCCAGCTGCATATATACCCGACATAGCATTACCAAGGGCATTACTTGGAAGAACAATACCGCGTCCAGCAGATAGTTGTTCAACCAGCATTCGCCACCCTTCACCCGCCATTTTTGGGCCTCCTATGAGGTTATCAAGAGGCACAAAAACGTCCTTGCCCTGGGTTGGACCATTCTGAAAGGGTATGTTGATTGGGAAGTGACGACGACCTATATTGATCCCGGGCAGGTTTGTTGGAATCAAGGCCGCAGTGATTCCGTATTCTTCCTGTTCTCC
>CEQM01029510.1_pt1 | contig 15831 bp, 13 predicted proteins | sample 531111 | NCBI WGS metagenome assembly CEQM01 (sample SAMEA2621278, study PRJEB7988) | marine metagenome | biome: marine biome (ENVO:00000447); feature: deep chlorophyll maximum layer (ENVO:xxxxxxxx); material: "saline water (ENVO:00002010), including plankton (ENVO:xxxxxxxx)" | depth 120 m
GTACATATAATTATAAAATCATATATCTTTACAAGATAGTACACCTTTATGAAAATACATGTGATAAATACAGGCAAATTTAAATTAGATGGCGGAGCTATGTTTGGTGTTGTTCCTAAAACAATTTGGTCAAAAACAAATCCTGCAGACAAAAATAACATGTGCTCTTGGTCCATGAGATGTCTATTAGTTGAATTCGATGATAAAAAAATACTGATCGATACAGGAATTGGAAATAAACAAAGTAAGAAGTTTTTTCAATATTTTTATTTACATGGAGAAGATAGTTTGTTGAAATCTTTGAGTCAAATTAATATTAAGCCTAATCAAATCACCGATGTTTTTTTCACGCATCTACATTTTGATCATTGTGGTGGAGCTATAATTAAAAAAAATAATAAATATGAATTACTTTTTAACAATGCTAAACACTTAACTAACAAAGTTCATTGGAAATTAGCTAACAATCCAAATAAAAGAGAAAAAGCATCATTTTTAAAAGAAAATTTTGAACTAATAAAAAACCAAAATAAATTAATATTCATCAATGAAGGTAATTTATATCACAATATAGAAGTTCGTTTTTTTTATGGACATACTGACGCACAAATGATTCCTATTATTAGTGTAGGTGATAAAAAATTAGTGTTTACCGCAGACTTATTACCATCTATTGGGCATATTCCATTACCATATGTAATGGGTTATGATACACAACCATTAATCACATTGAAAGAAAAAAAACTTTTTTTGGAAGAAGCAGCACATAATAAATATGTGCTATTTTTAGAACATGATGACAAATATGAATGCTGTACTGTAAAAATGACAGACAGAGGAGTAAGATTAGATCAATGTGGTAAACTGACAGATTTATTATACTAACTTCTTAATTACATTCCGTCCATTCTTGTATATTATTTACAATACTATCAATCTGTTTGTGAAGTCTTTTTAACTCCACAGGTCCATTAAAGCGATCCACAACTTTATGTGTTTTAGTATCTAAGGTGACTTCTAAAATGACAGAAGGCACATCTGTAACATAAGCATCGTATTCATTTTTAAACTCAAAAAATTTGACATCATATAATGCTGATTTGAAATCATCGATTAATGTAGAGGAAATCGTAGCAGTAAAACAACCAATTTTATCCACAAACATTTTACCTTCATACCTAACTAAACCATTGTCATATAGACTAATACTATATTGAGGACAAGTACCATAACAAGCTGTTCGATTCATGATTAAAATTGGAGACAATGTATTATGATTGACTATGATATGTTTTTGTGAACAACTAAACAATAAGAAGATAAATAATACAACATGTAATTTCATGCCTATCTATTTTGATTTTTTCTTGCTAATTCCTCTAATCTTTGTTGAAATTTTGATTTTGTTACTGGCTTTTTTTTATTTGCCTGTAACATAGCATAAAGCTTTTTGTCATCTATACTTCGTCTTATTAATGCTTGTTGACCAAACGTAATTAAGTTAGCTAAAAAATAATAATAACTTAACGCAGACGAGTAATTATTCATGACAAATAAAAATATAATAGGCATAGTATACATAACATATTTCATTTGTGGCATTTGAGCATTACTAGAAGACATCTGATTAGAATACATCATTTGTAAAGCTGTAGCTAAAGTCATTAATAATGCGAACAAACTAATATGGTCACCATATAAAGGAATATTAAACCCTAAATCCAAAATCGAATCATAACTTGAGAGGTCATCTGCCCATAAAAATGGCTGTTGTCTTAATTCAATTGAAGCTGGAAAAAATCTAAATAAAGCTATAAGAATTGGCATTTGTAACAACATCGGCAAACAACCGCCTAATGGATTCACACCTGTTTTTCTATATAAGTTCATATGAGCCTGTTGACGTTGCATCGGATCTTCAATTTTGTCATTAATTGCATCAATCTCTGGTTTTAGAACACGCATCTTAGCCATTGATAAGTATGAGCTCTTTGTGGGAAGAAATAAAATTATTTTAATAACAATAGCAATAATTAGTATAATAATACCATAATTGAATCCGAAATTTTCTAAAAAATTGAACATCGGTATCACCAAAAACTTATTCACCCAACCAAAAATACCCCACCCTAAAGGAACTAAAGATTCAAAACCTCTATCAAAAGAACTAAGTAAAGAATACTTGTTAGGCACAAAATAAAGATTAAATAAATACTGATTATTTTGATTATCATAATCAATAGAAAATTCTGACTGCAGTGTTTTTACGAAGCTATCGTCATTTTCATCAGGTTTATTAGATTGAATGACTGCCGAATCAAATGATTCTTCGGAATAAATAATAGTAGAAAAAAATTGTTGCTTGTTAGCAATCCAAACAGGCGACTCAATAGTTTTTTCAACATCCTTCATTAAAGACAATTGTTTTGAAGATTTATTATTAAAAGAATAATTAATAGTAGTAGAGTTCCGTTCATTATCAATATTTTTTTCAAGTTGATTGATTTTTTGAGACCACATCAGCTTATCTGGCTCAAGATAACTACTGCCTTCGCTTATTAAAACTTGAAAATCAACTTCATAACTATCAGCTAATAATTCATATATAAATGAAATGCTATTTTTTAATTCATCTTGAAATTGAAAAATAATTTTAGTGTCACTTTGATCAATACTTTGAAATACGAGCGTGTCTGTATTCATTTTTTGTGTTGTTGAAAAAAAAGAAAAATTAAAATCCAAATCCTGAATAAGCTTTAAAGGAAGAGAATCATGAGTGTAGTATTCTTTTAATACAACCTCTTTGATAGAAGCTCCATAATTTGATAATTTAAGAACAATTAGATCATTAGAAATTTCATATATTTCTTCCTGATATTGATGAGAATGTTGTTTCCTAAATATTTTATCATCAGCTGCATCTATATCGATTTGCTTTATTTGATTCTTGTTTTCCGGAATTTCCTTAGAGTTAATAGAAACACTATTTTCTGAATTTATAGCACTAGGCATTTGGGTTAAATTAACCCAAATTAAAATACCGAAAATCAAGAACATGCCAATAAAAAAATTACCATCAAAACCTTTTTGTTCCATAATTATCAATTTAATAAGCTTGCATTAATAAAAGACACAAAAAGAGGATGTGGATCTATAAAAGAACTTTGATATTCTGGATGAAATTGAACACCAACAAACCAAGGGTGATTGGGAAGTTCAATAATTTCAACTAAATTTAATGGTTCATGATAGCCAACTAACATCATCCCTTTTGACACTAAATCATCTATATATGTATTATTTAACTCATATCGATGACGATGCCTCTCTTTTATATATTCATTTTTATAAGCAGCATAACATTTAGAATTCTTATTTAACTTACAACTATAACTTCCTAATCTCATAGTTCCACCCTTATCAAGAACATCTATTTGTGTTTTCATTAAATCTATGATCGGATATTTTGTGTCTGGCTTCATTTCAGAAGAATGAGCATTTTTATAACCACATACATTTCTAAAAAATTCAATCACCGCTATTTGCATTCCTAAGCAAATGCCTAAAAAAGGTATTTTGTTTTCTCTAATATATTGAACAGCAATAATCTTTCCGTCTATACCTCTATCACCAAATCCTGGAGCAATAATCACACCATTACAATTTGAAATTTGATCGGCAATATTTTGACTACTTATTTTTTCTGAATGTATCCATTTAATTGCAATACCTTTCCCAAGAAAAGCACTAGCATGTATTAAAGATTCATAAATCGATTTATACGAATCTTTTAATTCTACATATTTTCCAATGATACCAATTGTTAATTCTTGATTAGCATTCTTGAATTTTTGTAATCTTTTTAACCAAATAGAATTATTGATATTATTTATTTTTTTAATACTTAATTTTTCAGCAACTACAGAATCCAAATTTTGATTTAACATTAATAATGGAACTTCATATATTGTTTCAGCATTAATAGACTCTATTACTGATTGGTAATCAACATTACAAAATAATGCAATTTTTTGCTTAACACTCTCGGTTAATTCGTGTTCTGTTCTGCATACAATAATATCTGGCTGAACTCCAGATTGCAACATCGTTTTTACAGAATGTTGTGTTGGCTTTGTTTTAAGCTCTCCTGTAGATGCTAAAAAAGGTAACAAAGTTAAATGTATAACAGCAACATCATTTTTTCGTTCAAATTTAAATTGTCTTAATGCTTCTATATATGGTAAAGACTCTATATCACCAACTGTACCTCCTATTTCAACAATAATAATATCAAATTTATTTTGATCCTCTAATAATTGAATACGATTTTTAATTTCATCTGTTATATGAGGAATTACTTGCACTGTTTTACCTAAAAAGTCACCTTTTCTTTCTCGTTCTATCACGTTTTTATAAATACTACCTGTAGTTACATTGTTAAGTTGTGAAGTAGGTATATTTAAAAATCTTTCATAATGCCCCAAATCTAAATCTGTTTCTGCACCATCTTCGGTTACATAGCATTCTCCATGCTCATAGGGATTCAAAGTTCCTGGATCAACATTTAAATAAGGATCTAATTTTAAAATAGTAGTATTATAACCTCTAGATTGAAGAAGATTACCAAGAGAAGACGCAATAATACCTTTTCCTAAAGACGAGGTGACACCCCCGGTTACAAAAATAAATTTAGATCTAGACATTGTAGAAATGTTTCCCGAATTTACAAAACTATAAGGATTATATAACAATTAATACCCAAAATCTATTTTAAAAGATCCAATTTAAACCAACACTTGGGATAATCGGTAATTGATCAACACGAACTGCATCAATTCTATCATAATAAAAAATATTATTTCGATTATATATATTCGTAACACCCAGAGAACATTCTAAAATACCATATTTATCTAAATTTGATGTTTTTTTAAGTGAAACATCTAATCTGTGATAATCAGGTAATCTGCCTGAATTTAAATCTGAATATATAATACCTAAATTACCATTCAAATTATTAATATTAGTATTTGGGCCATTATCAAAATTAAGTTCTTCATAATAAGCTTGAGTTTTGGTAAACGGAAATCCTGACCCATAATTCCAGCGTAAACCAAATTCCCAATCTTTTTCTTTGCCGAACAAATAAGAAAAAACAAAATTAAAATTATGCCTACGATCATAATGAGGAGAATAAATTTGAAGTTCATCTTCTCTTTCTACAACCCCAAAAGAATATACTGTCCATAGGCTTATTCTATCGCTAATATATTTTAATAAAACATCAATACCGGTGGCTATTCCTTTTTCAACAATAAATTCTTTCTTTAAATAATCAGGCTCATCTTCAAACTCTGGAGTATCTTCAAAAATTTGATTATTATTTTCACTAATTAACTGAGAAAATTCTTTAATATATCCTTCTACATTAATATCAATATTATTATTCAGGTCATATTCAAACCCAATAATATAATGTGTAGATTTCTGTAGAGCTGACTCAATTTCATCACCCTGAAAATATTCTGGCAAACTGGTTGTACTAGATAAAAATCCAGAAAATAAATTAACAACATTTCGTTCACTAGATGTTGATATTAAGTTTTGAGAGAATAAACCAAATGACCCTTTAATCCTCAGGTTTTCATTTAAATTATATTTTAATCCCACTCTGGGTTCAATTGATGTTTCTCCCAGAGAAGTATAATTTTGGATTCTAATACTTGGATCAAGTATTAATCTAGTTCCTTTATAGTTGTAATTAATATATCCCGCAAATTCTGTTGAATGATCCGGAAGGTCAATTAAAGTTCCCGTTGAGTTTCTAAAGTTTAATTGTGTTGTATAACCTAAAATTTCAACCCCATACTTTGTTTGATGCTTTTGAGAAATAAAATAAGAAAAATCTAAGCCCAGGTTAAATCCATCGATAGCACTATTATTCCGCGGCGAACCAAAATCTTGCTGAAATATATCATATTTTGAATATGCCATTTTACCTTCGACTAACATTTTGGCTGAAGAAGGTATAAGTACTATATTAGTTCCAAACCCATATGTTAACCAACCTAATTCAGTTAAATTGAGATAGTTGACGTTATCATTAAAACCAAATCCATATAGATTCACTTTACTCCCATTCTTGCTAAAAAAAGATAATTTTCCATAAAAGTCTGAAAATGAATATGGCAATCCATCATCTACTAAATAAGAGTAAAATGATTCTGATGTCTTATTTAAATAAGATGTTTTCGCACTTAAAATAAAAGAATTGGAAATACCATTTTCCAATGATTTAAAAATGGGTCCTTCCAATAATAATTTACTCGCAAAAGTATTAGCTGATAATCTTCCTGCTAATTCCTTTTTATTACCATCTCTTGTTTGAATATCCATAATAGAAGAAATACGCCCACCATACTGAGCTCCAAAACCCCCAGTATATACATCCACCTTTTTGATTAAATCTGTGTCAAATACAGAAAAGAACCCTATAGAATGAAACGGGCTATAAATAGTCATTCCATCTAATAATACTTTATTATGAATTGGTGCTCCACCACGTATATAAAGCTGACCACCTTGATCACCAGTAAATACTACTCCCGGCAAAACTTGTAAAAATTGTGCAACATCAGGCTCACCACCAATACCTGGTAATTTTTTAATTGTTTTAGTGGTTAATTTCAGTACTGAAACATTCACTTCCTTTTTTCTCTCCTCTCTTTCTGCATTAAGATTAATATTTTGTAATTGAGTAGTTTCTTCTTTTAAATAAATTTTTAGAAGATCTGGATTTTTTTCTTGAATTGATACATCTATAAATTGTGTAGTATAACCAATATAGCTTACACTTATTTGATAATTTCCAAAAGGAAGATCTGGAATAATAAACAGACCATTAATATCTGCAACAGCATATAAGTCAGAATCTTGGATTAAAATCGTAGCACCCATTGCAGGCTCCAATATATCATCATAAACAATACCCCTCAAAGTTCCATTTTGTGAAAACAGATGAAGCTGACAAAGAAATAATATGAAAATTAACCTCGAAATCAATATTTTATTTTTATGAACAGTAAAGATATTATAACCTTTTGAATAACTCGACTATCTTAAATAAAAATTAATAAAAAAGAATATCAAAAATTAATCCTTTTAAAAGATCGTTCGAACCATTAGATTGAATGCCCTTAAACTTTAAATCATATTTTTTTAAAACTGATACTATTCTTAAACAATTATCAAAAGAATAATTAGAACAACCTTTTTTATAATTAGCTAAAAAATAAGGATGAATATTAAGTTTCTGCGCAATAGCCTTGTCAGAAACCGAATTTAATGAATGAATTATTAATAATTTAGAAAAGAAAGAAAATAACGCGCCAATAATTGGTGGTAATGGGAAATTATTTGGATTACTTGAAAAATAAGACATAATTGAAATAATCTTATTTGTATCTTTTTCTCCTAAAGCATTTTGTAATTCAAAATTATTATATTCTCTGTGAACTCCTATGTGGTCTTGCACATCTGATACACTAATGATATTATCTGATACTATTCTTGACAACTTAGTTATAGCATTAGAAATTTTTGACAAATTGATTCCTAAATGACTAACCAATAAAGCTTCTGCAGATTTTTCAATTTTTAAATTTTTATCATTTAAATCTATCTGAATTAATTTAGAAATTTGATAATCATATATTTTTTTGCTTTCAAATAAGAAACCGGATTTTTGGAATAGTTTAACCCACTTTTTTCTTTTATCAATAGTTTTCTTTTTATAACAAATAACAAATATTGAAGTTACAATTGGATTCTGAAAATATTTTTCTAACTCATGTATTTTATCCATCTTATCCGCATCTTTCAATATAATTAATTGATGAGAACCAATCATTGGAAATGATTTTAAAGTAGTAATTAAAGACAGAACATTTGTTTCTTTACCATATAATACTTTTTGGTTAAAAACCTTTTCTTCTTGAGGAATTGTATGATTTAGAAATGAAGCTTCAATTTTATCAATAAAAAACTCTTCTTCTCCAAACAAAATGTAATTTGAATGAGATAAATTTCTATTCTTAATAGAATCTAATAGATTTTGAATATTCATTATTTATTTAATAATATGAAGATAAAAATAATTAAATTACTATTTGCAAACTGTTTTAATAAATGAAAACAAAAATAGAAGATGGTAAAGAATATATTTTTGATATCGTACGTAAAAAATATGTACGAAAACAACCTGAAGAATGGGTGCGTCAAAATATTATTCACTATTTAAATACAGAAAAAGGGTATCCAACTTCTTTAATGGCTATTGAAAAAAAAAATGAAATTAACAACATCAAAAAAAGATGTGATATCGTCTGCAATGATCAAAATGGCAATCCTTTATTACTAGTTGAATGTAAATCAAGTAAAATTAATTTAAACTCCGACTCATTTAATCAAACAATTGCATATCAAAAAAAACTAAATGCAAAATATATTCTTATTACAAATGGTAAACAGCACTACTGCTTTCAATTCAAAAATTCAAAGATTACATTCCTTAAACATATACCATCTTATAAAGAAATAATAAACAATTAAAATGTGACGTTTTTTTGATTAGTGAATAATAAATATAGTTGAGCGGATGCAAGACTGGTAATTGGTATAGCAACTAAAATTCCAATTAAAAAAGCAAGAAACCCTACAATAATTAAAAAGAATATAGCAAACAGAAATCCAATGAAATTTAAAGCATACCCATCTGAAACTTTCCAACTTTCTTTAATCGCCTGATCAAAACTTATTTTTTTATCAACCACAAGATACTGCACGAAAATTAATCGAGACATGATATAAATTCCAGGTAAGATAAAGCATAAAAAGCCCACTATCACACACATAGCAGAAACTATCGTAGCAATAAAATAATGAATAAATGTTCGGAAATCAATAGCTAATAAATCATTGAAAGAAATTGATTCACCACGCATATAGCGAATACACATAAGTGTTACAGATGCACTCAAATACAAACTTAATAAACTAGCAATAAAACCAATTGGGTTGAAGGTTGTCTCGAATGTTTCAGGGTCCATGTCTAAACCACCACCAAGATATCCAACAATTATAGTAATAATAGTAATGCTAACCCAAAGAAAAGGTTGTTCCTTAAATTTCGTCCAAGCTTGCTCTATCAACTCAGAAATAGAAAATGTAATTTTTGACATAAATAAATAATTAAATAACCTAGCTCAAAGTTACTAATTTATCGATAACTATATAAATAATGGCTAGTGAATAAACTATTTTAATAAATGAACCGAAAACAAATCCAATTAACGCACCAAAAGCAATAACCATTGCTTCATTATTTCTTTTATTATCCATCAATGCCCCAGCAAAAGCGCCTATGAAAGGTCCGATTATCAAGCCAATAGGAGGAAAAAATAAACCCGCAATAACACCAATAATTGTTCCATAAATAGAATAGTTGCCACCACCAAACTTTTTAACACCTATAAATTGAAGAATATAATCTGATAAAAAAACGAGTATTGTAATAATAGCATATAAAACCAATTCCGTGGTAGAGAAAGTTAATTCTGTAAATAAATGGACCAAGAGTAAACCGAGATAAGTAAGAATAGGACCTGGTATAATTGGTAAAATAGCACCAATAAATCCTAAAATCAGTAATGTAAATGCAATGAAAAAAATAAATATATCTCCCACAACTATAAATATACTATATATCTACAATTTAGTATATAGCTAATTTCTTTTTATTAAATTTGCGTTTAACATATAAATTATATGAATAATAGTCTTCATAATATTTCTCCAATTGATGGTCGATACTCCAAATTAACAAAAGAATTAAACAATTACTTTTCTGAATCAGCATTAATAAAATATCGTGTATACATAGAAATTGAATACTTTATTAGTTTGTGTGAAATGGGATTGCCCGAGCTAAAAAATATAAAGAAAAAAGAATTAGCAAATATCAGGAAAATAGCATCTGCAATAGACACAAAAGATATCAAGCGAATCAAAAATATTGAATCTGTTACAAATCATGATGTGAAAGCGGTAGAGTACTTTATAAAAGAAAAATTTGATAAATTAAAATTACAAACTGGTAAAGAATTTATCCACTTTGGACTAACATCTCAAGACATTAATAATACAGCAACTCCACTATTACTTATGGACGCACTGGAAAATTGTCTATATCCAGAACTTAATTCATTAATTAAAATGTTATATGAATTAAGTAAAAAATGGAAAAATATTCCGATGCTAGCTCGAACACATGGACAACCTGCATCTCCTACTAAATTAGGGAAAGAAATTAGTGTTTTTAAAGTGCGTATTGAAGAACAATTAAATCAATTATTAAAAATTCCTCATTCCGCAAAATTTGGAGGTGCAACAGGGAATTTAAATGCACATTATGCTTCATATCCAAAACAAGATTGGCATAAATTTGCTAAAGATTTTTTAAAAAATATTGGTCTCAAACGATCTTACCCCACAACACAAATCGAACATTATGACAATCTAGCTTCTCAATTAGATGCCATAAAACGAATCAATACTATCTTAATAGATTTGTGTAGAGATATATGGATATATATATCAATGAACTATTTCAACCAGAAAATAAATAAAAATGAGGTGGGATCATCTGCTATGCCTCACAAAGTCAATCCTATTGATTTTGAAAATGCAGAAGGTAATTTAGGAGTTGCAAATGCATTATTGACACATTTATCTGAGAAGCTACCGATATCAAGATTACAACGAGATTTATCTGACTCGACAGTCATGAGAAACTTGGGAGTTCCTATAGCACATACCATTATTTCTTATAAAGCAATTATGAAAGGTCTAAATAAACTACTTGTTAATAAAGAAAAAATAGAAGAAGAATTAAATGATAATTGGGTCATTATCTCAGAAGCCATCCAAACAATACTAAGAAGAGAAGGAATTAAAAATCCATATGAAAAGCTTAAAGAATTAACTCGTCAAAATAAAAAGATAAAATCAATACATATTGAAAAATTTATTGAATCTCTAAAAGTATCTGAAAAAATCAAACAAGAGCTAAAAAAAATAAATCCAACGAATTATACTGGAAAATCTTAATTGTGATGTTGTAAAAATTCTTGAGCAATAGTTTCGCCTATTGACAAACATGCTGTAGCAGCTGGTGATGGAGCATTTAAAACATGTATATTCTTACCAATTGAAATAATCTTAAAATCATCAATCGCATCTCCATCTTGTCCTAACGCAATTGCTCTAACACCTGATCGACCTGGCACAATATCGTTCATGTTTAATGATGGAATAAGTCTCCTTAAATGATTTAAAAAAACTCTTTTTGACGAAGCCTTTACTAATTCATTTAATCCAAATCTCCAGTGATTTTTAAATAATCTCCATGTTCCAATATAATTTAAAGCATCTAAAGTGTCTTTAATACTAAAATCTAGTTTGTTATAACCTTCCCTTTTGAATGTAAATACAGCATTTGGCCCACATTCTATTTCCCCTGTAGTCATTCTAGTAAAATGAACTCCTAGAAAAGGAAATTCTGGATTAGGAACTGGGTAAACTAAGTTTTTTACCTTATGCTTTGCTTCATCTGTCAAGACATAATAATCACCTCTGAAACCAACAATCTTAAGATCTAACTTGACATTCTCTTTTTGTGCTAAACGATCAGCAAATAAACCAGCACAAAAAATAATATTTTTACAATAAAACTGATCAGATCTCGTCATTACAGTAGATAATGATTCTCTATCTATGAAATCTATCACTTCTGAATCCATTAATATTTTACTATTTGGATTAATTGAAGTTATTAAAAAGGCTAATGTCTTAGCAACGTGCCTATAATCTATAACACCTGTTTCTGGCACCAATATCGCTCCTAGACCAACAACAAACGGTTCTATCTCCTTAATCTCATATTGATTAAGCATTTGTAAATTCCTTAATCCATTTTCTTGACCTCTATTAAAAAGCGAATCTAATGCATCTGTTTCTTTTTTGTTAGTTGCAACAACTAATTTACCACAAACATCATGTTTGATTTTATGTTTTTTTGCAAAATCTACCAATTCACGACGTCCTTGAACACAGTTTTTAGACTTTAAAGAACCAGGTGTATAATATAATCCAGAATGTAATACTCCTGAATTCCTGCCACTTTGATGAAGCGCTAATGACTTCTCTTTTTCAAGTAACAAAATTCGCTTAGCAGGGAATTTCTCTTGTATTTTAAAAGCAGTAGACAACCCAACTAAACCCCCACCTACAACTATAATGTCAAAATTTTTATTCATCATTCATATATTGATCTGAAATTTCAAGAGGTCGAAAGATAACAATCCCAATCAAAAAAAATATAAATATAATAACTAAGCCTGCTTGTTGTGTTTCAAATATACGCGTTAAAATACCAAAAAATAAAGGGCCAATAAATGCCGTGGCTTTACCAGAAAAAGCATAGAATCCAAAAAATTCATTTTTTTTATCTTCTGGAGTTAATCGAGCCATTAAAGATCGACTGCCTGATTGATTAGGGCCTTGCATTAATCCAATGATAACACCAGCAACCCAAAATAATGTTTTGGGAGTAATTAATTGATTATAATTTGTTAATAAAGGAGCTAAAAAAGCTAATATGGTTGCGAAAAATAATGCCCATAAAGTAATGGTTAGCATCTTTTTAACACCAATTCTATCCTCAAGAAAACCAAACAAAAATGACCCAATACATGCAGATATATTTAATACAACTCCCAAAATTAAGATTTCATTAAAACTAAATTGTAAAGTACCAGCAGCATATATACCACCAAAAGCAAATATGGTTATTAGAGCATCATTATAAAATAACCGCGCAAGTAAAAATCTAAGAATAGATTTATGTTTAGAGATATTGTTAAACGAATCTCTTATAGAAGATAATGATTGTTTAAAATGTTTTTGAATACCTCGCTCTGGTTTTCTATCGCTGACCAAAAAGAAAGTAGGGATACTAAATAATACAAACCACCCCGCCACTAACAAATTGATGAATCTTATATTATCAACATTATTTAAATCAAGTAAAATGAATGATATCGCTAATGAAATCAACCCTCCAACAAAACCTAACCCCCATGCATATCCAGATATTTTACCTATATTTTTTTTTGTAGAAAGATCTGATAGATACGAATTACAAAATACTGTACCAAATTCAAACCCAATATTAGCTATAATAAATGTAATTAATGCTAGAATAGCAACGTCTATATTTAAACCTAAAATATCAAATGTTTGACCCGGCTTAAAGAAATATAAACAAATTGTTGCTGCTACACATAAATATGAGGAGAATATTAAAAAGAATTTTCTATAGCCACCAGCATCCGCTAAAGCACCTAAAATAGGAGAAGTTATAGAAACAAAAATAGCAGTTATTGCAATACCTAATGACCATAAATATGTTCCTTCTTGATTGTTTGCTGCTAAAGATTCAGTAAAAAAAGCACTGAAAATAAATGTAACAATTAATGTTGTAAATGGTTGATTAGCAAAATCATACATAGACCACGCAAATACTTCTTTTTTATTTTTTATTTTTAAACTCATTGCACATCAAGTTCTAAAGTGTCATATTTACAAAGATTGTTATAATCAATAATTGACTCAAGATCATCAACATATAATTCTCTTCTCTCTGAATACTGATCTAAATATCGTATCATTTCTTTCCAATCTACAAGCTCCAATCTTTTCTTTCTAAATTCATCATATGCATAACCGGTCGCTAAGGTACGTAAGTAATTGGATATAGAATTTAAAAGACTATCATATTTTTTGACATAAATTGCTAAATCACCTGAACCCTTTGCTTTCATCTTAGAGTCATTTAAATTATATGTATGGATCCCAAATAAATTAAACCCCTCTAAAAAAAATCGAGAAGTTCCCCACCCAGATTCAAGGGCAGCTTGAGCAATTATAACTGAATTTGGCTGATTTGCTAAACATGCTAATAATTTATTTCGATCGGTACACTTACAATAATCATATATTACTTTTGTTTGATTGTTCAGAGTGATATTGTCAAAATTGGTATAAACATAATTATACATATGTTCTATTTTAGCTTTTTCAATTAATATAGACGGTAAAATCAAGGCAATAAATTTTTGCTTTCGCTCATTAACATTTAAACTTAACAAATCTGGTGTTAGTGTATAAACATAGGGTTTTATGCTATTGGAATGAATAGAATAAATATCATTAGGTGATTCAGGTTCTATATAAATAATATTGAGTTCTAATGGGTCAAATGATTGAGAAAAAATAGAAGTAGTGATTAAAAAGAAAACATACTTAAGATACATTTTCTTTTATTTTATTTAATGCTGAACCTGCTCTAAACCATTCAATTTGGTTTTTATTGTAAGTATGATGAGTTAGTATTTTTGTTTGACTACCATCAATATGTGAAAGAAGAATAGTAATATTTTTGTTTTCAGAAAACTGATCTAAATCAATAAAGCTAAAAATATCATCCTCCATTATTTTATCATAATCATTTTCATTTAAAAAAGTTAATGCTAATATCCCTTGCTTTTTTAAATTAGTTTCATGAATTCGTGCAAAAGATTTCACTAATACCACTCGAACTCCTAAAAATCTAGGCTCCATAGCAGCATGCTCTCTAGAAGAACCTTCTCCATAATTATGATCTCCTATCACTACCGATTGTATGCCTTTATCTTTATACATTTTAGCAACTACAGGCACTTCGTTATATGAGTTTGTTAATTGATTTTTAATAGAATTGACTTTATCATTAAATGCATTAACCGCACCTATTAGACAATTATTTGAAATATTTGCTAAATGACCTCTAAAACGAAGCCATGGTCCAGCCATAGAGATATGATCAGTTGTACATTTCCCTTTTGTCTTAATCAATAACTTTACATTATTCATGTTTTGACCATCCCAAACACTAAATGGCTGTAAGACTTGTAATCTTTCTGAATTGGGTTTGATCACTACTTCAACATCTGAGCCATCTTTAGCTGGAGCTTGATAACCATTATCTTCAACAGCAAATCCATTCTTTGGCAATTCTACTCCCTTAGGTTCTTTTAATTGAACCTCTTTACCATCATCATTAATTAAATAATCTGTTATTGGATTAAAGTCTAATCTACCTGAAATAGCTACTGCAACCACCATTTCAGGAGATGCTACAAATGCATGTGTATTAGGATTACCATCAGCTCTTTTTGAGAAATTACGATTAAATGAATGAATAATAGAATTTTTTTCTTTTTTTTCAGCACCTGATCGCGCCCATTGTCCAATACAAGGGCCACAAGCATTGGTAAAAATTTTAGTAGATTCAAAAGAGTTAAAAATATCCATTAAACCATCCCTTTCAGCTGTATAACGAACTTGTTCAGATCCAGGATTTATACCTAAAGTTGCTTTTGGTGTTATTGATTTATTTAACGCATCACTTAAAATTGAAGATGCTCTTGTTAAATCTTCGTAAGAAGAATTTGTGCAAGATCCAACTAATGCCCAATTAATATCTAATGGCCAGTTGTGATTATGTGCTTTTTCTTTCATCTGTGATATAGTCGTTGCTAAATCAGGAGTGAAAGGTCCATTAATGTGGGGCTCCAATGTCGATAAATCAATTTCTATAACTTGGTCAAAATAAAGATCTGGATTGCGATACACATCTGGATCTCCGGTTAAATGATGTTTCACATTATTCGC
>CEQM01135188.1_pt1 | contig 15747 bp, 11 predicted proteins | sample 531111 | NCBI WGS metagenome assembly CEQM01 (sample SAMEA2621278, study PRJEB7988) | marine metagenome | biome: marine biome (ENVO:00000447); feature: deep chlorophyll maximum layer (ENVO:xxxxxxxx); material: "saline water (ENVO:00002010), including plankton (ENVO:xxxxxxxx)" | depth 120 m
ACAGCACCGTTCCATCCATCACCCCATGAATCACTAAATGTAGCTACTATTTCCATATAACCCGCCGCACATGATCCATCACAGTTTGTTCCTGCTGGAGCATAAACACATGAACCATTATCTTCTTCAGCAGCTGAGTCATAATTACATGCATCAGAGTCCATACATCCTTGTACAGCTGCATATGTACACATTGCATTGTCAGCTATATCAGCCTCTGCATTATAATTTTCTGCAGCTTCATCCATACAGTCTGTTACACAGTTTCCAACTAGTCCAGATCCTGTACTACCCTCAGCAGCATAGATTTCATTACCATCAGCATCTGAAACTGTAAAAGAAGTTTCACCAATATATGAACCACCTCCTAATGTCCAAGTTTGACAATCTAAAGAAGATAAACATCCTGTTGCTGAAGAACCTGCTGGTAACTCGAATGTTTCTGAACCAATAGTAAGAACGTTACCATTCCAACCATCGCCCCAAGAATCAATCATTGTAACAGTAGCAACAGCACAAGTGTAAGTACATCCGCCATCGATATCTGCATCAGCATCATAATTATCAGCATCTGGATCTAAACAGCCTACAACTGGGTCTGTAACACAAGAACAGTCATAACCATATCCAATCATTTGCTCAACATTATAATACATCAAATTCCATACATAATCATAACAAGTGTATGTTCCTTCAGTATATAAAGAGCCATCTGCAAGGTAAGGACATGAATAAGTGCATGATCCATCTTCTACTGCAGCATCTGCATTGTAGTTATCAGCATTAGCATCCATACATCCAGGAGTACCACAAGCACCAAAAGAGCCGCTCATATTTCCCATAGAAGCAAGAACATTTCCATCTGAATCAGAAACTGACCAAGAGTTTTCTGAAGGCCAACTATCTGTTGCTGCATATACAACGTCTGTACATACTGATAAGTCTACTGAAAGTGTCCAAGAATTGGAAGATCCAGACTCTAGAGTATAAGTTGTTTCATCAATTGTTACGGATCCTCCTCCATCTCCATATGAGTCAGATAAAGTTAAAGTAACATCTGAAAGAGCTGCAGGACAGTCTGTTGTTGCAACACCAGCTTCATCGCCACCGTCAACACAATCATCCCATCCATCACCTAAGTAATAAGATGGAACACAACCGTCTGGAGAATATGAAGTCCAATTTGACGTATCATCTCCACAATAAAAGCCCGCTGCATCAGCACAATCCTGACAACCTTGAGCATTAACTAAATTAAAGCAGCAAAATGTGAAAATTGCTACTAAAGAAAGTAAAAAGTTTTTCATCGGTAAAAAATTTTTAATTAATAAATAATTTGTTTTCATATAAAATAATAAGCATAGAACACCACCTGCCCATACACCGGCAATAACAGAGGTAAATACACCAAAATTATGCTGCAAATGGGGGTAGAATTCTATTTATTCTTTGTACAATTTAGGTATTTAATTATTCAATTCCAAGAATAATTAACTATTATTTGTTAATAAATAGCTGAATTAAAGATTTCTTATTAATAATGAAAACAATATTTAATAGGTAATATAAATTATATTAATTTTATTTAAATTATTATGAAAAAAACAGCATTAATTATTTTAGATGGATGGGGCCACAGTCAAGATAATGAATCAAATGCAATATTTCATGCCAACACACCTTATATAGATAGCCTATATAATAAATCTCTTAATACTGAAATTAAAACTCATGGAGAATATGTGGGACTACCAAAGGGACAAATGGGAAACTCAGAAGTTGGTCACTTAAATATTGGAGCTGGAAGAGTTGTATATCAGGATTTAGCAAAGATAAATAATGATATTCATAATGATAAACTGAAACATAACCAAGAGTTATTACATGCAATTAATACAGCAAAAGAAAGAAGTAAGCCTCTACATATAATGGGCTTATTGTCAAATGGAGGAATTCACTCACATATTAATCATTTAAAAGCAATATGTGAATGTGCATTACAAAATAATGTTAGCCATATTTTTATTCATGGTTTTACTGATGGACGAGATTCTGACCCTAAATCAGGGAAAAAACACATTACTGATTTGCTTAAATATATAGATGGAAAAAATATTACTCTAGCATCAATAATCGGAAGATATTATGCTATGGATAGAGATAAAAGATGGGAAAGAACCACATTAACATATAATATGCTAGTGAATGGTCACGGAAAGAAAAGTCAAAATATAATTAATTGTATTGCAGAGTCTTATCGAAAAGAAATTAGCGATGAATTTATTTTACCGATAGTGATGGTAGATGACAAACAACAAGCAGTAGCCCAAATTTCTGACCAAGATGTAGTTATCTGTTTTAATTTTAGATCTGATAGATGTAGGCAAATTGTGACCGCCTTAACTCAAGTAGATATACCTCAATATCAAACGAAAAGTTTAAATATTGAATTATATACTATGACTTGTTATGACGAAACATTTGAAGAAATTAAAGTTTTCTATCCTAGAAAAAATATTAAAAATACAATTGGTGAAGTAATTTCCAATGCAGGATTGACTCAATTGAGAATTGCTGAAACAGAAAAATATCCACATGTGACATTTTTCTTTTCTGGTGGCAGAGAAAAAAAATTTAACAATGAATATAGAGCATTAATTTCATCTCCAAAAGTAGCAACATATGATTTAAAACCTGAAATGAGTGCAGAAGAGGTCACACAAACATATATCGATGAACTAAACAATACAAATCCTGATTTTATATGTTTAAATTATGCTAATCCTGACATGGTCGGGCACACTGGAAACTTTAATGCAGTTGTAAAAACTCTAGAATTTATTGATAAATGCCTTTATAAAATCGTTAGTGCTAGCTTAAAAAAAAATTATGCAATCATTATTATTGCTGATCACGGGAATGCAGAAATGATGATTAATAAAGACAATACTCCACACACAGCACATACTACTAATAAAGTACCTTGCTTTATCTTAAACACTAACTATAAATTTATAACAGAGGGCAGCTTATGCGATATTGCACCTACAATTTTAAACATTATGAATCTGGACAAGCCATCAGAAATGACAGGTAAATCAATTATAAATTAACGAATTAATAGTATACTTCCTGTTCTTTTAGCACCATCATTTTTATTATGAGGATTCCCAAAAATTGCTTCCGTGAAATTAGAAACCTCATAAGAATCTACATTATGAATAGGATTTGAATAACTCAAAATATAATAATAAACACCCTCACTGCATTCTTGACCAAATTGCTTAAAATATGTTCCGTCCCAACAGCCAGATTTAAAATCAACACAGGGTCTGTAATCATCAGATCGATAAACTAATGTACCCCAGCGATTAAAAATATCGAGACTAACGGGACCTACTATATCACCTAAATTAAGCCAAAAAACATCATTATTATCATCACCATTAGGAGTAAAGGAAGTAGGTAAAATACACTCGTCTACTGTCACTTCTATATTATATTCAATCTCATTTGAACAAGAATCAGTTATCAAAACCTGATACTCATAAATATATGGTGTGAACGGTGGAGAAGTAGCTATAATTTGACTACTTCCAGGAATCCAATAATCATCATTCCAAGCGAAAGAAGGAGTAGTGGATGTAGTCTCGTTACCATCAACAAACCATTGGAAACTATAAGGTGGCAACCCGCCTTCAATATCTAAAATTATTTCACTATTATCTCCATAACATGCAAAAACCTCATTTGGAGGCCACACTACTTCAAAAAAATCAACATCTAACCCTTCAATTAAAATAGTACTAGACTCACTAAATCCACAACCATCCTCAACAGTAAAAACTGCAGGAAAAACACCCTCTTGAACATCAATAAGCAAATTGTCAAATTCTACACTATTATCTAAATATGTCCAAGAAATATCATAAGGAGGCATGCCTCCACTATAAACAGCTTCTAGCTCCAAGGTTTGCCCATTACAAACAGTTTGGTCTGAAGGAAGTAATATTTGAATTGGTGAATAATTATTAATCTGAATCTCAATGTCTTCTTGTGGAACACAATTAGTTGAAAAAGGAAATTGAAATAATATATTTTCTGTAAATTCATCAAGACCATCAAAAATTGGATTAATGTCTACACTAATTGAGTTTTCGCCTGCTGGAATCTCAATATATCCAACTAATTCCTCAATATCGAGACCATTGAAAAAATTTGACGAACCTATTATATCATAATAAAAAACAGTATCATTTTCATATGGGTAAGGTGTAGTAAACGTCAATGTACTTGAACCACATCCTTCGAATAACTCTGCTGGATTTGAATAATCAAATGAAGAGAGCGTTACAGTTGGGCTTGATGGAACAATATCAAAATTAATAGAAGCGGCAGAAGAATTATTGCATTCATCTACTGCTGAAAAAGTATAAACTCCTGTTGGTAAGTTATTTGTTGAGAGATCCATTTCAAGACTTACTATTTCATTATCATAATACCAAGCATAATTAACATTACCCACTCCTCCATTAACAAAACCTTCTAAATAACCATTATCTTGCTCATCTTCACACAAAATTAATTCCGCATCTAACTGCACTGATAATGGAGGCGGTTCATAAATTTGAATCGAAATACTATTTGGCCAGGTGGAACATACATCAATAAAAGGAAAATTAAACTCTATAGTTTCAACTCCTTCATCTTCTTCATCCAATAAAATTGAAACAGGAACATAAAACACACTTTCCCCAGCAGGAATAGTGATACTGGTTTCTAAATTATAATCTAATCCTAATTCTGCAGACCCTGTAACATTAAAATCAAGATTAATATCTTCGGTTTGTATTTCAGGAACATTAAATTGTAAAATACTTTCAAAACAACTTTCTGGCAATAAACCTGGATCAACTACATCATAAGAAATAAGTTCTACATAAGGTTCTAGATTGACAAATGAAATTAAAATTTCATCTCCTGCCACTACCCCACATGCTTCTTCCGCAATAAGTTGATATAAACCTTCACCTGGTAAAGAGGATATGGATGCATTATTTGAAATAACAACACCTTCATAAAACCAAGTATAATTATATGGTGGTAATCCACCAGTAATATCTGGAGTTAAAACAATATCAATAATATCATCTTCGCAAATCAACAAATCACTTTCCAATTCTACTGAAAGTATCTGTTCTTGAACAATTACATCTGTGTTTTGAGTCACAACCTGATCTAAGCAATCATCTGTGACTACTAAAGTATAAAAAGTTGTTTCTAGCGGTTCTTGGTTAATCGATAGTATACCAGACTGATCTAAAGAACCCTCATTCAGAATATCACCGGATTCATTATACCAAGTATAATTATATGGTGGATACCCCCCTTCGATTATCGCTTCAATATTAGCAGAACCCAAGCAATCAATTGTAATTTGATCAGGCATAGCAAGTAAAAGTTCTTCTTGATCAAATATAACAAGTTCAATATCTTGAACTGTACCATCAACCTCACAGGGAACAGGAACACCCGACACTGTAACAATTAATGTTTCTTCACCCTCAGGAATTTCGTCAAAAAAAACATTAATAGGAAGTACAATTTGATCTTGAAATGCAGGCAAAGTAAGTTCTGTTGGTAATGCTTCATAGTCAACTCCGTATGTCGCCTCACCTGAATATTCAAGTGTAATATCAAGATCCATAGTCATATCTCCTCCTCTGTCAAATTGCAATGCTGCTTGACCACAACCCTCCAAAACACCATTTTCCACATCTAGAACAAGCCCTAATTCTGTGTTTGGAACAGTGCTTATCTGAACATTAGGACTCGAAAAGCTATTTGCTTCTAAAAAAACAGCAGAATTTAATATACCATCTGCACAATCTGCAATAGCAAGTTTTATATGATAAGTTTCATCACATATCAAATTATTTATATAAGCAGGTAATGCAACTGTAAAACCTGTTAATCCATCCACAGTAAATTCTGGACTAGGTGGTTGATTAACCCCTTGCCAGCCATTCCCAGCATAATCATTATCAATCCAATATGTATTATAGCTTTCCCAATTTGAATCTAATGATTCACATTGTCCACCCCAGTCTTCATTTGGATCTCCGTTATTCACCGTATTCACTGCAACGGGAGTTGAAGTAAATAAATTTTCATCTACGACACCTGTAAAATTACCATCACCATCAACAACCCATTCTCCTGGATCTGGTACTAAAGCAATATTTACAGCATTATTTGTATATGGTCCTGTAATTCCAGGCCCACTAATGAAAAACCCAAATACATCGTTAAAACTTGAACAAGTATAACCTGTATATTCCATCGACCCAAATGAATACCAAAATGACATCTCATCAGATTGAGCTATAAAGTCGAATTCTAAAATAGTTACATTATTTACACTAAATCCGGACATACCTAATTCGGATAAAGCTTGTTCAAGGTCAGCATCTCCTGATATTCCTGGCCCCGCTCCTGCCCCTGTAGTCACAAAATCAATCCCCCCAGTACACATAATAAGACCTTCCTCAAAGCCAATATTAGCATTAAATCCATCAAAATAACCAATGTTTTGAGGACCATTCTGCCAAGTAAAATTATTTGCTATTATTCCCTCACCAAGTAAAACATCTTCAACTAAATTTTGTGCATTATCAAATGGTGGATTATTAGTTACAGCAATCTGACTATGTACAATAGAGCAATTCATAGCACAACAAGATATACATACAAACCTTATAAAATCCAATAAGTTCATTTATTTTACTTTATTATAGAAACTCTTCCTTTCTCTGTTTTTTCCATAGATGCTGAATTTGTCATATATACTTTATACATGTAAACATCTTGAGGAACTTCTTTACCATTAGGGTACTTACCGTCCCAACCCTCTTGTGGATTAGTCGTTGAAAAAATTTGCTTTCCCCATCGGTCAAAAATAATTAATTCAAAATCTTCTTGACCAACAACACTTACATTAAAAGTGTCATTTACACCATCTCCATTGGGAGAAAATATATCTGGTGAATAAAATATTAAAGCTGGTGCAATATTAATAATTTCATTATAATAATTTGAACAACCAAATTGATCCCAAGCAGTTAAAGTAACAAAATAACTCCCCTCTTCTTCATATGTATGTAAAGGTTCAACTTCATATGACAGCGAACTATCGTCTCCAAAAACCCATTCAAATTCAACAAACTGTTCATCAATTAACTGCACAAATTGGATATCCATACCATCCTGTTCAAAATAAAACTCCGGAACAGGAGCAACAGAAATAGATACCATAGCTGAAGCTTCTTCACTTAAATTATTACACAAATCACCTACCTGAACAGAATAATATGTTGTTGTTTCTTCGACATCAACCAAAATACTAGATGAAGTTTCTCCGTTAGACCACAAAAAAGAATAATCATCATCATTAATTACACCTTCAGAAAATAAATTTTCAACTGCAATCTCTACAGTTTCACCTGGACAACCCACTACATCTGTAACTGTAAATGTTGGAGCAGCATAAATTGGTACCTCAATAACTATATCAAAAATACTTTCCTCACCATTGCATTCGTCAATCACAATAACTTCGTAAGTTGTGGTTTCCTCCGGAGAAATTGATGCGATATTGTTAACATATGATTCATCCATATCAAGATTAAGCCACTGGTAGGAATATGTTGATGTGCCTAATGTCTGTGCATCTAAATTTAATGGATCTCCAGGACAAAATAAATTTCCTAAAACTTGAATTTCAACTAAAGGGGGCTCTGTTACTTGAAGACTAATTGGTATACTAAAGTCATATATCATATTTGAACAATTATCAATAATTTGGAAATCAACATTTTGATTATTTCCATTATCTAATTCAAAATTATAATCGTATGTAGTACAATCACATGGAGTTGGACTATCAGGCCATACATAAGAATAATCGCCCGAACCTCCGTTTACTGTTGGTGTCACTGTCACAAAATCACTATCACATGCAAAATAATCTGGATAACTAATTTCAACTGCACTATATTCAATCACTTGGACACTGAAATCAGTAACAATTTCTTGATCTTGACAATCATCATAAACAATTAATTGATACTCTGTATCAGCAGAAGTGTTAACTGTTAACGAAGGATCCGATCCAATTTGATTACCCTCCTGATCATACCATATATATGTATATTCATTAGTATCACCAATGTAACCACCTGAAATCACAGCTGGTTCCAAAGTAGCTTCATCACCAAAACATTGAATAATGGCTGGACTACCAGGGTCTACGATAATAGGCACTTGATCATACAGGTTAAAAGAAATTTCTGAAACCGACAACTCTGCCTGTTGACAAAGGCCATTTATTGCATTAATGGTAAATTGTAAGTCTTCAAAAGATTCATTAAGATCGTCATAAAAAGCTTGGATATTAATATATGTAAATTCTTCACCAGCAGGAATAGTAATACACGGAGATAATACCCCATCATTATTAATGCATTCATCTAAAGGTGAACCATCTTCATAAGTCACGACATAATCTACACCATACTCGCATTCTCCACCTGACACAACTTCTAATGTTATATCATATTCGGAATTTCCTGCAGCATTAAATTCTAATTGAGCAGCTGCACAACCTTCATAAATAGCTGATGGATCTTCTACAATTACAGGGCCGGTAATATTAGAAATTGGATTTACGACAACTGATGGGCTAATAAAACTGTTTGCTTCTAAAAAAACACAGGAATTTAATGCACCATCTGATGCATCGGCAATAGCTAATTTTATATGATATGTTTCACCACAAGTTAATCCATTATATTCAGCAGTTAATGGAACTGTGAAACCTGTTATACCTTCAACTGTAAACTCAGGGTCAGGAGGCTGATTAACTCCTTGCCATCCAGCACCACTATAATCATTATCAATCCAATAAATGTTATAACTTTCAAAATCTGGATCAATATCGTTACAATCTGGGTCGTTTGTTAATTCTCCTGCATTAATTGTATTTACGGCAACTGGTGTTGTAGTGTATTCACCAGGATTATTAGGGTCAGGAACATAAGCTAAATTAACTGCATTATTGCTATAAGGGCCAGTAATACCTGGACCACTTAAAAAAAATCCAAAAATATCATTAAACATAGAACATGTATAAGATGTATATTCCACTGAACCAAACACATAATTAAATGCTACTGATTCTGAATTAGCAACAAAGTCAAACTCTAAAATTGTTACATTATTCACATTCCAATTTAGATTTATTGCATTTAATGCTAATTCTAAATCAGAATCGCCAGATATGGCGGAACCTGCACCAAAGCCATTAGTAACTAATTCAAGACCTCCAGACGATAAAATAATTCCTTCATCAAAGCCAATATTAGCATTAAATCCATCAAAATATCCTATTCCATTTGCATATCCCACGGAAGAAAAATTTGATGTCACCAAATCATCTCCTAATAATACATTATTAACCAAGTACTCCTCTGAGTCCATTGGTGCATTATTAGTTACAGCAATCTGAGAAAACAAAAAACTATGAAGTATGAAAAAAGAAAATAATAAAAATCTTAATATCATATGAATATATTTTTAATGTCAATAACTATACGGTGCATTAAACAAAGATATAATTTATAAAATACTAAATTTACATTAAATAAACAATTTTACATTATTAAAAGAAATACGATGAATACTTTAGAATACATAGAACAACATAAAGAAAGATTTTTAAAAGAATTATTTGAACTACTTAAGCAACCATCAATAAGTGCAGATCCAAAATTTACAAAAGATGTCAGAAAAACAGCCGAAATGGTCAAAGATAACTTGATAAATATTGGAATAGAAAAATCACAACTTTATGAAACTGATGGGCATCCTATTGTATATGGTGAAAAAATAATAGATGAAAAACTCCCTACAATACTAATTTATGGACATTATGATGTGCAACCACCTGACCCTTTAGATTTATGGGAATCTGAACCGTTTAACCCTGTGGTAAGAGATGGGAAAATCTATGCTAGAGGTGCTTGTGATGATAAAGGTCAATTTTTTATGCATGTTAAAGCAGCTGAAATAATGATTAAAACTAATACTTTACCATGCAATATTAAATTTATGATTGAAGGGGAAGAAGAAGTTGGATCAGAAAATTTAGAGTCGTTTGTGAAAAATAATAAAAATCTATTAACTGCAGATATTATACTAATTTCAGATACAGGAATTATTGCAAATGATACACCATCTATAACAACAGGTTTAAGAGGGTTAAGTTATGTTGAAGTTGAAGTTACAGGTCCAAACAGAGATTTACACTCAGGACTATATGGAGGAGCAGTCGCAAATCCAATCAATATTCTATGTAAAATGATATCATCCTTACATGATGAGAATAATCATATAACTATTCCTGGTTTCTATGAAAATGTTGAAATAATTTCAAGACAGGAAAGAGACTTAATGGCACAGGCTCCATTTAATTTAGATAAATATAAAGAAGAACTTAACATTAGTGATGTATATGGTGAAGATTCATACACTACAATGGAAAGAAATTCTATTAGGCCCACATTAGATGTTAATGGTATTTGGGGAGGCTATACAGGTGAAGGTGCTAAAACAGTGATTGCCTCTAAAGCATTTGCAAAAATATCTATGAGATTAGTTCCAAACCAAAAATCAGATGAAATTACAAGATTATTTCAATCACATTTTGAGTCAATTGCTCCTAGTGGTGTCACTGTAAAAGTCACACCTCACCATGGTGGAGAAGCATATGTCTCACCAACTAATGAAAAAGGATATCTAGCAGCAAGTAAAGCTATGCAAGATTCGTTTGGAAAAGAACCTATACCAGTAAGAAGTGGTGGAAGTATTCCCATTGTTGCACTTTTTGAAAAAGAATTAGGACTAAAATCTATTCTTATGGGTTTTGGATTAGATTCTGATGCAATACACTCACCAAATGAACACTATGGTTTATTTAATTTTTTTAAAGGAATTGAAACTATCCCTTTATTTTTTAAATATTTTTCAAAGTAATATTTTAGTATAATTACTTATATTTTTTTTTTGATTTGGTTGGAATAAAATTTTTCAAATATTCCGGCTCAAAATATGCAAGGTCTTCAAAAGATTTCTCTTTGTATTTAAGATAAGCTATTTCTGATAATGAACTTGCCGAAGGATAATCATTATTCAAAAAAATAGCATTTCTATGATTAATTACCAATCTCAACTTATAAATACCTGGTCCAAAAAAATAAATAGTATTTTCATCTAAATATTTTATAAAAGAAAATGAATCTATAGAACACGAGAATGGTTTTAAATATTCTTTATAATCACAATTATATAATGCAGCATATACTTCACCCTGTCTCGAATCAAGAACAGGACAAAATAAATCTTCATTATTATAAAAATTGCTATTGTTAGAAATTGTCTTAGACACTAAAGACTGCATAGTAGAAACAGCTATAACAGGTTTTCTTAATGCAAATGCAAAGCCTTTTACAGATGCAGCACCTATTCTAAGTCCAGTATAAGATCCTGGTCCAGAACTATATGCAAATGCATCAAAATTACTAATGCTAAAATTATGTTCAATCAATATATTCTGAATTAACACATGTAATTTTTCACCATGACAATAATTCTCATCGAAGTAATCTTTAAAAAAAAGAGTTGATCCATTTCTAGATATTGAAACTGAACAATTTTTTGAGCTAGTTTCTAAACATAGAATTAAAGCCATCTTAAAATTTAATTAGTTGTTTTATCTATTTTAAAATAACTGGAAATCAGAGCATATAAAATCAAAAGATACGGGAAAATCATTAAATATAATATACCTGTATTTAAATTATTCGCAATGGTTCCACCAGCATCCTGACTAGATTCAGCCACGACTCTGCACATAGCACATTGGGAATAAGAATTTTGTGCAATAGCAAAAAAAATGATTATAAGCCATTTAAGTCTGTTCATTAATTATTTGTTATCTCGTAATTATCTTTATAATCTGTAATACTCAATCTCTGAATCTCATCCATCAATAATTTTACATCACTATACAGAGTTCCGTCGTATATAAATTTAGTATTTTTTTTCTTATCCAGTCCTGTTCGAATATATCCGTATTTATCAACAATAGTAATATATGATGAATGAAACACACCGCCGGGAGCTAAACTATCTTGACCTACTGCTAAGGAAAAACCTTCCTGAACTAAATTATAAATTTCTTCTTGATCACCTGTTAACAATTCCCAATTTGATAAATCTATGTTCATAGAATTTGCATAGTTTTTCATTTTATCAGGATTATCATTGTTAGGATCAACACTAACCGAGATTATTTTAAAATTTTTTATATCAAACTTCTTAATTTTATTTTGAAGTTCAACCAGATTTAAAGTAGTAGTAGGACAAATTGTAGGGCAAGATGTAAAGAAAAAATTTACAATGTAATTAAAACCTAATAAATCAATATTTGAAATATATTTTTCATCCTGATTTAACAATTGAAACTTAGGGACCTTTACTGAATCATTTTTTTCAGTTATGTTTCCCTCCGAATCAGTTATTAACACAGATTTTTCCACATAACCTAGTGTTAATATATTATGTGTTGCTTTCTCAAAAACCTGAATAAGTAAATAGGGGAAAATTAATATCGAAAATAAAATAAGCCATTTTTTCATTATTAATTAATTTAAATTAATTTGACTATTATCCAATTGCACCGTGAAAACTTGCCTCAGAAAGCAAAATAAATAACAAATATGGTATTAACAAACACATTGGACCAACAATAGAAATTTTAAGTGATTTCTTTTCATGACCTAAATGCATAAAAGTTGCAACAATGTAATATGCTTTAAGAATTGTCAATACAATAAACGTCATATTTAATAGTGTTACACCTAATAAATAATTTGTAAGCATAAATTGAGGTTTAAAAATACCTAATAACACTTCAACGGTAGTTAAAAAAAACAGTACCCAAAATACAATCCAAATTTGACGTGTAGAATTTTCTTCTGCCATAATAAATTAATTTTAAACTAAATAGAAAAATGTAAAAACAAATACCCAAACGAGATCGACAAAATGCCAATATAAGCCCACTTTTTCAACCATTTCATAATGCCCTCTTTTTTCATACGTATCTCTTAAAACATTTATAAATATTATAATTAAAATCACAACACCTGAAAAGACATGAAATCCATGAAATCCAGTAATAAAGAAGAAAAAGTCAGCAAAAAGAGGGTGCCCATACTCATTGAATATTAAATTAGCTCCCTTTATCTCAGTTGCAGAAGCAATAAAGTCTAATGCATTTTGACCAGTAAGAATTTCTCCATGCCTGATAATTTGATTTGTTGTATCAGTAACAAAATGAGCAATAGACCCATCAGCACCCAATAAAGCCCCCTCATAAGTTCCATGAATAAAATGATACCACTCCCAGGCTTGAGATCCTAAAAATATCAGCCCTCCAATAATAGTTAAGCCTAGCCAAAAAAGCACTCCTTTCTTATTCATTTTATGACCATGATGTACAGCAAGAACCATAGTCACAGAACTCATAATTAAAATAAAAGTCATTAATGCTACAAATAACATTGGATACTCACCATGTAAAAATGGAAAATGATTGAATACTTCATCAGCTATTGGCCATGCATCACTATGTACAAACCTTTGGAAACCATATGCTCCTAAAAATGCTGAAAATGTTAATGCATCTGTCATTAAAAAAAACCACATCATTAACTTACCATAACTAGCTACCATTGGTCGCACACCACCACCCCATATATTTTTTGTTGTAATTGAATCTTGCATTGAATTAACAATTTTAGTAGAACTGAACAAATTTAATTAAATATTCATGAAATGAAAACATGCAATTATATTTAATTGATTAATACTAAAAATAAAACTAAATATATCCATAGAATAGCCAAAAAATGCCAAAATCTAATTGCTAATTTTAAACCATTATAATTTTGACTAGTATACTTATTTTTATTGGCTCTAAAAGTAACTACTATAATTGCTATTAATCCACCTACTAAATGGAGCAAGTGTGCTATAGTAAGTATATATAAATATGATGCTGCAACATTATTCCCTGATAAAAACTTGCCTTCTAGCACCAAAGCATTCCATCCAAATAGTTGACAAATAGCAAAAAGAAATCCAAAACACATAGTCACTAATAATGACTGCTTAATCATTCTAAAATTATTTAACCTACAGTATTTGATTGCAAAAAACCCAAATAAACTACTAATAGATATCATAATAGTGCTGATGTAAAACATATTTGGTAAAATAATAATATCCCATTTAGAACCTAATGCACCTTTTGAAACAATGTATGCACTTGTTAAACCTGCAAATAACATTATTACACTAAACATTCCAAACATTAACAAATTACGATGAGCTTTTTCTATTTTATTATTTGTTTTCATAAAATTATATATTATACATATTTATCTACAATATAAATAATTTGAACTAGAGGCAAATATATTAAACTATAAATCATTAATTTCTTTGCATCTTTATTTTGTTTTGTTTTCAATAATTGAAAAGCTTGATATAAAAATCCTGAACCAATGACAAATATTAAAACCGACCCCAGCAATGACAACTCTAATCTTGAATCTATAGAAAAATATTTTAATAATAAAGGAGCAACAGAAACAGGTAACAACCAGAATGTATAAAAAACAATTTGAAAAGCTGTTTTATGATCCTTATATCCTGAGGGTAATAATTGAATACCTCCTTTTTGATAATCTTCATACCTAACCCATGCAATTGACCAGAAATGTGGAAACTGCCATAAAAATTGAATAGCAAATAAAATTCCTGTTTCTAAACTAAATTGATTTGTTACAGCAACCCAGCCTAACATAAAAGGCATAGCACCAGGAAAAGCACCAATAAAACCTGAAATAGGAGTAGTAGTTTTTAAAGGAGTATAACCAACAACATATATTAATGATGATAATGCTGCAAAAAAAACACATCTAAAATTAATCTTTGATAAAAAAAAGAGACCTATCAATGCAAGCGCAAGTGAAAAAATCAAAGCTGAATTAACAGATATTCTTTTAGTGGGTAGTGGACGATTTTTTGTTCTATCCATTAAGCTATCTATCTCTACTTCATAAACTTGATTAAGTCCGTTCGATGCACCGACAATAGCAATCCCACCAATTAACAAATTAACTAATAAATTAAAATCTAAATATGGAGTAGCTAGCAAATATCCTGCTAAACATGAGAAAATTACAGTAGCAGACAATCTAGGTTTTAATAATTCAATGTAATTAGACAATATTAATGAATTTTATATGCAAACATACCTAAATTTAAAACATTATATTACAGATCGCCCTTTTAATTTTTCCCAATCTTTTTCGGGTCTCACAGACAAATTAGTTCGCCACACCCCCTCAAGTGTATTAAGAGTTAATTCTAAATTTTTAGCGAAATTAATAATAGCCTGAATATCTTTCGGAAAACAACTTCCACCAAAACCTAAGTGACCATCAGGACCCGGGACTGAAAGATGAGAATGACCAATTCTACCGTCTCTTACAAAACCTTCAATAGCAGTATCCCAATCTGAACCAACTTTATCACTTATTAATTTCATTTCATTCAGAA
>CEQM01127909.1_pt1 | contig 15726 bp, 12 predicted proteins | sample 531111 | NCBI WGS metagenome assembly CEQM01 (sample SAMEA2621278, study PRJEB7988) | marine metagenome | biome: marine biome (ENVO:00000447); feature: deep chlorophyll maximum layer (ENVO:xxxxxxxx); material: "saline water (ENVO:00002010), including plankton (ENVO:xxxxxxxx)" | depth 120 m
GAGAAGAGATTTTTTCAAAGTCTGTTCGAGCAGGTAGAAGAACATATTTTTTTGATGTAAGATCTACTAGAGCTGAAGATTATTATATGACAATTACTGAGAGTAAAAAGTTTAGTAATGATGATGGTTCTGCTCATTATAAAAAACATAAAATTTATTTATACAAAGAAGATTTTGATGAATTTGCAGCTAGCTTCAAGGAAGTAGCAGATTTTATTTTTGATAAAAAAGGCAGAGATGTTATTACTAATTCTGACAATAGTAGTTCAGAATCATCTAATAATGATATCTCTGAAGACTCAAAGGATACAGAAAATTTTTCAGATCTTAAATTTGAAGATATATAATTTTAAATTATTTTTTTTAAATAAAAAAAAGCAGGATAGAATCCTGTTTTTTTTTGCAAAAAAAAAGGCAAGCTACTTACATCACACCGCTACGACCACCTTATCCTTGCTGTCTTCCGACCCTGGGGAGGTTCAGTAGGAGCTGGTTGTGTAAGACTTGCCCATTGCAAAAATAAAATTATTTTATAATTTACTTTTATATTTACAGCTAAAATGTTACCAATACATAAAAAATATGCCTTAATTCACGGATTCTTTTTAGGAATTCTTTTGTGTATATTAACTGTTATTTGTTACTTTTTTTATCCAGACATGTTATTTAATTCTACATATCATTCAACTATTTTTGTGGTGATTTTTTTAATGTTTCCTGTTTTGATGTTATTTATAAACTATAATAATAGTTTTACATACAAAGAGTATTTCTCTATAGTTTTTTTAGTATTGTCTGTTGCTTCTTTACTATATTCATGTTTCACTTTTCTTTTATATAATAATTTAGCAAATAATATAGTTGGTGTGTACGGTTTATTACCAAGTGCTTTTTTTGATTTTAATAATAATTATAATAATCAGTATTTTTTACATTCATTTTCTATTAAATCACAATTAAATTCTTATGTATTTTGGCTAATACCTTGCGTACTTTACTCAGCACTAATATCTTTGTTGAAACAAATTATAAAATAATTTATGGATTTATCTATTATTTTACCGGTTTACAATGAGTCTGATTCAATAAAAATTCTTGTTAATGAAATACATCAAGAATTAAATACGAATTATAATTATGAAATAATATTAATAGATGATGGGAGCACCGACGAATCTTGGAATATCATATGTGAACTAAATTCTGTTAAAGCTTTAAGATTTAAAAAAAACTTAGGTAAATCAGCGGCTTTAGATGTAGGTTTTTTTTATGCTAGTGGTAGTGTTGTGGTGACTATGGATTCAGATTTACAAGATGATCCAAAAGAAATTCCTGTTCTATATAGTATGATTGTAAATGATCATTATGATATAGTATCTGGTTGGAAGAAAAAAAGATTGGATCCTATTTCTAAAACTATTCCAACTAAGCTATATAATTGGGCAACTAGAATTATGTCTGGCATTAATTTGCATGATTTTAATTGTGGTTTAAAGGCATATTCAATAGATGTAGTTAAAGATGTTAGACTATCGGGAGAAATGCATAGGTATATTCCATTATTAGCTAAAAATGCAGGTTATAATAAAATAGGAGAAAAAGTTATAAATCATAGAAAAAGAGAATTTGGAAAAACTAAATATGGTGGATGGAATCGTTTTTCAAATGGATTATTGGATTTAATCTCTATTTCTTTTTTACATAAATTTGGAAAAACTCCTATGCATTTATTTGGTTTACTTGGTATTTTATTTTTCATTATCGGTTTTTTGATTGCAGGTTATTTAACTTATGCTAAATTTATTTTATATCAATTTAATATGACAGATCGGCCTTTGTTTTATTTAGCTATGTTATGTATGATTATTGGTACACAGATGTTCTTGGCTGGATTTTTAGGTGAATTAATTATTCGAAATAAACCAATTAGCCATATAGAAAAAATTAGTAAAAAAATAGGATTTTAATTTGTTAAAAAGAATAATCATAGGACCTTCATACCCTCTTAGAGGCGGTATATCTGAAAGCAATCAGGCATTGCAAAATTATTTTGAAGAAAACCACCAAAATTCAAAAATTGTTTCATATAGTTTGCAATATCCTAAATTCCTTTTCCCAGGTAAACAACAAACTGTAGATTCAATTTCTAGTTCTTCTTCATCAACATTTAATTTAATTAATACATTAAACCCCTTTTCTTGGTTAAAAACAGCTTATTGGGTTATTAATGAAAAACCAAATTATGTGATAATTAGGTACTGGCACCCGTACTTTGCTGTTTGCTTAAGTTTAATAGCAAAATTAATTAGGAAAAAATCAATATTTATTATTGCATGGATTGACAATATTAATCCTCATGAGTCAATACCTCTTCAAAAGTTTCTGACATCTTATTTTATAAAATCATGTGATGCATTTGTTGTTATGTCTAAATCTGTAAAATGTGATTTATTAAAATATAATCATACATTGAAAAATATTTTAGTGTGCCCACATCCTATTTATAATAATTTTGGAAAGAGTATTCCAAAAATTGATGCAAGAAAAAATCTTGGTCTCTCAAATACTACATTAAATAATAATGAAAGTAAATACATTTTATTTTTTGGGTTAATTAGAAACTATAAGGGCTTATTAATTTTGTTGGATGCACTAGCTGAGAAAAATATATCAAAACTTGATGTGAAATTAATTATTGCAGGTGAGTTTTATGATTCAAAAGAAAAGTATTGTGAGAAAATCAATAATTTAGGTATTTCAGATAGAGTAGTTTTACATGACTTTTATATTAACAACAATGATGTTGTAAATTATTTTTGTGCATCAGATATGGTTGTCCAGCCCTATCTTGCTGCCACTCAAAGCGGCGTCTCAATGATTGCTTATAACTTCAATAGACCTCTCTTATTAACCAATGTAGGAGGGTTGGCGGAATATGTTGATCATAAAAAAAATGGTTATTTGGTTAGTCCTAATCCAAAAGCAATTTCTTCTGCAATTGAAGATTTTTATTTACATAATAGAGAGAAACCTTTTTCAGATTCAATAAAGAAAAAAAAAGACAATTATAGCTGGAAAAATTTAGCTAAAACATTTGACTCTCTATATAAACTTTAAAAATATGGAAAGATTTATTTTAATAGTATTGTTTTATTCTTCATTAGCACTGTCTCAGAATTTATTTGATGACAATGGCTACAGGCATGGTAATTGGACTGGTTATCATGAAAATGGTAAAATTAAATATAAAGGTGTGTTTATTAATGGAAAAGAAACAAGTGTATTCAATTATTTTGATTATAGTGGAAATTTAGTTATTAGATTAAATTATATTGTAGATGGAGAAAAAAGTCAAGCTAAATTGTATTATTCAAATGGAAATTTAAAAGCGGAAGGTGAATATGTAAATAAAAAGAAAGAAGGACTTTGGAGTTATTATAATAGTAATGGAGAAAAAATTAATCTTGTAAACTATTTAAATGATAAACTATTTGGAGAATGCATTTATTATTATGACAATGGACAGGTTGCAGAAAAATATAATTACATCAACGATTCTAAAGAAGGTGAAGTTGAAATATTTTATCAATCTGGTATATTAAACATGAAGTCTTCATATAGTAAGAATCAATTAAATGGTTTTGCATCATATTATTATGATGACAGTGGTATTCTAGAGTCTTTTGGAAGGTATAATATGGGAATTAAGGATTCTATTTGGATATTTTACGATGAATTAGGAAATGAATTGGAAAGAATCAATTATATGCAAAGTGATTCATTAATAAATAAATAATGGTTTCAAATTATGAAAAATATATTTTTTATATTTTTATTTTCCTCGGTTGTTTTTTCTCAAAGTAGTAATTGGTGGATATATTTTAGTGATAAAGCATGTAGTACTGATATTAATCTTTCATTTGAATCCGTAGAAAGAAGGTCTTTGCAAGGGATAGAATTTGATTTTTATGATATTCCAGTATGTGATGATTATATAAAAATTATAAATAAATATGATTTATCTATTCGTCATCAATCTAGATGGCTTAATGCAGTTTCTGTAAGTGTTAAGTCAATCGATGTGATAGAACAATTAAAAGAACTAAATTTTGTTCAAGAAATTAAACGAGTTAAAACACTAAAAAACTCCAATAAGTTTAATGGTTCAATTAATTTAGTCAATAATAATATTTACAGATCTTTTATTAATTCTTATGGTCCATCATTTAATCAGATAAATATGTTGGGTGGTGTAGATTTACATAATCAGGGTTTTGTTGGTAATGGCATTGTTATAGCTGTTTTTGATGCAGGTTTTACACAAACAGAAACATTACCAATTTTTAATAATTTATGGATTAATAATCAAATAGTTGATACATATGATTTTGTAAATAATGATACTAATGTTTTTTTAGGAAGTATACACGGTACTATGGTGTTATCAACAATGGGTGGATATATGCCTGATAGTTTAATTGGTACAGCACCAGGAGCAACTTATATGTTGTTTCGGACAGAGGATTCTTCCTCTGAAACACTTGTTGAAGAGGATAATTGGGCGGCAGCAGCAGAATATGCAGATTCTGTAGGAGCTCATATAATTAATTCTTCTTTAGGTTATACAATTTTATATGATGACACTATTAATAGTCACTCTTATAATGATATGGATGGTAATTCTACTATAATAACTAATGCTGCAGACTTAGCTGCTTCTAGAGGTATTTTAGTTGTTAACAGTGCTGGAAACAGTGGGAATAATGATTGGTACTATATAGGAGCACCAGCTGACGGTGATAGTGTTTTAGCGGTAGGTGCAGTTAATGCAATTGGTGAAGTTGCATCTTTTAGCTCAAGAGGGCCATCTTATGATGGTCGTATCAAGCCTAATGTTTGTGCCCAGGGTGTATATACAGTGGTAGCAGATGTAGATTCTACTGTAAGATTAGCAAATGGCACTTCTTTTTCTTCTCCACTAATTGCAGGTTTAGCAGCATGTTTATGGCAGTCGGATACAAGTTTGACAAATATGGAATTAATAGATGTTATTCAAGAATCTGCCCATCTTTTTGATAATTCAAATGACTCATTAGGTTATGGTATCCCAAATTTCTATCAAGCTTTTTTAAGTAATCTTGAAATTGATGCACAATTTTCTAGTGTAAGTTATTTTCCAAATCCTTTTAGCAATCATTTTACACTATACAATAAAACTAATAATAACATCACTATTGATATTTTTAATATAATTGGTGATATGATTTACTCTAGTATATTAAATCCATGGCATAATAATCTTGATTTATCTTTTGCTAAATCAGGTTTATATTTTTTGAAAATAAGAGAGAATAATGAGGTATTTAAAATTATAAAAAACTAATGAAAGAAAACATAATTACTAATTTATTTAGTATTAAATATCCAATTATCCAAGCTGGAATGGTGTGGTGTAGTGGGTGGCGGTTAGCTTCTGCCGTATCTAATGCAGGTGGTCTAGGTATTATTGGCTCTGGGTCAATGCGGCCTAATATTTTGAAAGAGCATATACAAAAATGTCGTAAAAATACTAATCATAATTTTGCAGTTAATCTTCCTTTATTATTTCCATATTCAAGTGAACATATAGATATAATTATTTCAGAAAAAGTTCCAATTGTATTTACTTCTGCTGGAAACCCTGCTATTTGGACTAAAAAATTACAATCTAATAATGTAATTGTTGTACATGTTATTTCGAATTTAAAATTTGCATTAAAAGCAATTGAAGCTGGTGTTGATGCATTAGTTTGTGAAGGTTTTGAAGCTGGTGGTCATAATGGTAGAGAGGAAACTACAACTTTTTGTTTAATTCCTTTAATTAAAAAATCCATTGGAGATATTCCATTAATTGCTGCAGGTGGAATTTCATCTGGTCAATCCATGCTAGCTGCTATGGTTTTAGGTGCTGATGGTGTACAAATTGGGTCTCGTTTTGTTGTATCAAAAGAAAGCTCAGCACATATGAATTTTAAGAATAAAATTTTAAATTCCAATGATGGCGATACTGTTTTAACTCTTAAAGAGTTAACACCTGTAAGAATGTTGAAAAATAAGTTTTATTCTAGAATAGAAGAAGCCTACTTAGACAATGCTTCTAAATCTGATTTAAAAGTTCTTTTAGGTAAAGGTCGTGCACAAAAAGGAATGTTTTTAGGTGACTTAAGTGAAGGTGAGCTTGAAATTGGTCAAGTAGCATCTATGTTAAATTCAATTGATTCTGCATCTGATATTATAGATGAAATCATAAAGGAATTTAATTTTGAAAAAAAAAGACTTAAACAATTATGATTTATTTAGTCCATAATTTCTACAAATTTTATTAAATTTGCACTCATTTTTTATATTCAAGTTTATGAATTTTCATGACAGTTTACAAGATGGTTTTACTTTTGATGATGTTTTATTAGTACCAGCATTTTCTGAGATACTTCCTGCTCAAGTGTCAACTAATACATTTTTTTCAAAAAATATTGAATTAAGTATACCAATAATATCTGCTGCTATGGATACAATTTCTGAATCTGAAATGGCTATTAATTTAGCAAAAGAAGGTGGCATATCAGTTATTCATAAAAATATGAGTATTGAAAATCAAGTTCAACATATTGAACGTGTTAAAAGATCTGAGAGTGGAGTTATTATAGATCCTATAACTTTAAACAGTAATGCAACTGCATTGCAGGCAAAAAATGTAATGGCAGAGAATAATATAGGAGGGATTCCAATTATAGATGTTAACAAAAAATTAATTGGAATTATTACAAGTAGAGATTTGCGTTTTGAAAAAAACTTAAATCAAACTGTGGATAATATTATGACATCTCAAGATTTAATTACCACAGATAAATCTACTTCTTTGGAGCAGGCAGAAGCTATTTTACAGAAAAATCGTATAGAAAAATTACCTGTTGTCGATGCTTCAAATAAATTAATAGGTTTGATTACATATAGAGATATAGTTAAAGTTAAAGAACAGCCAAAAGCTTGTAAAGATTCATTAGGAAGATTAAGAGTTGCAGCAGCTATTGGAGTTGGTGATGATGCTATTGATCGTGCTCATGCTTTGGTTAAAGCAGGTGTAGATGCACTTGTAATAGATACTGCTCATGCACATAGTAAATTAGTAATTGAGACTTTAGTTAAAGTGAAATCTAAATTTTCTGTAGATTGTGTTGTTGGAAACATTGCAACACCTGATGCAGCTGAAATGCTGATTGAAAAAGGTGCTGATGCAATTAAGGTAGGTATTGGACCAGGATCTATTTGTACAACTAGAATTATTTCTGGTGTCGGTGTACCACAACTAACAGCAATTTATGAAGTTTGTAAAATTGCACATAAAAAGAGTATTCCTGTTATTGCTGACGGAGGTATAAGATTCTCAGGTGATATAGTAAAAGCATTAGCTGCAGGAGCTTCTTCAGTAATGCTAGGTTCTTTATTAGCTGGATTAGAAGAATCTCCAGGTGAAACCATTATTTACGAAGGTAGAAAATTTAAAGTTTATCGTGGTATGGGCTCAATAGATGCAATGCAAAGCGGATCAGCAGATAGGTATTTTCAAAAAAATAATAAAAAAAATAAAATGATTCCAGAGGGTATCGTTGGTCGTGTTCCATATAAAGGAAAATTATCTGAAGTTTTATTTCAATATATTGGTGGATTAAAGTCAGGCATGGGTTATTGCGGAGCTCAAAATCTAATAAAATTAAGAGAGTCAAAATTTACAAAAATTACGAGTGCTGGTGTTTTAGAAAGTCATCCACATAATGTTACGATCACTAAAGAAGCACCAAACTATAGTAGATAATCAAAAAAATATAAATTACTTTAAATAATAAAAACAATGAAAAACATAACCATATACATAATTTTATTTGTAATATCCAACTTATTTGCTCAGGATAATATTTTATTAAAAGTTGGTGAAGAAAAAATTTCTGTTGATGATTTTATGTTAACATACCATAAAAACCGACTAGAAACCGATACTTTACCATTTACTGAGTCTTTGCAAGAATACTTAGAATTATACATTAAGTTTAAATTAAAAGTAGTTGAAGCAGAACAGTTAGGATTAGATACTTTGCCATCATTTGTTCGTGAATTAGAGGGTTACAAGAGACAACTTGTAAAACCTTATTTAACTGACTCTAAAATTTCAGATGAATTATTAGATGAGGCTTATAATAGATTAAAGGAAGAAGTCTCTGTTAGTCATATTTTAATTCAAGTTGAAAATAATGATACAATTCAAGCTCTTGAAAAAATATTAGCTATTAAGAAAAAAGTAGATAATGGTGAAGATTTTGTTAAATTAGCTCAAGATTTTTCAGATGACCCTTCTGTAAAGGATAATAATGGTAATCTTGGATATTTTACTGCATTGTATATGGTTTATCCATTTGAAACTGCTGCATATTTAACTCCTGTTGGTGGTGTGTCAGAGCCTGTAAAAACTCGATTTGGATATCATCTTGTTAAAGTGAATGATAAAAGAGATTCAAGAGGTGAAGTTAAGGTTTCTCATATAATGATTCGAGTGGATAATAATTCAGAATCATCTGTTAATTCTTCACGAAAAAAAATCTATGAATTATATGATTCATTGAAATTTCATAAAGGTTCTAATTTTTCAGATTTAGCAAAGAAATATTCTGATGACAAAAAAAGTGGGTCAAAAGGAGGTGAGTTGGAGTGGTTTGGCACTAATAAAATGGTGAAAAATTTTGAGGAGATTTCATATTCTCTTGATTCAATAGGTGCATTTTCTCAGCCATTTCAAACAGAGTTTGGCTGGCACATAGTAAAATTATTAGATAGAAAATCATTACCACTCTTTGAAGAGATGAAAGAGTCGTTAAAAAAGAAAATTGAAAGAGATTCTAGATCGCAAAAAACAAGAGATGTTGTTGTAAATAGATTAAAAAATGAATGGGGGATGGTAGAAAATATTAAAGCAAAGCATCTTTTTTACAAGATAATAAATGAGGATTTTTTCTCAGGGGCTGATATTTTAGAAAAGATTAATAGTAACGGACATGTAATGTTTGTGTTTAATAATTGTGACAATTTATCACAAAGAACGGTTTTTCAAAAAGATTTTGCAGAGTATATGACAACATACCGAAATCGATTATCAAAAGATATTAATGTGAGAGAATTAGTTGATCAATTTTATAATACTTTTAAAGAGAAGAAGATTCTAGAATTAGAAACAAATAGTTTGGAAAAAAAATATGATGATTTTAGATTGTTAATTGATGAATATCATGATGGGATATTATTATTTAACTTGTCTGAAGAAAAGGTTTGGAATAAGGCAATACAAGATTCATTAGGATTAGCAAAATTTTATGAAAAAAATAAAAATAATTATATGTGGCCTGATAGAGTTTCAATGAAAATATACAGTGCAAAGGATGAAATGATTTATAAAAAATTAATTCGTGCTATAGGTAAAAATGGATTATCAGATAATAAATTACTAGAAAAATTAAATAAAAACTCTGAATTAAATGTTTCTATTGAATCCGGTATTTTTTCAGAAAACGATAATAATTTAATAGATGATTATATTTTTTCACAGGAATTTTCAGAAATTTCAAAAGGTGATATAATTAGGGTTAAAAATACCAATCAAGTATTATTTGTTGTAGACATTTTACCATCTTCAGTTAAATTATTGTCAGAAATTAAAGGAATTGTGATTTCCGACTACCAAATTTTATTAGAAGAAGAGTGGGTAAATGATCTGAGATTGAAATATGAAGTTAATGTTAATGCTGAATTATTGTCATTAGTTGATGACAAGTATGTTAGTTCTAAGTTTGATGCATCTGCTTTTAATCAGAAATTTAACTGCAATGATTTTCAATCTTGTTTCTTAACTACAGGACAATTGTTTGGTTATTCAAAGGATGTCTTTTTTGGTTGGAATAATTCAATATTTACTACAGAAGTTAACCCATTAACTATGGGGGATGATGAGTAGATTTTTCTTTATATTATTTATTGGTTGTGTGATTTCATGTAATACCAAAAACAATGATAGCCTGCCCGTTGCAAGGGTTTTTGATCAGTACTTGTACTTTGATGAGATACCTTTTTTTTCTCACTTAAATGCTGAGGATAGCTTATTATTTATTCATAATTTTTCTAATAAGTGGGCATCAGAAAAATTACTAGTTAAAAAAGCCGAATATAATTTAAACAATGAAACACTATATATAGATAGTCTTGTTAATATTTATAGAGAATCGTTATTAATACATTATTATAAAGAAGCTTTCATAAAAACATATCTTGATACATTAATTCATGATTCTTTAATTAGTAATTATTATGTAAATAATTTAGATAATTTTGCTCTGAAAGAGGATATTGTAAAATTAAATTATATTAAGATTAGATCTGTTGCTCCCAATATTGAGTTCGTTAATCAAAAATATCATTTATCAGATTCTAGTAGTATGGATACACTTGAAAAATATTGTTTTCAATATGCAGATAAATTTTTTTTAGGCGATGTTCCTTGGATTAGTTGGTCTGATTTTTTAACTCAATTGCCAGAAAAAAATAGACTTGCATTAAATCAAAATAATCAGGTTTTAAAAAGACAAAGAAGATTTGAATTAAATGATTCTGTGTACAGTTATTTTGTTTTTATACAAGATTTTAAACTAAAAGGTACTTCTTCACCGTTAGAATATGTATCTTCGATTGTAAAAAAAATTTTAATCAATAAAAGAAAAAAGGATATTATATTTAATATTGAAACTGATTTAATCCAAGATGCAATTGTTAATAATAATTTTGAAATTTATGAAAAGTATTAATATCTACATATATATTTTTTTATTTACTTGTAATTTTATAATAGCACAAACTTCTAGTGATAATAATTTAAGCAGCAGTAATTTACCAACCACATTAGTTGATGGAGTTTTTGCTGTTGTTGGTAATCATGTTATCTTTCATAGTGATATAAGTAATCAGATGTTGCAATATCAAAATCAAGGTTTTAATCCGCCTGACTTGTATAATCAAGTGGTTGAAGAACTATTTTTACAGAAAACTTTGCTGCATTTTTCTGTGATTGATAGTATTGAAGTTGATCCCAATGAAATTCAAAATACAATTGATCAGCGATTATCTTTTTTTGAACAACAATTAGGGTCATTAGATGAGATAGAAAAGTATTTTAATAAAACTATTGTTGAATTAAAAAATGAATTAAAGCCTATAGTATCTGACCAGTTGTTGATTCAGAAAATGCAATATGAAATAATCAAAGATGTTGATGTGTCTCCTATGGAAGTTCAAAAATTTTATAACACTACCAATAAAGATAGTCTACCTATTATTGAAACTCAGTTTCAAATTGCTCAAATATTAAAAACTCCTGAGCCCTCGCAATTAGCTATTGAAGAAACATTATCTAAATTAGAAGACTTAAGAAATCGTATTTTGAAGGGTGCAGATTTTTCTACTATGGCAATATTATACTCTGAGGACCCTGGTTCTTCTAGGAATGGAGGTTTATATTCAAAAATAAGAAAAGGTTATTTTGTTAAAGAGTTTGAAGGCGTAGCATTTAGTTTAAGTCCTGAGGATATTTCAGAGATTTTTGAAACAGAATTCGGCTACCATATTATGCAATTAATAGAACGTCGCGGTAATGAGTTAGATTTACGACATATTTTGATGACTCCAAAAATTTCAAGTTCTGATCTGTTAAATGCTAAACAAATTTTAGAACAAATAAGGAATGATATTATCTCCAAGCAACTCGAATTTTCTGTAGCAGCACAAGAATACTCATCTGATTTTTCAACTAAAAATAATGGAGGATTGTTAATTAATCCAAACACTAATAATTCATTTTTTTCTCAGACTGATTTAGAGACTATGGATCTTGCTATTTTTAATGAAATAAAAAACCTTGAAATAGGTAGTGTTACTAAACCGATATATATTAAGTTACCAAATAATAAAGAGGCATATAGAATAATTAAATTAGTGTCAAAAAAAGATGAACATACTCCTACTTTAAAAGATGATTATTCGTTTTTAAAATCTTATTGTTTAAAAATTCAAGAAGAAAAAAAGTTAGATAATTGGTATAAAGAAAAAATTAAAGATTTATATATATCCTCAAAAGAGGATTTGTCAAGCTATAAATTTTATAATAATTTATTAAAAAATGAAGAATAATCTTGATAAAAAAGATCTACTTGTTGTAGAAGAATTGGTTGCTAAGTATAGCCAGACAACGAGTCAAATTTCAAAAGTTATTGTTGGCCAGGACGAGGCTGTAAAACAAATATTAAGTACAATCTTTGTTGGTGGACATGCTTTATTAATAGGTGTTCCTGGCTTAGCAAAAACATTACTCGTAAACACAATTGCTAAAATTTTAGGATTAAATTTTAATCGTGTTCAGTTTACTCCGGATTTAATGCCCTCGGATATAATTGGTAATGATATTTTAAATTCAAATAAAGAATTTCAATTTATTAAAGGTCCTTTATTTTGTAATATACTCTTAGCTGATGAAATTAATAGAACCCCTCCAAAAACACAATCTGCACTTCTAGAATGTATGGAGGAGAAAAAAGTAACAGTGGGAGGACAAACATATAATTTATCTTTACCTTTTTTTGTTTTAGCTACACAAAATCCAATTGAACAAGAGGGAACTTATCCTTTGCCAGAAGCACAATTAGATAGATTTATGTATAGTATTTTGTTGGATTATCCCACATTTGAGCAAGAGGTTGATATTGTTAAAAGAACTACATTATCCAAGACGGAGAATGTCCAGCAAATTTTTACAACAGAAGAAATTTTAAAGTATCATGATTTAGTTCTAAGTATTCCAGTAAATGCAAATGTTATAAACTATGCAGTTGAATTAGTGCAGAAGACTCGCCCTAATAGGTCAACATCGTCTTCTTTTGTCAATAAGTATATTAATTTTGGTGCGGGTCCACGTGCTTCACAGTATCTAATTTTAGGCTCCAAAATAAATGCTATACTTTCTGGAAAATATTCCCCTGATATTGAAGATGTACAGTACATTGCACCTTGGGTGTTGTCTCATAGAATAGTAAAGAATTATAAAGCAGAAACTGAGGGAATTTCTACTCAAAATATCATTTCAAATCTTCTTTAAAAGTTTTTTTAATAATTTTAGAAACTGCTGTTCTTGGATTGGTATTTGGTTTATTTTTAAAATTATCAATCACATCTTTGAATTTAGGATTTGTTTTTATTAAATCATATAGTTCGTCTTTTAAAATTTTTTTAAACCAAAATATATTTTGTTGAATTCTGTTTTTTTTGATTATTCCTTGTTTATTTTTTTGTTTTTCAATTGTTTTAATTTGTTCCCAAATATTAGTTATATTAAATCCGTTTAATGCAGAGCAAACTAATATAGATTGTTTAATCTTTTGTTGTGTATATGTAAGACTATTTTGTAACGAAACAGCTACTTGTTTTGATTTTTTATGATTTTGGTCACATTTATTAATTAAAATAATATCACATAATTCTAGGATACCTTTTTTTATAAACTGTAATTCATCTCCGTTTTGAATTAGTGTTAAATATATAAGGATATCGGTCATAGATTTCACAAGGGTTTCAGCTTGTCCTACTCCAACAGTTTCAATGATAATTATATCAAATCCAGCTGCTTCACATATAGTTATAGCATCTTTTGTATTTTTTGACACGCCTCCTAAAGTTCCTGAATTAGGAGATGGTCTAATAAATGCTAAATCAGAGTTTACTAAATGTTCCATTCTTGTTTTATCTCCAAGAATACTTCCTTTTGATAAATTACTACTTGGGTCAATGGCAAGGACAGCAATTTTATAGTTTTCTTTAATTAATTTTCTGCCAAGAGATTCAATAAATGTACTTTTTCCAACTCCTGGAGTTCCACTCACTCCAATTCTAAGACTTTTTTGTTTTAGATGTATGCATTTAGATAATAATTTTTCTGCTTTAATTTTATCTTTTTTAAGCGAACTTTCAGTTAATGTTATTGATTTGCCTAATATAGCACGGTCGCACTTTTGAATTCCCTCTAGATAATCTTTTATTTCCATTTTAATAGTAACTCATTTAATATTTCTACAGCAGCATCTAATACTATTGTACCTGATCCAAATATTTTATTTACACCTTTATTTTTTAAATATTTATAATCTAACTCTGGGATTATACCACCAGCTATAACGATAATGTCATTTCTATTATTTTCTTTTAATAAATTAATTATTTCTGGAATTAATGTTTTATGACCTCCAGCCAGAGAAGAAATACCTATAATATGGACATCATTTTCTAATGCTTGTTTAACTATTTCTTTTGGTGTTTGGAATAACGGAGCAATATCTACATCAAAACCTATGTCGGCAAAACTAGTTGCAATTATTTTAATTCCTCTATCATGTCCATCTTGTCCTATTTTAGTTGTTAAAATTCTCGGTCTTCTTCCATTTATTAATTTAAATTCATCAGTTAATTTTTGGGCTGTTATAAAATTTTTATCATTTTTTTTCTCCATTGCATATACACCTGAATTAATAATAGTTTTTGCTTTATACCTTTCAAACACTTTTTCAAGAGTATTTGAAATTTCTCCTAATGTAGCTTGTGCTTTTGCTGCAACTATAGCCAATTCTAATATATTGCCATCTTGATTAGAACATGCTGTTTGTAAGTTTTTTAAAGCTTTCTTTATCAAAGTATTATCTCTGTTTTTTTTTATTGTTGTTAATTTTTTAATTTGATTGTTTTGTACTTTTTTATTGTCAATTTCTAGAATTTTAATTTTTGTTTTTTCTTTATTTTGAAAACAATTTAAACCAATAATTAAGTTTTCAGAACTATCAATTTTTGTTTGTCTTTTTATGGCTGATGTTTCTATCCTTAACTTAGGAATTCCTTGTTCAATAGCTTTAACCATACCACCCATATTTTCAATTTCTGTAATGTGTTTTTTAGCTTTATGAATTAATTCATCTGTGAGTTTTTCAATAAAATATGAGCCGCCAAATGGATCAACAGCGTGACATATGTCAGTGTTATTTTGTAAGAATAATTGTGTGTCTCTAGCTATTTTAGCTGTGTAATTTGTAGGTAAAGCAATTGCCTCATCTAGAGCATTTGTATGTAATGATTGTGTTCCTCCCATAACAGCAGCAAGTGCTTCAATTGTTGTTCTTGTAATATTATTTTTCGGATTTTGTTTTGTTAAGCTCCATCCAGATGTTTGACAATGAGATCTTAACATTAATGATTTTGGATTTTTTGGATGAAAAGGAGCAATCATTTGTGACCACAGGAATCTCGCAGCTCTTATTTTAGCAATTTCCATAAAAAAATTCATACCAACACCCCAAAAAAATGATAATCTAGGAGCAAATTCATCAATTTTTAAGCCTGCTTGTATACCATTTCGTACATACTCTAATCCATCACATAGTGTATATGCTAGTTCAATATCTGCACTTGCTCCAGCTTCAAGCATATGATATCCACTTACACTTATGTTATTAAATTTCGGCATATATTGGGATGTATATTTAAAAATATCTCTAACGATTCTCATTGATGCTGCAGGCGGATATATATATGTGTTTCTAACCATAAATTCTTTTAATATAT
>CEQM01135729.1_pt1 | contig 15711 bp, 15 predicted proteins | sample 531111 | NCBI WGS metagenome assembly CEQM01 (sample SAMEA2621278, study PRJEB7988) | marine metagenome | biome: marine biome (ENVO:00000447); feature: deep chlorophyll maximum layer (ENVO:xxxxxxxx); material: "saline water (ENVO:00002010), including plankton (ENVO:xxxxxxxx)" | depth 120 m
AGCATCTCCTTAATCTCATTTTTATAGCATATCATTCCTCCTGCAAACCATTCGGAAGAACCCGGAATCTCGCAAAATTTTGAACTAAGCAAGCCTCCAGTCAGAGATTCGGCTGTTGATATCATCATATTTTGCGATTTTAAATTATCGCCAATTTCCTGGATCAAATCGATCATTTACTCCACTGGTGGTAAATCGCCGAAATCAACAGTTGGAATATCTTTTTCGACATCAATCTCCTGTGGGGGAGTGGACGTAGAACCTCCAGCATTCTGAGTAGACTGCATTGAATTCTCTGAATTCTGTGAAGAAACAACCTTCAATACACCATGAGGCCAACTAGCATCTATATCAGTGAAATATCTTTTGTTTCCTGGTTCAGGTTCATATGCTCTATACTTGACCATACCTTCAACATAAACCATTTTTCCTTTTTTGAAAACTTCAGGAATGTAATCTAATCTATCTGCATTGCCCCAGATGATCACATTGTGCCACTGGGAGTCCTCTCGATCTTCTCCATCTTTAGTTTTGAATCTACGAGAAGTTACCATGCTGAATTTCGCCTGAGATCTACCACTGTCATAATGTGACACTTCCGCATCTCCACCAAGCCTTCCTAACAATATAACTTTATTTATCATATATATCCTCCTATAGGTAAAAAATGTAGCGACTAAAAAACTAAACGCTAGGTAAGGTTATACCAGTTTGGGATTGGTACTTACCGCTTCGATCTTTGTAGGAAACCTCACATTCCTGATCACTTTCAAAGAATAAAACCTGAGCAATTCCCTGGTTTGCATAAATGCGTGCTGGCAATGGTGTAGTATTGCTGATTTCCAGCGTTACATAACCCTCCCATTCTGGTTCAAATGGTGTTACATTGACAATGATTCCGCATCTTGCATATGTTGACTTACCAACACATAATGTTATAACTCGTCTCGGTATTTTGAAGTACTCAACAGTTCTTGCGAGCGCAAAAGAATTGGGCGGAACAAGAATATCATCTGCTTTAACCTCAACGAAACAATCTTTTTTAATTTCTTTTGGATCAATTTCTTTTGAATGTATATTTGTAAATATTTTGAATTCATCGGCTACTCTAATATCGTAGCCATAAGATGAAAGTCCGTAAGATACTACCTTTTTACCTTTTTCCTCTCTAATTTGATGAGGGGAAAAAGGACTGATCATGTCATGATCAGTAGCCATTTTTTTAATCCAAGAATCAGATTTTACTGACATTAAACATCACTGACAAGATTCACATTCTTCACCATTCATCCAAGCATCAATGCTGCATGCGCTTTGTGGTTGTGAATCTTGCTCTCCTGAAACAACGCCTCTAACTTCCTTTTTGACGTCAATTGTCGCCTTTTCAATATCTGAAGCTCCAAGTGTTCTTAAATAATAAGTTGTTTTTAAACCTGTATGCCAAGCGCGCCTATACATATGTGAAAGTGTTTTTAATTCCGGTTTTGCCAAAAACAAATTAACTGACTGTGACTGATCTATCCATTTTTGCCTTCTTGCAGCTGCATCAATCAAGTACTCATGACTAATTGAAAAAGCTGTTTTGTATTTGTCTTTAATGTCTTGAGGAATCTCAGCAATATCCTCAAGCTCTCCATCAAAATATTTTAATTGATCGAGCATCTCTTGATCCCATAGGTTCAAATCTTTCAGATCATTAACGAGAAACTGATTTAAACTAATAAAGTCTCCAGAAAGATTACTCTTAACGAAAAGGTTTTTGTATGTTGGCTCGATGCATGGGGAGCTACCCATGATATTTGAGATTGTTGCAGTTGGGGCAATGGCCAAAACATTACTGTTTCTCATTCCTTGCTTTTTAATCTTTTTTCTTAATTCATCCCAGTTCATAGACTTAGAACGCGGCACATCAATTTTGACATTACGCTCTTTTTCCAAACTTTCTAAACTGTCTATCGGCATAATTCCCCTAGACCATTTTGAACCTTTAAAACTAGAGTAACTGCCTCTTTCTTCGGACAAATCACTTGATGCTTCATACGCATAATAAGCTATTGCCTCCATGAACTCATCATTGAAGTCCACAGCTTCCTCAGAACCAAAAGCAATGTCCTTCATGTATAAAGAATTCTGCAAACCCATTACCCCAAGTCCAATAGGGCGATGCCTATTGTTGGAGTTTGAAGCTGGTGTAGTTGGATAAAAATTAATATCAATAACATTATCAAGAGCTCTTATCGCTATCCTGATTGTTTCTCTCAATTTTTTCCTATCAAGATTTCCTTCTAAATCAAGATGGTTTTCCAAAACAACTGAGCCAAGATTGCAAACAGCCGTTTCATCAGCACCAGTATTGAGTGTGATTTCAGTACAAAGATTGGAACTGTGTATTACTCCAACATGGTCTTGAGGATTACGCATATTGCAAGCATCTTTAAAGGTAATCCATGGATGACCGGTCTCAAAAAGCATTGTCAACATCTTTTTCCAAAGATCTAATGCTGGAATCTTTTCGCTAAAAATCTTCCCTTCTTTGGCTAAGTTTTCATACTCAGTATATTTTTTCTCAAAATCAGAACCATACAAATCATGCAATTCCGGGGTTTCATTACTGTGAAAAAGTGTCCATGTTTCACGTGCCTCCATTCTTTTCATAAACAAATCTGGAATCCAATTTGCGGTATTCAAATCATGAGTTCTCCTTCGTTCATCACCAGTATTCTTTCTTAAGTCCAAGAAATCAAAGATATCACTATGCCAGCTTTCCAGGTATGCACATCCGGAACCTTTCCTTTTCCCACCCTGATTAACAGCAACAAGTTGATCATTGTGGAGTTTTAAAAATGGAATTACACCCTGACTTTCTCCGTTTGTACCCTTGATGTAAGAACCCATTCCCCTAACAGCTGTCCAACTGCCGCCAAGGCCTCCAGCCCATTTGGATAAATAAGCATTTTCAGCGATGCCCCTTTCCATAATTGATTTAAGGTCATCATCAACCTTATAAAGGTAACAAGAAGAAAGTTGAGAATGTAAAGTGCCTGAGTTAAATAACGTTGGAGTTGATGAGCAAAATCTTCTACTTTTATACATCTTATAAAGTTGAACAACATTTTCTTCCCGATTTTCATCCTCTAAGAACAAACCCATCGAAACTCTCATCCAGAACAACTGAGGACACTCAAGTCTTTTGTGTAAAGCTTGAGTTTTATCGATAATTAAATAACGGTCATACAGGGTCTGAATTCCCAAATAATCAAAACCTAAATCAGAAGAAGGATCTATAAAAGAAGCCAGTTTATCAAGGTCATAATTTAACATTTTAGGATTTATTCTTTCAATTTCTATAGCTCTTTTCAGGTTTCTCTTAAAGGCAATTTCATGGAACTTCTTAAGCTGTCCGACTCCATCTTTAACAATGTCCCAACCTAAAACCTCTTCATAGATGTAAGTCAAAAGAATTCTGCCAGCAAATTTGTTGAAACCTGAATCTTTTTCTATTAATGCTTTGGCGTTCAAGACAATCGTCTTTTTTAAATCTTCCATTGTCATGTTTGAAAAAATAGATCTCCTTAATTCACTTTCAACTTCATCTTCAGTCATCATCAAGTCAAGCCCTATTGAGGCAAACTTGATTCTCAATCTCAAATCCTCACCATCCCAGAAAAAAGTAGAACCGTCATTTCTCACAACTGAGACAAGAGCGAGTTGTTCGTCTTTCTCTTCCCCTGGTGAAGTACGTGCAAATCTTCTCTCAGCACGATAAAGAATGTATGCTTCAGCTACTTTGTAATGGCCTTTACGCATTAGCTCTTGCTGAACTAAATCCTGAACATCTTCTATTGCCATGAACTCTTGCGACCTTTCCATCACAATAGCTGTAACAGATTTGGCAATATCAACAGCGGAGCTGGAATCTAGCTGCATTGATAGAAAAGCTTTTCTTACAGCACTTTCAATTTTTCTTCCATTCCATGGAACAACCTGACCATTTCTTCTTATAAGTTTAACCTTGCCTGAAAAATCATTAACGCGATTTGGGTTACTTAAAGATCTTTTAAAAACTAAACTTCTGGCCACATCGTGTGCATCTCTTTCTATCAATACCTTTTCAACCAACAATGAAACTTCCCTTTTTGTCAGTTTTAAAGATTTTTTGTCTTTAATTTTTTTAGCTAATTTTGAAGAGACAAGATCAACTACATTTAAAACAAAAGTTTTATTTTGCTCATTGAAAATATCTTTTTCCTGTTTGGACAAGAGTAAATCTGTCAAAGCCCCCCCAATGGTTTTGGCAACTTCGGCCAGGTTAAAAGCTTCCTCTTTACCGTCTTTAATAACTAGAGCATAGGGAATTTTTGCATCCTCTTCTTTGAATAGCTCTGACCAATCAAAATTTGGCTTCTCATCTTTGCCCATAGAGATCATTTTCTCTAAATGCTGATCTTCTTCAAATATATTCTTTCCCATAATTCATCTCCATAAAAAATTAAAGCTCATCATCATCGACGGTTTCTAATGATGATGCTTTTTGATACTCTGTAACCCTTCCTTCAAAGAAGTTTTGTTCTTTTTTAATGTCCATCAGTTCTGCTAGCCATGGGAGAGGATTTTTTATCCCTGGTGTTAACTCTTCCAGACCACAACTGCTCAAACGACGATTAGCAATATAGTCAATGTACTGTTTAAACTCATCTGGACTTAAACCAATTGAGCTAACGGGCAGACAGTCATCTATAAATTCCTTTTCAAGGCGGATTGCCTCTCCCATCAGGGATCGGAGCTCCTCTTTGAAATCAGGAGTCCAGATGTCAGGATTTTCTGAAATCAAATCCATGAATAAATTCCTCAACAATTCAATATGATTGGATTCATCCCTAAGCGTATATCTGAACATTTGACCAATTCCTGGAAACTTATTTTGCCTATAAAGGCTAAGGATCATTCCAAACAGGCCATAGAACTGAGTTCCTTCCATGCATTGTCCAAAAACAAATAAATTTTTAGCAAAAAGTTGTTTGTTCTCTGTTTTAGTTAAATCCAAATCCCTTCTAAGGGATTGTGACACTTTTGTAACAAAAGAATTTTTTCTTTTAATCGTTCCTATCTGCTCAAACATAGCTTCACATTCATGAGGATTAATCCCTAGTGAGCTGATCATGTAAAGCAGACTGTCGGCATGAATGTTTTCCTCATGCGTATGCCTTCCCAAAACAAGCTTAAGCTCAGGAGCAGTCACATTTTCTCTAACAACATGAAGAATATTGTCACCAACAATACCTTCTGCAGCAGAAAAATAACCGATACCCATCATGATGATCCATCTTTCGTTATCACTTAAAAAATCTTGCGATTTCCACTGCTCAATGTCTTTTTGCATTGATATATCTTCAGGCTCCCAATGGTTTGCCTTCATGTTTCTGTAAATGTCATAAGCCCATGTGTACTTCAATGGCAGAAGGTTAAAGGTCATTGTTTCATGCCCATTGATAACTTTTTTAGCAGAATAAACCTCCTTAGCTTTTGCTTCATCCAGGAGGAAATCCTTATTGCCAATTTTATAAATTTTTGCCATAATTAAAAACACCCAATAAGCTCCAGATAGAAAGTTGCACAACTAACCCGTTAGGTAGTTATTTCTTTCTTCTCTCCGCGGAGGGCGAGGAGAGCCATTGGGTAATTGAAAGTATATGCCGTTTAATGCATTTTTTCAAGTCTTTTTTTGAAAAAAGTGTACTTTTTTTATAGAAAAATCAAAACAAATCGGAAAAAATTTCCAGTTCTCTTTTTGCTGAGTTTTCAGAATCCGATCCATGCACTGCGTTTGCGGTCATAGAACTTCCAAAAAGTTTTCTTATTGTGCCATGCCCTGCTTTATCGGGATTTGTATTTCCCATCAAATTTCTCAAATCAGAAATTGCATTCTCTTTTCTTAAATGGACAAGCATGACCTCTCCACTTGTAATAAACTCGATAAGCCCTGCAAAAAAAGGCTTTTCTGAATGTTCTTCATAATGTTTTTTTGCTACTTTTTCAGGTATAAAAGATACTTTTTTCTTAATAATCTCAAATCCATTTCTTTCAACCATCATTAAAATTTCTGCTGCTGATCCAGCTTTAAAAGCTGTTGGTTTTACTATTAAAAAAGTGTCTTGCATTAGTTTAAGTTTTATCCTAATTTAAATATAACCAAAGGCAATCGATTTTCTTTTAATTTTTATGGATTTTTTTGCGAGCAAAAACAAACAATAACCCCATCATCACAACAACCCAAATCAAACCAGATGGACTTGACCAAAAGCCATCCATACCATCTTTGAATTTTGCCGTAATATAGCCAACGAGAACAAACCTTGCTCCCCTACCTATAATAGAGGACCAAAACAACGTTTTCAATGGTAGGCCTATCATTCCAGAAGTGATAGCAAATAATTTATATGGCAAAGGGGTAAAGCCAGCAAATACAATTGCTTCACCACCGTATTTAAGCAAATTATCTTTTATCTTTTGGTATTTAACATTTTTGGCAAATTTGATTTCTAATTTTTTCTTAAAAACAGAGCCAATCAACCAACCTACCATTGCACCAGAAGCGCTACCAACAGTTGCAATAACAGCAAGATTAATCCAAATTTCAGGATTATCCTTCACAAATAAAATCAAACCGATATCAGGTGGCAAAGGAAAAAAAATAGCTTCAAAGAAGGCCCATAAAAACAAACCTGGAAAACCAAGTGAAACAAACCAAACAGAATATTTTTCAAAAAATGCTTTAAAAGCTTTCATATAAATTTCAAATTAGAAAAAGCTTTGGTCATGTCTTGCTGAATACCTACCGAAACTTTACCCCTTAATGTTTTAATTGTATTGCCAGATAGCAAAACCACAGGAGAAGGCTCTCCATTTAAAACTTTATGGTATTTGCTTAACTGCTGGATAAACCAATCGTCTTTCTCGCCTTCTTCCCAAAGCGTAATGTCATTATCAATTACTACATCATTGAGATTATAGAAACCAACTACTTTAGAGAGGATCGACTCGTCAATCTCTTCTATCATCTTGGGTGATTGGCTACCAGACTTGTTAGCACTTGTTAAGAGGTAAGGTCCTGCAAGGTGAGCCAATTGGTTTAATCCAAAGTTTCCAAACCTTATTCCGATTCCCATTTCTGAAGATGCTGGAGGTAAACATTGTTTCTGTTTTGAATTTCCTGGAATAACAGTTGTTATCGATGATTGGGCCGTAAGGAGGTGGTCAAAAATCTCTTGATGAAGACTTGAACACTCCCAACAAAAGTCAAAAGTTTCATAATCCTTTGGTTGAAAACGGCCATCGATAAAATCAGATTTTGGTGGAAAAACCCACGATAAAGGCTTGCTGTAATCTCTTGATTTTATTTCAAAGATTTTGTTGATGTTTTTTGGCTTAGCAGCAATTCCAAAAACAGTTTCAGTTTCAAGCAAAATGACACCCCACTCCAACATCCTGGCTGCTTCAAATAATGGATTTCTGGGAGGGTGAATTACAGTCATGATGGGCTCCATTGAGCTTCTACAAAAAAATCTTTTTCTGAACGTGGTGCCCCCCATGGTTTTCGTTGCTTAACATTTGTCCAATCCGGGGAAAACAAATTGGAAATATTTTCCTTCTGACAAAAACCAAACTCAATCAAAAGCCAACCATTTTTATTAAGATACTTGGGAGCCTGTTCGATAATTAACTTGCATACATGCAAGCCATCCAGGCCACAAAACAGGGAACCCAAAGGGTCAAAATTAATCACCTCGGGAGGTAATGATTTTTTTTCTTTTGTAGATATATAAGGCGGATTTGAAACAATCAAATCAAATTTCTCCTCTATATTTTCAAAAAGATCACTTTGAACAATCTTTAAATTAGCATTTGGCGTTAACCTTTTCTTTTCTTTTTTAGCATGAGATACGGCTTTAAGATCGATATCGCATAAGACTCCTGAACAATTTCTTTCATTAGCAATGCTGATCCCAATACATCCAGTACCACAACAAAGATCCAAAAAACGCCCATTTTCAGGGATGCGCTCTAATGCACGACTTAAAACTTCTTCAGTTTCAGGCCTAGGTGAAAAAACATCTGGAATCACATTGAAATCTAGCTTTCTAAATCTTTTTTTACCCAATATCCTGTCTATAGGCTCTCTATTCATTCTTCTCAAAACAACATCTTGCCATTTTTTATAATTTTCATTAGGGAATGAGTCATTGCCTTTAGTCAGTATCTCCTCTCTTGTTAAATTAAGAGAATTTGCTAAAAGGATTTCCGCATCAAGCCAAGGCGAATCAATTCCCTTTGATTCAAATGCTTCTCTTGCCAACTTAACAGTTTCACTAATATTCTTACCAATAAACAATTTAAATTTCTTCCAGATCCATACGTCGCAAAGCAGTGTTGACCTGTGTAAAAAAACCTGGAACCTCTCCCATCATTAATGAACTCAACTGATGGTTTGTAATTGAGACACGATGATCGGTGACTCTATTCTGAGGATAGTTGTATGTTCTTATTTTTTCAGACCTATCTCCTTTTCCAACAGCAGATTTTCTCTTTTGAGCACCCTCTGCTTCTTGTTTTTCAATCTCCAATCTATAAAGTTTAGTCTTCAACATGTTCAAACATGTCTCTTTGTTTTGATGCTGGCTTCTACCATCTTGACATTGAACAACAATTCCTGTAGGCGTATGTGTAATCCTGACAGCTGAATCAGTTTTATTGACATGCTGTCCGCCAGCACCTGAAGCTCTATATGTATCAATTGCTAAATCTTTTAAATCAATACTTATGTTCACATCTGAGTCTGCCTCAGGCAAAACATAAACACTTGCAGCTGAGGTGTGCAATCGACCCTGACTTTCTGTTTGGGGCACACGTTGTACTCTGTGAATACCACTTTCAGAAGCAAGAAAACCATATGAACCTCGCCCCTTAACTTGACAAACCAGCTCCTTGAAGCCGCCCATCTCGGCTTGTGATTTATTTAAAATCTTTACATTGAAACCTTCTGCAGTCGCTGCTCTTTGATACATGTTGAAGAGATCTCCAGCCCATATTGCCGCCTCATCACCACCTGTACCTGCTCTAATTTCCAATAATGCATTTCGATGAGCATCTGGATTTCGGGGCAAAAGAGCATTTTCTAAACCTTCTTTTGTTTCGAGGTATTTTTTTTCAGCCAGCTCCATTTCAAGTTCAGCCATTTCTGCAAGTTCAACATCGTCACCATCAAGTGCCTCTTTTAGTTCATCAAAATATTTTTCAGCTTGAAAATATCGGTCTGCAATACCGATTATTTCCTCTAGATAATTTCGTCTTAAACTTAATTCCTTTAATTTACCTCGATTGGATATGACATTGGGGTCAGATAACTGATTATCAACCTCTATAAGCTCCTTGTGAAACGGAGCCACTGACTCCTTTAGGCTTGCCATGCGTTAAAGCGCTTCAGATTTTTCTGAAGGTTCTTCTTTCGCTTTTCTTTTTTTTGCCATGATATCAGATAGAGAAGATTGACCGAACTTTGCATTAAACCTATCAATACGTCCAGCAGTGTCGATAAATTTCTGCTTCTTGGTGAAGAAGGGATGACAGGAAGAACATATTTCAACCTTCAGAGAAGGAACAGTTGCGCCAACAGTAAAGCTGGTGCCGCAATCACATGAAACCTTACAGTCATGCCACTTAGGATGCAAATCTTTTTTCATAACGGGTTTCATATTATATCTCAATAAAAGATACAGTTAATTTGAAGATGGGCCAATCCAATCGGCAATAAATAAATTGGTTTCACCTTCAACCAAACCATTTCTGTTACTCGCAAAAACAACATATTCACCTGAGGGAGAAAAAACCGGAAAACCATCAAAACCCTCAAAAAAAGTTATCTTTTCATCCTCAGCGCCTTTGGGTTTGGAAAAATGATGCATGTATATATCAAAATCTCTACCTTGTGGATCGTCAACATTGGATACGTAAAAAATAAACTTATCATTCGGAGCCATGGATGGACCAAAATTTGCAGCACCATTATCTGTTATTTGAACCCTATGCGTTCCATCAGACCTCATCATCCAAATATCAAGCTGAGATGGCCTGACAAGATCGTCTGCTAGCAGATCTTTAAAGTCTTTTATTTCCTCTTCTGTATTAGCTGAAGTTCTTCTCCATATTATGTATTCACCTGAATAACCTGGAATGCTGCCACCATCATAACCAGGCTCATGAGTCAATCGCGTGACACTTCGATCGCCATCAATTTCCATCGAGTAAAGATCGAGGTCTCCATCCCTGCTACTTGTGAAAATCATAGTATTGTTTTTTTGCCATATGATTCCTTCACCCTCTGCATCATACCCATTGGATTCAGTTAGCTTTTCTATACTTTTTGTTTCTGTGTCCATTAAATAAATTTCATATGAAGAATGAACAGGCCAAACGTATCCTTTTGAGTAATCTGGAGGAGGCGGGTCCTCTGGCATTGTTTCATGTGTTGATGCAAAAATGATCCTCCTGCTGTCAGAAAGCCACCAAGCGCAAGTTGTAACACCTTTTCCGCTTGAAAGCTTTTCAATAGTCATACTCTCAACACTTAACATGTATATCGAATCAGATTTGGAACCATCCCTCTTCGATTGAAAAACAAGCTTTTTGCCATCAGGAGACCAATAAGCCTCTGCGTTTTCTCCACCAAATGTCAATTGTCTTAAGTTTTCAAAAAAGACCTCTCCCTCATAAAGCACAGGTTCTCCATAAAGCTCTGGTTGCTGATAGCCTTGATTGGCTTTTTCCAATTGATCTTGAGTTAAATCAATGGAAAATGCAAGATAAAAAAACAATAAAAATAAATTCATAAATGTCATCATAATCATAAAAACAACCTTAAGGATGCTATTAATAAAATAACACCTAAAGCCCTATTCATAACAAGCTTGTTAAGTCTCTTGCTCCCAAGAGAAGATCCCATCCAGCTAGCTAGGGCAACAATTGAACCAAAAAGCAAGAAAGCACTCGGCAAATAAACATCTTCAGAAATCTTTTCTCCAAAGGTTTGGAAAATTGAAATAACCCCCAAGAATGAATTTGCTAATACAAAAATGGAACTTGCAGCTGCTGTTTTCCTGGGATTAGCCCAACCAAAAAAAATCAAGATAGGTGAAAGAAAAATGCCGCCGCCAATACCTATAAAACCAGCAAGAGCGCCTATCAAAAATCCCGTGAAAATCAAAATCAGCGTTTTGGGTTTTTTCTTAGCGGTAAAATTATTTTTTGATTTCCTGAAAAGTTTAACTGCTAAAACAATAAGTAGAAATCCAACTACCTGGTTGTAAAAATCAATCCCGGGAGGCAATTTTGCTGATAAAAAAACTGCGGGCATGGAGCCTAAAAGCAATGGCCACACCAATGCAAAATCCAAAAAACCAGCTTTTTTAAAATTAAAAAATGCTAAAAATGCAACAATAACATTTAAAGACAGGGCAAAAAACTTAGCCTCTGTCGGACCAGATCCCAGCAATAAGAATAATGCCAAGTAAGCACTACCGCCGCCATGTCCAGTAACAGAATAAAGATAAGCAATTAAAAAAAGAACAAGTATAAAGATGAATGCATCCATAAAAAAAACTGGCCGGGAAGGATTCGAACCTCCACTCACGGATCCAAAGTCCGTTGTACTGCCCTTATACGACCGGCCAAAAGGCTTCTATTATCCTACTATCTAAAAATCTTTTGTATATATGATAGCTTGAATATATTTGCCCTTGATTATTCTTGAAAATGGGTATTCCGGCAGATACCTCAGCGGTTCGAGATCTGATTGGTGAAAATGGATTACAGAAGAAGGTTTTTCGGGAAGCCTTAAAAATATCTCATTTGATTTTGTTTCACTTAAAAGGTCAAAGCTATTCTTGTCAAAGAAACCGGAACCGTCAATTAGGCACGCATCTGAATGATGTCTTAGATAGCCAAAATACCAATACGCAAGTGTGCAGCCTTGTTCTGGTATCAATTTGCTAATCTCGGAAGTCACATGATGGTGATCTTCCCATTTTTGATAAATTCTTATAGTTTGAGGCAGTGTTAATGCGCAAGCAATGAAGCATATCTTGAACATTTGCTTTTTAAGCAAGGCGATAAAGTCTTGATGGTTTGAAAAAACAAAAGCCAATAGAAGCATAAAACCCAGCATTGGAAAAGCATTTCCAGGTGAAACTCCCGCAAAGGCCCAAGAAAGACTGAAAGCTAGCGCAGCTAAAATCACTTTTTTGTTGATCTTCTTGAAGAGTAAAGCAAAGCAAATTGACAAAATTAACCATTGAAGATGGTCTGGAACTTCAAAATCTAACATAAACAATCTGTCGTACATCAACCTTTTGGAAAGCAATGTGTTTGGAATTGGTGTTTTCCAAAAAAATAAATTTAACATCAAGACAGGGATAAAAGAAAAAAATGCCTTGGAGCACCACTGAAAATCTTTTTCTTTGAGCTTGCCTATAAAGACATATGCAAGATAGAGGCCAAAATCAAACCTGACCGAAGTGGCCAAGGACAACCAAATAGGTTCTAGTTTTTTGTAATCAATCAAATAAAGCAAAAAGAAAAGCATGAACAATCCATTACCGTTACCTACAAGCAATTGATACCACAGTGAAATAAATGCTAAAACAATGAAAAAAATTGAATTGCCTTTTTCTTTTTTGATTATTGAAAAAATCAGGAATATAGATAGTGAATTAACCAAATGAATAGCAGTCAATGGTGTCAAGCCAACATAAACTAAAAAACTAACAAAATAAAGATACAAAGGGTCTGTGATACCCAATAAAGTCATAGTATCTGAATTTGGAAAACCCAATCCGCCGACAAAAGAATCGGCAAAGTATGCAGTTAAATATGCATCGTCAGAAAAAATGGGCAAAATGTTAAATAAAAACATAATCAAAGTTCATTAATCTTTAGTTTACATTTTTTTTATTTATATTTTTAATGATTTAGAGTAAAGGAAGTGAAAAAAATACTAATTACTGGTGCATCTACAGGTATTGGGAAAGCAATTGCCCTTTCTTTGGATCGACAAGGTTGGCAAGTTTTTGCTGGCGTCAGGAATCAAAAAGACAAGAAAAACTTACAGGCTAAAGGCTCTGATCATCTACAGCCTGTGATCCTTGACATAACTAAAGAAGCACATATTAAAAAAATTGTTGAAACGGTTGGAAGCTCTCTAGATGGTCTTATCAATAATGCTGGGATAGTCTGCCCTGGACCGCTTGAACTGATGCCTATTGAGGATGCAAAAAGACAATTAGATGTAAATGTCATATCCCAAATTTCAGTAACACAAGCTTTCCTTCCAGCAATTCGAAAAGCACAAGGCAGAATTGTATTTATAAGCTCTGTGAGTGGGATGATTGTTTTTCCTTTGTTGGGCATGTATGCAGCCAGCAAACACGCATTAGAAGCTATTGGTGACGGCTTCAGGAGAGAATTAAAAAAATGGGATATAAAAGTCTCAATTATTGAGCCTGGATCGATGAAAACACCGATTTGGAACAAAACTCTAAATAGGGGAAATTCTCAAATGAAAAAACTCCCCAAAGAAAAACTTGAGCTTTATGAAAATGAAATAAATTCACTTTTAAACGGCGCCTCAGAAGCAGAAAAAAAAGCTCTTGACGCAAAATATGTCGTGGATGCAGTGATAGATGCTTTGGAAGCATCTAAACCCAAAACAAGATACATTGTCGGACCGATCCATAAATTAAAAACAATCATTGCAAGATTTTTACCAGATTCATTTTTGGATGATAGGTTTTAATTTTTTCAATCAAGGGAAGCAGCGCCAATCAAGCCAGCATTGCTGCCGAGAATGGCTTCTTTTATCTTGACGCTATACAGATTATCCTCTTTGAGCATTTCTTTTTGCAGCATCCCTATGTAGCCTTTAGCCAAACCGACACTGCCTCCAATGACAGCAATTTCAATATCAAGCATGCTTTTAGCATTGGATATAGCTGTCGTTAACAATGAAGCAGAAGTGTGCAGGATATCTTTTGCCCAATCCTTACCATCTTCAGCTTGTTCAAAAACATTTTTTGTAGTTGCTCCTGGGTGATAAGGCTGTGCAGCAAAAGAAATGCCCTCTCCAGAAACATAAGCTTGGAGACAGCCTTTTCTGCCACAGGTACATTCCAGGCCATGAGGGTCAATTTGAATGTGGCCTATATGTCCTGCCAAACCTGTTTTGCCAGTAATCAATCTACCATTTGAAACAAGTCCCCCACCGACACCTGTGGAAACGGTTACAAATAACATATCCTTAGTTTTACCAGCACCAAATTTATACTCTCCCCAAGCTGCCGCCTGGGCATCGTTAACGATGGTTACATTTTTGTGGAATAGTCTTGTTAGCTTTTTGACTAAAGGAAATTTTTTGCCATCAATTAAATTTAATGTTGGAGCGCTCCAACACCCACTTTCAACAAGTCCCAAAGTTGCCACAGCAACCTTATCTGCTTTGTCAATCCAGGGTTGTCCCATTTTGAAAATTTGCTGTACGAAATCCTCAGCTGTGTTTGACCCAATAGTAGCTTTCTCCTTTTTGCGAAGAATTTTTCCATTGGCTACCAAAGCGCAAGATGTTTTGGTTCCACCAACGTCAAATGCCAACACAGTTTCCATAATGGAAAGTCTATTACAACGAGGTGCTTATAATCAAACTATTTAAAAAGGGAGAATGGTGATGTTATTTTTTTTATTTAATTTTTTAATTCCAGAATGCATCAATGCAAATTGGGAAAGTGTCAATTCTGAAAATATACTGAAAACTAACGAGGGGGTGTATCAGGAGGAAAGTGAAAGTTTAAAAAAATCATGGGAAATGTCATTTGATTACTTTCTTGAAAACCAATTTGATTTAGCTGTCGAAAAAGCAGAACAATTTGGTTATACGTTGTGTGTTGATAAAAAAAATAAAATTTATCAATGGCAACCACTGGAGAAAGGTTTGCCTTGGATGCTTTTGAGAAAAAAGGGCTTGGATTTGATTTTGGAAACACCGCATCCAATATTTGATGGAACGCTAAAACAAAGTTTGGAAATATTCCAAGATGCAAATGCAAAAGTTTTAATCATTAGTGGTACACATAGATGCACAAATAAAAAACCTTCCGGTTGTTCGGGAACAACAACAGCATGCTCAAGAAATGAAAGACAGGCGTATGGAATATCAGATCCTGCACATAACGACAGAACGCTTTTTCATACAATGCATAAAAAAGCAAATGAAGCTTTTCCTGAATCAATAACTATAAGCATTCATGGCATGGCTGCCAAAGGGATCAGCCTTTCAGACGGCACCTCGTTACAGACTTCAAAAGAAAGTGTTGTTGCTAGATTGGCTGAGAATCTTTCAAAAAGATTCAAAAATGAAAGTGTGACAACATGTAATGAATACGAGGGAGCAACAAGAAAACTTCACTTATGTGGTAGCACCAATGTTCAAGGTAGAGATATCAACGGGGTATCTGAGCCATGTTTGATATCTGCACAAAAAGCAAGTGGAAGATTCATACATATGGAACAAAGCAGATCAGTTAGAGCAAGGGGTTCAGATGTTGCAAAAGCAATTGTTGATACACTTGCAAAAACAGAAAAAATTCCAGTCATAGAAAATATCCATGGTGT
>CEQM01045150.1_pt1 | contig 15705 bp, 13 predicted proteins | sample 531111 | NCBI WGS metagenome assembly CEQM01 (sample SAMEA2621278, study PRJEB7988) | marine metagenome | biome: marine biome (ENVO:00000447); feature: deep chlorophyll maximum layer (ENVO:xxxxxxxx); material: "saline water (ENVO:00002010), including plankton (ENVO:xxxxxxxx)" | depth 120 m
AGGTTACGATCCTCGCCTTCAAAAAAATAAGTTTGTGGCAATTCAAATTCTTTTACATTAAATACAAATGGTTCATTGGATGCAGGAATCATGGGGCCCGTTTGAAAAACTTTATCCATATTGATGAAATTAAATGCAATTTTGTCTTGATCATATAAATTTATCATTTTGTATACTCTTAAGGCCTTGGGAGCATAAATCAGCGCAACTATTAAACTAATTAAGGCAAGAGATAATAATATTTTATTTAACATAATTTTTTTACTGAAACATGGCTTGATCAAAAGCCTGAAGATATTCGGAAGAGATCTCTTCTAATTGACGCTTATAACCTTTATGAGTAAATATATAAAAATCTTTATTTTCAATACCAGCAAATATAGCTTTTGCAGCTTCCAAAGGAGAAATCGGATAAGTGTTTTGCGCATCCTCAGCTGCAACCTCAAGCAGAGCTTTTGGATCTGAATCTGAATCCTCTGATACCTTCTCCACTTCTTTATTCGGGGAACTAGCAAATGTGCTATTAACAATATTGGTTGTTACCTCTCCTGGACAGACTATGCTTACATCAACATTTGAGTTAGTTAATTCAGCTCTCAAAGATGTCATCAGACCTCTAATACCAAATTTAGAAGCTGAATAAAGCCCTAACATTGGATAAGCTATAAAGCCTGAAGTAGAGCAAGTAGCAATGATGTGCCCTTCCTCTTTAGAAGATTGCATTTTTGGTAAAAAAGCATGCACTCCATTAAAACAACCACCCAAATTAATATTGATTAGCCAATCATACATGTCACGATTAACTTGGCTTAAAGGAGCAGGGCCAAGAACTCCAGCATTATTAAACAGAAGGTGGCAATTTTGAAAAGTTTCAAAAGTTTGACTTGCAAGGTTTTCCACTTCATCCAAATTGCTAACATCGGTCACTCTGGCTATAGCCTCAACACCTTTAGTTTTTACCAACTGAAGGGTTTCATTTAATCCCTGCTCATCCACATCTGCTAATACTAAGCGCATTTTATGCTTAGCTGAAATCTCAGCAATGCCTCGACCTATCCCGCTTCCTGCGCCAGTTATTACCGCTACTTTATTTTCAAAATTTTTCATTTATCCCCATATTTCAATGCAACACTTAAGATTATCTTAACTTAAATATAATTAAAAATATTTAACTAAAAAATAAGCAGAAGGTATGACAAAAGCCCATAACATCAAGGCCAATATTAGGGGTTTGCCAGTTATTGATTTGATCTCATTAGAATCAAATTGACTACCAATACAAAATAAACCTAATAAAAGAAAAGCTTGGCTAGATATTTGAAAAATATTTATTATCTGATCGCTGAAAGCAAATACGGTGTTAGCAATAATAGCTAAAATAAAAAAAAGTATGAAGCGAGGAAATTTTGTTACTTGAGCCTGCTTATTAAAACTCCAATTTGCAATAAGTATTAATGGTATTAGCCATATTGTTCTTCCTAATTTTAATGTAGCTGCAACTTGAGCAGATTCATTGCTAAAAATTAAAGCAGAACCAATTACTGAGCTCGTATCATGAATGGCTAGTGCAGACCATGCGCCAAAATCAAAATTATTCATTCCCAAATAAGTGCCAACAATAGGAAATACAATAATTGCGACTGCATTGAGTAAAAAAACAATTGTCATAGCGATCAGTAATTCTTGAGGTTTTGCTTTGATGATAGGTGCAACTGCTGCCATGGCGGTCCCACCACAAATGGCTGCTCCTGACGATAATAAGAAAGCTACTCGATGATGAATTCCAAGAAGTTTTCCAAGCATCAGTCCTGCAACAAAAGAAACGATGACAAAGAGTGAAATCCAAGGTAAATAAACTGAGCTAACACCTAACGCATAAGGCAAGCTGATAGTTGCACCTATTAGCACGATACCAACCTGTAGTGGCAAAGTACCAACGCGCCGAGTGATAAAGGTTGTTGGGGGTTTTAAAAAATATGCAAAAAGGATTCCAGCAAATATAGATAAAGCTGCATTACCTATAAAGATAGAGGCTAAAACAAGAAATGCAAATGTAAAATAAAGCAATTAAAGATACCCTTTAGTTCAGTGAATTATTAGTTTCTAATATTAAGGGTTATTGAATCAAAGAGACAGTCTTTGATAGTTGGAATTATTTTATCGAATATTTTTTTTTCTAAGTCTTATGCTTGTTGGAGTCACCTCAACTAACTCATCATCTTCAATAAACTCAAGCGCTTGTTCTAGAGTGTGTTGAATATGTGGGGTCAAAATAAGATTTTCATCAGTTCCAGCGGCTCTTATGTTTGTTAATTGTTTTGCTTTGGTTGGGTTAACAGGCAAATCATTATCTCTAGAATGAAGCCCAACTATTTGACCTTTATATATTTCAAGCCCGTGACCAACAAACATGCGACCTCTATTTTGAAGATTAAACAATGCATAGGCTAAAGTTTTGCCAGTAATCATTGAGACCATTACACCATTTTGGCGATTAGCAATTTCGCCTTTTTTGGCAAGTCCATAATGATCAAAAACGCTGGTTAAAATTCCACTGCCGCTTGTTAAAGTAAGAAATTGTGATCTAAAACCAATTAGACCTCTTGATGGTGCCATGAATTCAAGTCGCATCCGACCATTTTCTGTTATTAACAAAGACTGCAAATCTGCTTTTCTGTTACCCATCTCTTCCATAATTGCACCTTGATGTTCTTCCTGAATATCAATCACAACAACTTCATATGGTTCATGAATCTCTTCACCAACTTCCTTTTGGATTACCTGAGGTTTAGAAACAGCCAATTCATAATTTTCCCTTCGCATGGTTTCAATCAACACTGAAAGATGTAATTCGCCTCGGCCTGAAACCTTGAACTGATCTGGGCTTTCTCCTTCCTCAACCCTCAACGCAACATTGTGAATTAATTCTTGGTCTAATCGATCTTTAATGTTTCTTGAAGTCACATATTTGCCCTCTTTCCCACAAAACGGAGAGTCGTTGACCTGAAAAATCATGCTGACTGTGGGTTCATCAACTTTTAAAGTTGGCAAAGGATTAATGTGCTCAGGATCACACAATGTATCAGAGATATTTAATGCTTCTATTCCAGTAATGCAAACAATATCACCTGCTTTTGCTTCTTCTATTTCAACTCTCTCAAGTCCATGGTGGCCAAGAACTTGAAGGATTTTAGCTTTTCGCTCGGTTCCGGTTTTATCTACCACAACCACACGATCATTTGGACTAACACTTCCTCCAGTGATTCTGCCAATGCCAATAACTCCAACATAACTATTACTATCCAAAGCTGAGATTTGCATTCGAAATGGAGCATTTTGATCAACATCTGGGACATTAACTTTTTCAGTAATCATATCCAATAAAGGCGTCATATCCTGAGCCAATTCATCTGGTTCATGCCCTGCAAATCCATTAATGGCTGAAGCATAAATTACAGTAAAATCTAGTTGTTCATCGGTTGCTCCAAGATTATCAAATAATTCAAACACTTGATCTAGAACCCAATGAGGTCTTGCTTCTGGACGATCAACCTTATTAATTACCAAGATAGGATGCAGTCCTTTTTCAAATGCCTTTTGGGTAACAAATCTAGTTTGAGGCATAGGCCCATCTACAGCATCAACTAACAATAACACCGAATCAACCATAGATAGCACTCTTTCAACTTCTCCACCAAAATCAGCATGCCCAGGAGTATCTACGATGTTAATTCTATGATCTCTCCAATTAATGGCAGTATTTTTGGCAAGAATAGTAATTCCTCTTTCTCTTTCTTGATCATTAGAATCCATGATCCTTTCAGTTGTCATGCTTTTTCGATCTAAAGTCCCGGATTGTTGCAATAACCTGTCAACCAAAGTTGTTTTACCATGATCAACGTGGGCAATGATTGCAATATTTCTAAGTTTTTCTTTATTTATCATGGTTAATAAGTGAGGGGATTATACGAGAATATAAAAAAAGAAATACCCCAGCTGACTACTAATGTTAAATATATATAAAAGGCTTCATTGACCCTAGCTCTGTAAGTCTATACTCTGCATTCATCTGATAGATATTAGTCAGGCTTATAAAATAAAATGTCATTTAAAAAACTTGGATTATCTGATCCTATTTTAAGATCTCTAGAAGATCTTAAATATTCTGAACCTTCAGAAATTCAAAAAGAGGCAATACCCATTGTCTTGTCAGGTAAAAATATTATGGCTGCTGCTCAAACAGGAACTGGTAAGACTGGCAGCTTTGTTTTACCAATGATTGAATTACTGCAAAATCAACCAAAACCGTATCGAAAACATATTCATGCACTGGTTTTAACTCCTACACGTGAATTAGCAGCTCAAGTTAGAGAGAATATTTATACTTACGGAAAATTTACCTCTATCACCTCAGCAGCAATATTTGGCGGAGCTAAGATTTTTCCTCAAAAATCTAAACTTAAAAAAGGTTTAGATATTCTGGTTGCAACTCCTGGAAGATTATTAGATTTACATAATCAGAAATCAGTAAAATTGAATCAGGTACAGATTCTAGTTTTAGATGAGGCTGATCATATGCTTGATATGGGATTTATTCATGATATAAAAAAAATTATTGCTCTCACTCCCCCAGATAGACAAAACCTACTCTTTTCAGCAACATTTTCTCCCGAAATAAAAAAGCTTGCACAATCTCTAGGAAAAGACCTTGTAGAAATTACAGCTGATTCTCCAAATAGCACTGTGAGTGCTATTAAACAAATTGTTTATAGAGTTGACAAAAATCAAAAATCTAACTTACTAAGCCATCTCATTCATTCTGAGCAATGGTCACAAGCACTAGTCTTTTCAAGAACAAAGCATGGTTCAGAAAAAATTGCCAAAAAACTCAATGCTGCTGATATACATACAGCAACTATTCATGGTGATAAAACTCAAGGAGCAAGAACACGAGCACTTAGGGAATTTAAGGAAAAAGATGTCAGAGTTTTAGTTGCTACTGATGTTGCTGCAAGAGGGATTGATATTAGCAATCTGCCTTATGTTGTTAATTTTGATATGCCAACCTACCCAAATGATTATATCCACAGAATAGGCAGAACTGGTCGAGCGGGAAAAGAAGGAATAGCCATATCTTTTCTAAGCATAGATGAGCAAAAGTTCTTAAGAGGAATTGAAGAGTTAATTGACAGCAAGATTTCACAAAAAATTGAAGATGGATTTAAACCAACAGATAAAGCAGAAGATAGTTCTAGACAAAATAATTTTAGAAGTAAAAGGTCTGGATTTCAAAAAAGAAAAGCTGCTAAGAAAGGCAAAGCCAATTTTAAAAAATTTAATGCTGGATCAAAAAATAAGACAAGTCAAAATAAAAAGAAAGGGTCTAAAGCTAAAACTCGTTGGAAAAAAGGGAAAGGTGCCTAGGCATGCTTGCCAGGAACCCAAGAAATCCCTTTAAGCAAATCTTTACCAGAATTATATGCATCATCTTCTATGGAAGTTGCCATAACATCATTCCAACGATTTAAATATCCGAATAAAGCTATCACGCCCATGATTTCAACAATATCATCATCAGACCAAAAATTATGTAATTGCTTTTCTGTATCCTCAGCTACATTTACAGGAAAAATGCTAGCCTCTTGTGCAAACTGTAAAGCTGCTTTTTCAGCATCTGTAAAAAAATCTTGATTCTTAAAATCCCAAACGTGCTCCAATCTCTCGGATGTCGAGCCATATCGCTCTGCGGCTCTAATGGTATGAGCCTGACAATATCTACATCCAGCAGTATTGCTGCTCACGAAGGCTATTAAGCGTTTAAATTCAGAGGTAAGCTGACCATGGTTCTCCATGACTGCCATATTGAGCTCTACAAATGCCTTGGCAATATTTGGTCGTCTTTGCATGGTCAGAACTGAGTTAGGACAAAAACCCAATGTTTCATTAAAAAACTTCACTAATTCTTTAACACTTTGATCTGTAATTTCTATGGGATTAACTAGCGGCATTCAAAAACCATAACATAATTTACTTTTAAGGTCTGATGAATAATGCTTCAATAAATATATGAAAAAATTTAAAAAAGAAACTATTGCCTCTAAAGCTGGAATTGGATCTGACAAGCATCATGGATCAATTGTTCCACCTCTATATCTTTCATCAAATTTTGAATACAAGAAGCTTGGAGAAGATCAAGAATATGAATATACAAGAGAAAAAAATCCTAGCAGAGATCATTTAATAAATGCTCTAACAGACCTTGAGGATGGTGTAGGAGGTGAAATATTAAGCTCAGGAATGGCTGCTATCGCGCTAGTAGCAAATATTTTAAATATTAATAGTAAAGTGATTCTTCCTCATGATTGTTATGGGGGAACGCATAGACTTTTCTCATCTCTAGCTAAAAAAGGAATACTAGAAGCCTATTTTATCAATCAAAGTCAAAAATCTTTTTGTAAAAAAACTATTAGTGAAATTAACCCAGATTTGATATGGGTAGAAACACCATCTAACCCTTTATTACAGGCTGTAGATATTAAAAAAATATCAAAAGAAGCTAAAGCATGTAACGCCTTGGTAGCAGTTGACAATACTTTTTTATCTCCTTCTTTGCAAAATCCGCTTAAGCTTGGCGCGGATATTGTCATGCATTCAACAACAAAATATATAAATGGTCATTCTGACGTTATTGGTGGTGCATTGATAACAAATGATCATGATATTTTATTGAAATTAAAATTTTGGGCAAATGCTCTAGGTATTACTGGATCGCCATTTGATAGTTATTTAACTTTGAGGGGCCTTAGAACTTTAAACATAAGAATGGAGAAGCATGAAAAAAATGCTAAAGCAATTGTAGGGCTTCTATCAGATCATCCAAAGATAGAAAAAGTTTATTATCCTGGTTTGTCCAGCCATCCATCACATGCAATAGCAAAAAAACAACAAAGCGGTTTTGGTGGAATGCTGAGCTTTGAGATATTAAGTGGTTTGTCAGGAGTAGAAAATTTTATCAAAGGAATCAAAATTCTTCCTCTTGCGGGATCGCTTGGAGGTTTTGAGAGCCTTGTTAGTCATCCATATACTATGACCCATGGAAATCTTACTCCAGCTCAAAAAAAAGACGTAGGAATATCAGAAAGTTTAGTCAGAATCTCTGCCGGATTGGAAAACACCGAGGATCTTTTGAAAGCAATTAATCTTGGATTAAAGAAAATTTAACTAATTAAAAAACTCCAATTAATCTGAGTCTTTTTTGATGAGATTTTCGCTCTTATAAATTTCGCGATCAACACAATCGAAATAACCAGATTGTTCAGGCGAGCGATCATCAGCTATCACTGTTGCACCATCTTTCTTTCTTACTATCGGTGCGCCCTGGGGTGCCATTCCCAAACAAGAAGTCATGGCTGCTCCCGTATAACCTTCAACACCAAGATGGCCATATGGATTTTTTGCTTTTTCATATGGAGTTAATTCTTTGGTTTGGCATGCAGTTAGACAAATCAATACAAAGAAGCTAAGAATTTTAAAAAAAATAGAAAAGTGCATTTATTTTGTATAAAAAATATCTATTTTATAACATACAAAATTTTTTACTCAAAGCTTAAAAAACACTCAAATATTAAGTTGCATATTCATAATTATATGTTTATGGTGAAGTGATAGATTCCTATAAGATAAGGATTTTTCCTGTACCTTATAGCTAATTTGGAGGGGAGCCAAATTATATGGATACAAAATATTTATTTAAAAGACACAATACCTATTGGGTAAAGGTCGCTGTTCCCAAAAATCTTCGGAAAGAATTAGGCTTTGATCTAAGAACCTCTTTGCACACCCATGAATTATCCAAAGCTCAAAAACTTAGAGAAGCAGTTGTAGAAGATTTTAGATCTCAAATATTTGCAGCAAAAGAAAATCTTAAACAGTCTAATGGAAAAACTCCTGTTAAAACTTTTATGCCAGTTACTGATACTTCCGATCCTCAGTATTATCATAAAGTCGTAGATTGCCAGTATGCATGCCCCGCTCATACGCCTGTTCCGGAATACATTAGAAAAATATCTCAAAATAAATATACCGAAGCCTATATGATTAATTGGGAGTCCAATGTATTCCCTGGAATCCTTGGTAGGACATGCGATAGGCCCTGTGAACCAGCTTGCAGAAGAACAAGAACTCATGAAAAGCCTGTTGCAATATGCAGGCTAAAAAGAGTAGCAGCTGATTTTAAGGATGATGTTTCAGATCTTTTGCCTAAAGCTCCTAAAACAAATAATGGGAAAAAAATTGCTCTCATAGGAGGCGGCCCAGCATCCTTAACTGTTGCTAGAGATCTTATCGTGATGGGATACGAGTGCACCCTTTTTGAAAAAGATCCTCAGGCTGGTGGTTTAATGAGAACCAATATTCCATCATTCAGACTTCCAGAAGAAGTCTTGGATGCTGAGGTTAATCAAATTCTTGATATGGGATTAAAAACAAAATTTAATTCTGAAATCACCAGTCTTAAAAACTTTTTAAAGGAAGATTTTGATGCAGTTTTTATTGGAACTGGTGCCCCAAAAGGAAAAGATTTAAATATCGAAGGTCGTAAAGATGCAGAAGCTAACATTCACATAGGCATAGATTTTTTAACAAGCATTGCCTTTGAGCATATTGATTCTATAGGAAAAAAAGTAATTGTTCTCGGGGGTGGAAACACTGCAATGGATTGCTGTAGATCCTCTTTAAGATTGGGCGCTGAAGATGTAAAGGTTGTTGTTAGAAGTCCCTTCTCTCAGATGAAAGCATCTGAATGGGAAATAGAAGATGCAATGGAAGAAAACATTCCAATTCTTGAAAATCATGTTCCTAAAAAATTTCTTCATGAAGCTGGAAAGCTACGTGGAATGGAATTTCAAAAAGTTGAAGCTGTGTTTGATGAAAAAGGGAATCGATCACTTGTGCCAACGACTGATGAGCCTGTGATTCTTGAGTGCGATGATGTCTTAGTTGCTATTGGCCAAGATAATTCCTTTGAATGGATAGAACGAGATATTGGCTTAGAATTTGGAGAATGGGATATGCCCGTTGTTAATCCTTCAACCTTTCAATCAACTCATCCAAAAGTCTTTTTTGGTGGAGATGCTGCTTGGGGACCAGAAAATATAATCTGGGCTGCTGCGCATGGGCACCAGGCTGCAATTTCAATTCATAAGTTTTGTCAAAATGAAGATGTTAATGAAAGGCCATCTCCAGGCACGAATTTAGTAAGTCAAAAAATGGGGCTGCATGAATGGTCTTATGATAATGATATTTCTCAAGCTAAAAGATTTCTAGTGCCAAAAGCAGACCAAGATGTTGCACTAAAAAGCTTAAAAATTGAAGTTGAGAAAGGCTTTGATGAAAATCTAGCAATGGAAGAAGCTCAAAGATGCTTGAATTGCGATGTACAAACTATTTTTTCTGAAAGTTTGTGCATAGAGTGTGATGCTTGTGTGGACATTTGCCCTACGGATTGTATTAATTTTATGTTTAATGGTCCTGAAGATGAAGTGAGACAAAATACTAGAATTCCTGCTTTAAATATTGAACAAGATTTATTGGTATCTAGGGTTTTACCAACAAAAAGAACTATGTTTAAAGATGAGGATGTTTGCCTGCATTGTGGTTTATGTGCAGAAAGATGCCCAACTGGTGCATGGGACATGCAAACATTTCTATATGAAGAAGCTAAGGTCTATTCATGAGCAAACTTGCCTCAATCAATGAGTTTGTTATTAAGTTTGCAAATGTTAATGGCTCAGGTTCAGCAAGTGCAAATCAAATGTTTGCAAAAGGAATATTTAGATCAGGCATTCCCGTCAGTCCAAAAAATATTTTTCCATCCAATATTCAGGGTCTTCCAACATGGTTTGAAATAAGGGCAAGTGAAAAAGGATATCTGGGACGAAAAGCTGGTATAGATTTCATGGTTGCAATGAATCCCCAATCATATACTCAAGATGTTGCTGAAATTAATCCAGGGGGATATCTTTTGTATGATTCATCATGGAAAAGAGAATTTCATAGAGACGACATAAATATTATTGAGGTACCACTAACTTCATTATGCGTCGAAGAATTTAAAAATCCTAAAACAAGGCTGCTATTTAAAAATCTAGTATATGTTGGAGCATTGTCATATTTAATGAATATAAATAAAAATATTTTTATTGAGCTCATTCAAGAACAATTTAAAGGTAAAGAAAAACTTATTGCGCCCAATGTACAGGCATTAGATATGGGCTTCAATTATGCAAAAAAACATTTAGTAGATGCTTGTGATATAAAAGTTAATCAAAAAAATCTGACAGATGGGATGATCCTAACCAACGGAAATAATGCCGGCGGATTAGGTTGCGTCTTTGGAGGAGCAACAGTGTGTGCCTGGTACCCTATTACCCCATCAACATCGCTTGCCGAATCTTATAAAAAATATTGTGACCAGTTCAGAGTTGATAAGAAAACTGGTAAAAATAAATTTGCCTTTGTGCAAGCTGAAGACGAGCTTGCGTCGATTGGAATGGCGATTGGAGCAAATTGGAACGGCGCAAGAGCTTTTACAGCAACAAGCGGTCCAGGAATTTCGCTCATGACGGAATTTGTTGGTTTAGCTTATTTTGCTGAAATCCCAGTAGTAATTTTCAATATTCAAAGAGGTGGTCCCTCTACTGGCATGCCAACACGAACACAACAATCAGACATCCTTTCATGTGCCTATGCGTCGCATGGAGACACTAAGCATGTGATGTTGATTCCCGCTAATCCAAAAGAATGTTTTGAATTTGCGGCTGAGTCATTTGATATATCTGACCGTCTTCAAACTCCTGTTTTTGTATTATCAGATCTAGATATTGGAATGAACGATTGGACGTGTCCAGAATTTAAGTGGGATGATGCAAGAGAGTTTGATAGAGGAAAAGTTTTATCTAAAGAGGATCTAGATAATATGGAATCATGGGGCAGATATCTTGATGTTGATGGAGATGGTATCCCATTTCGAACACTCCCTGGGACTCATCCTGAAAAGGGTGCATACTTTACTCGAGGAAGTTCACATGATGAATATGCTAGATATGTTGAAGATGGAGAAGTTAATGCAAGAAACCTCTCAAGAATTTTAAAAAAATTTGAAGGTGCTGATAAATTTTTACCCAAGCCAATCTTTAAACAAGAAACTAATGCTAGCTCAAAGGGATTAATTTATTTTGGTAGTACAGAAGCAGCAATGCAAGAGTCTTTAGATCAGCTTTCTGGATCAGGGTTTCCAGTAGATGCAATGAGAATAAGGTCTTTTCCTTTTAGTTCTGAAGTATGGAACTTTATAGATCAGCATGAATCTGTTTTTCTTGTAGAGCAAAATAGAGATGCGCAAATGAAAACTCTTATAGTATCGGAAGGAAATATCAATCCAGAAAAATTTATTTCAGTTTTATGTTTTGATGGTGCCCCAATTACAGCTGATTTTATTTCAGGGTCAATTATTGAAATTCTGTTAGATAAAAATACTTCTAATACTGCTGAGGAAATGAAATGACCTACATTGTTAAACCCGTTAATCATCACCCTAACCTTGAAAAAAATGCTCTTGGATTAACTAGAAGAGATTATGAAGGAACTATTTCAACTTTATGTGCCGGATGTGGGCATGATTCTATTAGTGCTGCTGTGATAGAGGCTTGCTATGATCTAAGTCTTTCCGCAGATCAAATAGCAAAACTCTCAGGAATTGGATGCTCATCTAAATCACCCTCTTATTTTTTAAACCAAGCTCATGGTTTTAATTCTGTGCATGGCAGAATGCCATCAGTTGCAACAGGAGCTAATCTTGGAAATCAAGATTTACTGTATTTGGGTGTCTCAGGAGATGGTGATACAGCCGGGATAGGTATCGGACAGTTTATGCATGCAGCGAGAAGGCAACTTAATATAACTTATATTGTTGAAAATAATGGAACCTATGGCTTAACTAAAGGTCAATTTTCTGCAACGAATGATCAAGGCTCAAAGAGTAAGTATGGTGAAGAAAATGTATTAGCTCCAATTGATCTAGCCGCAATGGCAATTCAACTTGGAGCAGGATTCGTTGGGAGAAGTTTCTCAGGAGACAAAGATCAATTAGTTCCTCTATTAAAAGCAGCCATGAAATTTAAAGGATTTTCATTGATAGATATTATCTCTCCGTGTGTAACATTTAATAACCATGTCGGCTCAACAAAAAGCTATGATCACATTAGAGAGCATAATGAATCTGTATCAAGCCTTGATTTTGTTCCAATTGGACAAGAAATTAAGACAAATTATAAGGAAGGATCCAAAGTTGATGTGCCCTTACATGATGGAGCAATACTTACTCTTGAAAAACTTTCAAAAAAATATAATCCACTTGATAAGAGCTTAGCAGTGCAAAGTTTAAATGAGGCTGAGAAAAATGGAAAAGTGCTGACTGGATTATTGTATATAAATCCTGAGGTAAAAGATCATGCAGAGATTTTAAATATTTCAGATACTCCTCTTAATCAATTTTCTGATAAAGAGTTATGCCCGGGATCAAACAAACTTGCAAAAGTTAATGCAAGCCTAAATTAAGCATCAATCTACAAATACAGTGGGTGATTCGCCTTCTTTTGAAACTCTAATAATTAACATCTTTGCACATTGGTTGTCATCTATCTCAGGTTCATTATCATCAATACCTCCATGCTCCCAGTTAGGTCTTTCAAACCAGTAATTTCCAGCAGTTATTGGTTTATTTGACCCAGATGCATTACTAACTGTTTCTCCCTCCAAAACATAAACCAAGATCCCATATGGATGATAATGCCTTGCTCCAGTTGCAGCACCACAAGACTCATATTTTTCAACATGCAAATCCATTCCTCCCGCTAAATCAAAAACTTCTGATGAAATCATACCTTGAGCAGCTACTTTTGTTTCTTCATGATGCCCAGCGTGAATTGAAATTGCTACAAAAAGTATTAGGGGTAGAATTATATTTTTCATTATTTTCTCCAAAATTGGTTACATATTGATACTAGCCTTAAATAGCAGAAATGTAAAAAATACATAAGCAGCATAAAAGAGAAAGAGATGCTTGTGAAAATCAATTAATGTTTGTTTTGATCATATGATTTATGGCGACCAACGCTAAAGCTTCTTTTAGCCAAATGCTTTGTAGACCTGCCACGAACCCTTTTTCGCCATGATTGATAAGAAGATGAATTCAAGCTAGCTCTCATTAATACTTTTACAGCTTGTTCATTCAAGCCAAACTGTGCTTCGATCGCATCAAAGGGTGTTCTGTCCTCCCAAGCCATCTCAATAATTCTAGAAATATCTGCTTTATTCATCTCTAAAATTATATTTGAATTCATGAAATATAATTTTATTTTACTCAATAAATGGGTATTTTTTATGCGGTAACTTAAACTATCAAAATCTAAAACTATCTATACTTGATTATGAAGATTTTTTCAGTCCGATCTGTTCCAAAAACTAAATGGAGTTCGGATGTGCCATTAAATTTTTCACCTAAACCTTTAACAGTTCTTGTGCTATGCATTGGTTTGTTTTTATTTGGTTTGGGTGAATCACTAATTATTACTGCATCAATTGGGATGAGTCCATGGACCGTTTTGGCTGAAGGACTTTCTATAACAACTGGGTTAAGTATTGGTGCTCTTACTTTCTTAATCAGCCTTGGAGTACTTTTACTTTGGATACCACTCAAACAAAAAGCAGGAATTGGAACAATATTAAATGTAATTATTATTGCTGCGGTAATTGAATGGTCCTTACCCTTTCTACCTCACCCAGAAAATTATGTGATGAAAATTATTCAAGCTGTTAGTGGAACTATAATAGTGGGTTTTGCTAGTGGAATTTATTTAATTTCAAATCTTGGTCCCGGTCCAAGAGATGGATTAATGACAGGCTTTCAAAGAGTTACTGGTCTGCCAATTGCTTGGGTAAGAATTTTCTTAGAATTAACTGTTATCTCTGCTGGCTGGACTCTAGGAGGAACCATTGGAATAGCAACAATAATTTTTGCATTTGGAGTTGGCCCAGCTGTATCTTTAGGGCTTTATTCTATAGCGAGAGTATCTAATAAATAACTTTGTGCAAAAAAAAGGGTGCTAAAGCACCCTTTTTAGATCTAATGTCTAGTCTTAGAAATTGTAACCAGCCTTTAAATACCAGAAAGCACCCTCTATACCATAAGGAGAAGTTTCATAATAGATTCCCCCAAGTACATTTCCAGGAACACCTTCGCCATTAGCTCCAGCTGAACCATCAATTTTAAGAGCTTCAGTATCAAATAGATTTTGAACACCAGCTGAAATGCTAAAATTGTCAGTCACTTGAACGCTCACAGAAGCATCAACTGTCCACTCAGCATCTGAGTCAGTACCAAACCAATCAGCATGAACTGCATAGTACTCACCATACATATTAGCTCGAACAAATGAACTGACTTTATCACTCCATGTTTGAGCAACAGTTATAGTCATTCTATCCTCAGGCAAGCCTTCTTCTAATCGCTTAACCTTTGATGCACCAGTTACAGCTCCAGAATTTGTTACTTCTGTTTCTGTATGGTTCCAAGCTGCACTAATATCTGTATCAGCTCCAAATAGTTCAGTACTATAAACAGCTACTAAGTCATAACCAGTTGTTTCTGTATCAAAGTCATTAGTAAAATAATTTACTTGACCAATAAGCTCTGGATTAGGAATGCCAGCTGCACCCATAGCTGCAACCTGAGCAGCGGTGGGAGCTGCATTACTTGTTAAAGCAACCCTATCTTCAAGCTCAATTACAAAGAAATCAGCTGTAAGTGATAAATCACCCGCATCATATACAATACCAAATGAGGTATTGGTTGCTTCTTCAGGTTTTAACTGTCCTGCACCAAGCTTAAAACCAGGCAATGTTTGAGCCTGAGTTAATTGCCCATCAACAAGAGTTGTTTGGGTATTTACTACGTTAACCTGTCCTTGAGTTGGAGCTCTGAAACCTGTACTGGTAGAAGCACGCCATGCTAAGTTCTCTGAAACTTGATATCTAGCATTAAGTTTAAAGTCATTTGTATCGCCAAATGTTGAATAGTCCTCATATCTGAATGAACCTCCTAGCAGAAACTCATCACTAACTTGGTTTTCTAAATCAACATAAAGACCATAACTTCTTCTAGTGAAGGCGCCTTGAGAATCAGGAGAAAATCCTGCAAATCCATGAGATCCAACATTGAAACCTTGAAGAGCATATTTACCAGCTTTCCAAGAAGCCTCTTCACCTGAAATAACTTCAAAAGTTTCTTCTCTCCACTCAGCACCATATGCAATAGTCATAGAGTCAACTTGTCTAGTTAGATCAAAATTGAATACTTTTTCTAACTCAATGTATGAACCGGTGTAAAAATTACGAGGAGTATCGGGACCCATTGAAGGGTTAACAGTGTTGTTGAGACCAAAATCAGCTTCATTTCTTCCGACTGATCCACTAAGGTCATACGAATGCCCGCTTAGGAAGCCATCTGTAATATCGCCTCTTCTTCCAATTGTAAGTGATGTATCTGTAATGTTACCCAAAAACCTCGGAGTATATCCACCAGGTGCTATTTCATTCATTATGAAACAACTTGGGTCAGCCATAATCGCATCTCTAACAGCATAATTT
>CEQM01134011.1_pt1 | contig 15678 bp, 18 predicted proteins | sample 531111 | NCBI WGS metagenome assembly CEQM01 (sample SAMEA2621278, study PRJEB7988) | marine metagenome | biome: marine biome (ENVO:00000447); feature: deep chlorophyll maximum layer (ENVO:xxxxxxxx); material: "saline water (ENVO:00002010), including plankton (ENVO:xxxxxxxx)" | depth 120 m
TATCTGTGTTTGTTTATTAGTATCTGTGTTTGTTTATTAGTATCTGTATTTATTAATATCTACGATTAAATAAAAATTTATATATTTCATTTCTATAAGAAAATATAATAAATAAAATGATTAATAAAATATAATATTTATATTTATCATATATTGATTCATCTCCTCCAAATTGTATTTCTTCTTCTCCATATAATTCACTATATTTTTGTTTAAAATCATCATATGAAAAATCCGGTAATCCTTTTTCTTTATTAACTTTATTATGTATATCAAATAACCATCGTGTTAATTTTTTTTTTGAATCTAGTGCATTAGTAATTGGATATAATTTTAAATGAATCTTGTAATTTTCAACACATACACTACATGGTAATACATCTGCTAAATTAGTAAAAAAATTATTATAGTTTTGTTGGTCATATATTGTTGGATTATCTGGGTACGCCATTGTTATTGAATGTAAAAAAATCCATGCATTACTTCCCCAGACTCGTGGGTCCATATATATTTTATCTCTATTTTTATTTTTTATAAAATTAAAATTGATTATTATAAAAATCAAAATTACAAAATTGATTATTATACTTATTATTATAAGTGTATTATACTTATTATTATAAGTATACTTAATGTCAACTAAACAAATATTTTATGGAGACCTATTACCATTAGAAATAATATCAAAAATAAATAATGATTTATCAGATTATACTCTACTTATATGTATTATATCTTGTAAAACTATATATAACAAATTCTCTAAAGAATTTAAAAAAAAATATATTATACTTAATAAATTTATTAATGATGAATTTAAATATATATTTAGGAGAAGTATAGAAAATAATTTTAAAATTTATACTCCACTTAAATTATTATCATGTATTGAAGCAATTACTACTAAATCTGAAAATAATACATATAATTTTACATTTATGCCATCGGAATATTGTAATATAATATTTACTTCAAGTCTTTCATTTTATAATGAAATAGATATATTAAAAGCAGCAATTAATAATAATTGTCAATTAAAGGAAAAAATCGTATATTCTATAGCAGCATATAAAGGATATTTAAATATTATTGAATATTTATATAAAAATGCATATCGCCTACATTCACACATATATAATTTTGCAGCAGAAGGAGGACATTTAAATATTATTAAATGGTTACGTAAAACCGGTTGTAAAATAAATGAATTTATATGTTCTAGTGCAGCTCGCGGTGGAAATTTAAATATTCTTAAATGGTTACGTAAAAATGGTTGTCCATGTGATGAACATACATGTTCTGTTGCAGCATATAGTGGTAATTTACATATTCTTGAATGGTTACGTGCGCCGGATGATAACGAAGTTCCATGTCCATGGGATGGAAGTACATGTTCTGGTGCAGTATATAGTGGAAATTATGAGATGCTTGAATATGCACATACAAATGGTTGCCCATTGAATACCCGACAAAGTGGATATTTCGACTCCGAACGTAATTTTTATATAGCCGCTGAAAAAGGAAATTTAAAGATTTTTAAATATATACATAAACATGGTGGTATAGTAAATGAAGATACATGTATTATAGCCGCTAAAAATGGACATTTACATATTATTGAGTGGTTACATTATGAAAATATATTGTCTACATTACTAAATAATGAATTAATTATATATATTAAAATATTTGATAAAGCACTTAATAATGGGCATTTAGAAATTTTACAATGGTTAGATAAGATTGGAAAACTAACTGCTACATATACTTCTATTTGTAGAATCGCAGCAAAGAATGGATATCTAGATATTTTACAATGGGCATATGTACCTAAAGATAATACACAATATGAACCAATATGTTATATAGCTGCAGAAAATGGACATTTAAATATTCTTAAATGGTCACCGATAATTGAACGCCCATGGGAAACACTATGTTCTATAGCAGCAAAGTATGGACACAAAAATATTCTTGAATATGCATATAAACAAAATTTACCATGGGATGTAGATACATTTTCTTCTGCTGCAGAAGGTGGTCATTTAGAACTTATGCAATGGTTATATATTATGGATTGTCCATGGGATGAAACAACATGTAATAATGCTGCAAGTGCAGGACGTTTAGATATTCTTCTATGGCTACATAACAAGGGTTGTCCATGGTCAGAATTAACATGTTATTATGCAGCAGCTAATAGATATTTAGATATTCTTGCCTGGTTACATAATATGGGATGTCCATGGGATGAAACTACATGTTCTGTTGCGGCAGCTAATGGATATTTAGATATTCTTAAATTTGTACGTGCATCATATCATGGAGATGACCGATGTCCATGGAATGAAAAAACATGCGCATATGCAGCGGCAGGTGGATATTTACCTATTCTTGAATGGTTGCGTAATCCTGGTGAGAATGATGACGAACCATGTCCATGGGATGAAGAAACATGTACTAATGCAGTATTGAGTGGACATGTAGATATTCTTCGCTATGCACATGACAATGGTTGTCCGTGGGATAAACAAAAATGTATTGATTCAGCATCGTTTTTTGCCTTTTCAGCTATTATTGAATGGTTAGAATCTATTTAATAACTATTATATTTACAAATATTGTATTTATTAGATTTATATAATTATATTTTTTTAATCTAAAATTGATTACAAATAAATATTTTTATAACTCATTTCTATAATGATTGATTTGATTACTATTGATATATTATTACAAATTATACATAATTTATCTGATTATTATCAGTATATTATAACTATAACATGTAAACAGTTATATAATAATAATTCTGAACATTTTAAAAAAATATATTTTAATAATACTAATAATTATTTATTTATTTACAAACCATTTCAACAATTATATATCATAGAAGATATTTTTAATAATTATATTGATACTAATATTAAGTTTATTAATAGTATTGGATATTATGGATATAATTATAATAATGAGTATAAGTTTACTAATAGTATTGCATATTATGGATTACTAGATATATTAATCTGGGCATACAAGAAGTACCCAATTAATTATAGTCTATATACTAATGCAGCAAAAGGAGGCCATTTAAATATTTTAAAGTGGGCAGTTCTAACCTTTCATGATACACCAGATTTTAATACTATATGTGATACAGCTGCAGAACATGGACATTTACATATTATACAGTGGGCTGCTAAAAATAAAGGTTCATATAATGATATAACATTCCTTCGTGCGGTTGAAAATGGACATACAAATATAATTGAATGGTTATATGAACATGGATGTCAGTGGAATGAAACTATATGTATTAGAGCATGTCAATGTGGACATTTAAATATTCTTCAATGGGCATATAATAATGGTTGTAAAATATATAAGTCACAATGTAAAAAAAAAGTTCATCGTAAACATCGTATAGCTATTATTGAATGGTTAGAATCTATTTAATAACTATTATATTTACAAATATTGTATTTATTAGATTTATATAATTATATTTTTTTATTTATCTAAAATTTATTATCAATAAAAATAAAATTGATTATCAATAAAAGTTATATTAATGTATCACATGGATACATTCATGCGTCTCGTTCTCAAACACGATTATGATTTATTATTTATAATTTTTGAGAAGTTACCACCGTACCTTCAAATGATTTTAATAATGTCATGTAAAGATATGAAAAATACATTTTTTAAACATTTTACTCAAATAAAAATTATAAAAACATGGCATTACAACTATCTATATACACCATTTGAAATATTAAATATTATAGAGGATATTATAAGTTCTGGTGATTTTAATCGGTGTAAAAAGTTATCTTTAAGTTTAGCTTATCATAATTTATTAGATATTCTTAAATGGGCACATGAATATGGAATAAATTATGATACACGTACAGGTGAGTATTTAGCAGCGATTGGAAACCTAGAAATATTGGAATGGGCATATGAAGCCCTTAAATGGGGTCGTGAAAGTGAATGTATCTGGGTTGAAAACATATGTAGTTCTGCAGCATTTGGTGGACATTTAAATATTATTAAATGGGGCCGTAACAAAAAACCACCTTTCCACTGGGATGAAGAAACATTTTCTAATGCAGCAGCTAATGGAGATTTAAATAATATTATATGGTTAGCTGAAAACGGTTGTCCATACTCTAACACTATAGGCAACCCTTGGAATATATGCGATAGTGCGGCAAACTGTGGGAAATTACACGTACTTGAATTGTTATTTCAAAATGGCATCATATCGTCTAGGGAGACATGTTGTTTTGCAGCACGATCTGGACATTTACCTATTGTTGAATGGTTATGTAAACCGAATGATGGTCGTGAACCAATACCATGTGATAAATATATAGCGGCTAGTGCTGCAGAAGAAGGTCATTTAGAACTTATACAATGGTTACATGAAAAGGGTTGCCCATGGGATGAAATAATATGCAATAATGCGGCAGGTGCTGGAAAATTAGATGTACTTATATGGTTACACGAACATAATTGTCCGTTAGATAAAGAAACCTGTATTTTATATAGTAGACCATATAAAAGTATTATTGAATGGTTAAACCAGTTAGAATAACTATTCGATTAACAAATAACTTTATTGTTAAATTTATATATTTTTATTTTTTAAAATTGATTATTAATAAAATTTATTATTAATACAGATTATATCAATTTATCATATGAATACCATCAGATGTATCGATTATGATTCATTATTAATAATTTGTAAGCATTTATCACCATATCATCTCTTCATTTTATTAATAACATATAATAGTGAAGTTATAAAAAATATAATAGAAACACTTATACAACATAAAGATTTTAAATCAATTGCTATACCTCTTGAACTAGAAATATATACTAGTGACCCATTTTTAACAATATATGAAATGTATGAATTATTTAATACTAATAATTTTGAATGTAATTCTAGAATTAATTTAATTAAAACTTTAGCATATTATGGATTGAAAGATATAATAGTTTGGGTATATCAAAATAATTATCCATTCAATGAAGATAAATTAAATAATAAAATCATAGATATAGACAAAGATGCAGATGCAGATACAGATACAAACAAAGATACAGATGCAGATACAGATGAAGACGAAAATTTATATATATATGAAGACGAATTAAATGATCCAGCTATATGTAATGCAGCTGCCGCTGGTGGGCATATACATCTATTAGAATGGTTAATTACTATTGGTTTTTCCGTAAATGATATGATATGTGTTAATGCACTCCGAAATAATCATAAATATATTATAATTTGGCTAATTATGTATAATAATAAATGTATAATAAATGGTTCCATAATAAATAAATATAAATATATATGTCAACTTATTGCTGAAATGGATGACCTAGAACTCCTAAAATTTGTACGTAAATATAATTTTTCGTGGGATGATAATACAGGTTATGCAGCCGCAAAAAATGGTAATTTTGAGATGGTAAAATGGATATGTTATAATAACTGTCCTACTGATATGATATGTTCTGGAGCGGCTGAAGGAGGACATATTGATATTCTAATCTGGGGCCATAAAAAAAAATATTCATTAGGTTCAAATATATGTATAAATGTAAGTATAAATGCAATAAAAGGGGGACATTATGATATTCTACTCTGGGCATATGATAATACATATAATAATAGATGTATATGGAATACCGAAAACTATTCTACATCTGCTGAAATATACTATAATAGTTGTTTAAAAAAGTTAGAATCAATTAAATATGAATATGAACTTGAAAATAATGATGAAGATGATTTTTTTACAGATAATTATAGTGAATATTGTACTAAAGATAATTGTATTGAATATAGACGTGAATCTAATAAGGCTGAGAACTTACTAAACATTATCAACTTTCTTTCTACATTATTATAATAACTAAATATTTATAATTTTTTAAATTTCCCATTGAATTCGCATTATTATATTATCAGAATTAATACCTAGCATTAATAATTGTTCATTCGTTATTACTGTACATGTAAATTTTGCATTTCTTAATTTATCAATAATATAATTACAACATTCGTTTCTATTATATAATGGACATCCTAACATGAATTTAGGTATTTCAAAATAACATTCTAAACAATCATGGTCTGCGGAATATTTTATTTTTTTATATGCTCTATTTAAAATTCTATTATATATTTCTAATTTACTTTTTTCTCTTTGTCTATTTTTTTTATGTATATCATCAAATAATGTAGATATATCCATTTCTTCATCTGATTCTGTCATTATTATAAATTTATATAGATATTATTTAAATATTATCATCCTTAATTAAATATGAGCGGTTTTACAACTGATGAAAAAGTAAATTTATTATTTAAAAAATTATTAGGAAAACCTAGTACTAAACATAATAATCCATATTTTCAAGAACCTAGTAAAATTAATACAACAAATATTAATGTTCGTCCTAGTGTAATCGTTTCAAAACAATTATATCTTGATAATATTCCCGATACTGCACCTACAGAGTTATTAAATATTACAACAGATGATTTAAATAATTCAATTGAAGGAAGTATTATAGGTAAATCATCTAATAATAAAATTATAAAAAAATATGTAAAAATTCCTTTCCAATTTATTCCTGGTTCTGCTATTGGTGTTTCACCACATTCTGCAATCTCATTTTATTTACCTGAATTACAAAATGCAATTCCATTTAATTATGATCCTGTTGGTAGTTATTTATATGAATTATATGAAAATAATGGTACTACTATTATTAATTACGGACAAGGAGATTGGGTTATTGACCCTGAAGGAGGCATTTTAACATTTTATGATAATATACCAAATGTTAGTGAATCATTGCCTCCTAAAATTACTTTTTATAAATATAATGGAACAGTTGGTTTATATCCTATTACAATTACTGAAAATAAAGATTTAGTAATAGAAGGAAATTTAACTATTACTAAAAATACTACAATTAATAATAATTTAAATATTAATAATGAATTGATATTAAAAAAAGGATGTATTTTTAACAATATTAATTTAGATAAAGTTGAATATAATGTAAATGGTGCTGTTAGATTCGCAGATAATTTATTAAAAACATATGTAAAAGATAAATGGAAAACAGTTGCATTTAAAGAAGATTTAGAGTTTATTACTTCTATTGGTAATCCTGAAGAAGATATTATTGCAACAGTAGTATCGGGTAATGTTGTTTTACAAGATTTAGTTATTTATCAAACAAAATCTGTATTAAATCCAGTAGATGGATATATATTAAATGAAAATGATTTTAATACTTTAATTCGATTTGATACAAATTTACAGAATGATATTACTTTAATTTTACCGGATTCTACTTTAAATATTGGTGGTATTATGAAACATATATTAATACATAAATCATTTGATATGTATCATAATAATTTTAAAGTAAATATTAAATTATTAAATGCGGTAGACCCTGATGGGAATGGTGTTGACCAATATACAATTAATTTAAAGAGTAGTGGACAACATATTGAATTAATGTGGATATGGACATCTGTACTTGATATAAAGTATTGGCAAATATTACGTGGTGCATTTGATTAAGTTTATATATTTAAAAATAAATTAATTTATTTAATATAATGGAATTAATACCTTTTAAAGAACCTAAAAAAGATAAATATGAAGATGAGCCTCAATATGATTATAAGAAAGGCGGTTATTGTCCGATAGATGAAAATTCTAATATTAATTCTTATACTATTATTGAAAAATTAGGTTGGGGTTCATATTCTACTGTATGGAAAGCTAAAAAAAATGATAATATATATGCGATTAAAATACAAAAAAGTAATAAAGATGATACTGAATTAGCTGAAAAAGAAGTAAAAACATTATATAAATTTGTAAATAAATCTCATATAGTACAATTACATGATACTTTTAAATATAAAAGTAGAAATGGTAAACATATATGTATTGTTATGGATGTATTAGGTTATGACTTACATGAATTCAAGCATCAATATAAGTATAAGGATAACTATTATATGGAATCTAGTAAATCTGATAGTGATACAGATAATGAAGACTCTTCTCCTTTACAATGTATTCCAGTTCCAGTTGTTAAACATATTATTAAACAAATTTTAATTGGATTAAATATAATTCATTCTAATAATTATATTCATACTGATATAAAATTAGAAAATATTCTATTAGACCGTCCGATTACTTCTATTAAAACAATAGATGATATTAATGTAAAAATTGCTGATTTTGGTACTGCTATTAAAACTTCTGATAAATCTAATTATGAAATAGGTACTTTACATTATTGTGCTCCTGAATTAATGTTAGGCTTATCATATAGTACTGGTATTGATGTTTGGGCAGTTGGTTGTTTAATTTTTGAATTAATTTCGGGAGAATGTTTATTTGATTATGGTAGATATTATGATGAAGCTTCTGATTTTTCATCTGGTGAAACTATATCTGATTTTGATTCTGATGATGATGAAGATGATAAAGTTCAATTAGAATTTTTATTATTAAGTATGATGTCGCAGGTATTAGGTAAGATTCCTTATAAATTATATAAAAGAGCAAAATACTATTCAATATTTTTTGATTCAAGAGGCCGCTTTAGATATTATCCTAAATATATTACTGAATCTAATTTATTACAAATTTTAGAAGAAGATTGTCAATTTGATAATATAATTGCAAAAAAAATAAATGATTTACTATTAAATATCTTAGTTTATGACCAAGATAAACGGTTAAATTGTTTAGAAATTATAGATATATTAGATAAAACACTATAATATTATATATTAAAAGTTATATTATATATATTTATAATAAAATACTTTTAGTTGCTAAAAATCCAACTGCTATTAATAATGACATTGTTAAATTATCATTTGCAATAAAAGCGATTAATGTTAATACAATGAATTGAACAAGTGGATTTGATGCTTGTTCTTTTAATGCATTTGGTAAGTTTGGTGCAATTTGGCAGGAGTATAAAATAACTATAATTGCTCCAATACTATGAACAATATCATTATTTAACATTTTATTTAATTTACTCATCATATCATTTATATTTTCCATATTTATATAATATAAATAGATATTTTTTTATTAATTTACTTTAATTTAATCAATTAATTCTTGTGCAAATGTTTCAGTTTTTAACATATCTAATGTAATTATATAAACAATTGCAAGTAAGATTGCTATAGTTGCGTTTTTATTTGCAATAAAAGCTATCATTGCAATAAATAAAATTTTTCCAATTTTATTATCAAATATATTTTTTACAATTTGGGGTAATTCTGGAGCAACTAATCCAGCATATAACACTAATACTATTTGTAAAACCCCCATTACTACTGGATTCGACATTTGATCATCTAAATGTTTTTCTACGGTATTAAATTGTTTATCAATATTTTCAATTATTTTTTCAGCCATTTTTATATTATTAAATAATATTTTTTTTATTTATTAAATTTTATATATATATAATATATGAGTTTTATGACAATTAAAGAAGCATGGGGATGTGAATTTGGGGACTGTAATAAAGAACCAGAAAATCCTGCTGAAAATGAGTATAATACTATTCATGAAGCCCGCACACCTGCACCTACAAATTTAAATGAAAATGAAAATTATCAATTAGATAATACAATACTATTAAATAGAATATTAGAATTAGAGAATCAATTAAAAGATAGATCTTTAACAACTCAAACAGGTGGATTTGCTGGAATTAATTTTGATTCATTAAATTTAAATAATATTAATACTGTAATATTACTAGGATATTTCTTAATATTTATTATTGACCTAGTAATGAATAAAAAAAATTAATCTACTAATTAAATAAATATAAATATATCCTATAATAATATAATAATATATCCTAATGAAAGTAGATTTAGGCAATTATTTTTTTGATGATACTGATTCTATCGGTAAAGGTAATTATTCTATTGTATATAAAGGATATAGTCATCAAAATAATCAAATTTATGCTATTAAAAAAATTAATTATCAAACACGCTATAAAAAATATATAGATGATGAGATAGAATTAATGAGATTAGTAAACCATAATAATATTATTGAATTATATGATGTATTATATCGCCATGAATATATTTATTTAATATTAGAATATTGTCATTATGGAGATTTACATAGTTATATTAAAGAAAATATATGTTTATCTGAAAGCGACAGTTTAAATTTCTTTAAACAAATTATTTATGGCCTTAAACATTTAATTGATAAAAATATATATCATCGTGATTTAAAACCACATAATATATTAATTACTATTGATAAAAAAATAAGAATATGTGATTTTGGCCTTGCTAAAAAAATAGATAATATTGATTTAAATACTACTATATGTGGAAGCCCTATGTATATGGCCCCAGAAATATTTGAATCTAATACATATGATGATAAATCGGATATTTGGTCTTTAGGATTAATTTTATTTGAAATGCTTGGTGGTTATCATCCTTTTAAATCATCTAATATAGAAGATTTGAAATTTAAAATAAAAAATGTAAAAATACCTGATATTAAACATATTACCAAATCAACTAAAAAGTTATTAAATAGTTTATTAGAGAAAAATATAGAAAAAAGAATATCATGGAATAAATTATTTAATCTAGAGTTATTAAATCCAATATATACTCAACATATTCAAATTGTTGAAAATAATACTCAAACTAAAATAGATGATATTATTAATTTACATAGAATAAAATCTTTACCTATTACTATACCCAAAACTATAAAAAAAAGTGATAGTTTTAGCTCTGATGAAGATTTTTTAATTGTACGTGAATCTAATAAGATACACAACGAAAACTATAAAAAACCATGGTATAATGAAATGTATAAATCTATTGAATTGTTTATTAATAATATTTAAGAATATTTGATATAATATTATATATATGAAATATTCTTCTTTTTTAGACCGACGTCAAAATACATTTGAAAGAACATATGATTTAGTTCTTCAAAATATTAATTCTAATAAAACTTATAATATTGTAGAACTTGGTACTAGTAGAAGCTTTGTAAGTGGTAATCATCTCGGTTGTTGTTCAACTGATACTAAATATTGGTATCCAAATAATCCATTATTATGGGATTGGGGTGCTGGAATATTTACAAAAGTATTTAGTGATAATTTACAAAATTATAATTATAAATTATATACTGTTGACCCAGACCCATCTGCTAATAGTATTGTAAAAACTATTATTGGTAATAATCCTAAAGTTGATATTATTCAGGATTATTCTACAAATTTTTTAAATAATATTGATTTTAAAATAGATTTACTTTATATGGACCATATGGAAAGTAGTGAATCTGCATGTTTACAACATTTAGAAGATTCTAAAATCTTAATTGAAAAAAATTTAATGGCTCCTAATTCTATTATATTAATTGATGATACACCTATTAATGCAAGTGCAGAAGAATCAAAAGGTAAATATAGTATTCCTTACTTATTAAATAATCATTATATTAAATTAATACATGAATATCAAGCCCTTCTAATAAAAAATCCAACTGTTTAAATATTATACTCTATATTATTTTTTTTATAGTACATTTTTTATTTAAAATTATAAATATAATATAATATAATTATATTTATTTATATAAATGAATCATATTTTTAAATTTATTTATTATTATATTCCATTATATGAAAAAAAATTATTATATGAAGTAAATACTTATATTAAAAATTATATAAGAAAAAAAAAAGATAATTTTATAATGATACCATATAATATTAATAATGTAACGCCATCATATATTATTAATATAAATCGGTTAGATTATATATATAATTTTACTTTTACACAAGAAGATATATTAACTGGAATTTATAATAATAAATTTAATATAATTAATTATTTATATAATACTTTAAAAATTAATCCTACTTGGGACCCAATAAATGCTTTATTACCAATTAATAATAGACATTTATTTTATAAATATATTGAATTTTTATATAAATATAAGTTAAAAATACATAATAAAGTATTTCTATTATTATTAGAATTAAATAGATTTTCGCATTTTAAATTATTATATGATAATCATAAATATATCAAAATTATTTATAATTATATAAACGATTATACTATAATTTATAAATTAATTGAAAAGAAACAATATAATTATGTATTAGAATATTTACAAACACCATATTTTAAAAAAATGCGTGAGAAAAATGATATAAATATTATTAATAAAAAAATATTTGATAGTATTATATTTAAAAATAATAATGCTAAAGAATTTAAATTTATTAGTGAATTAATTGATATTAATTATAAACCTACTAATAATTATTTATATAATAAGTATTATTTATCTATTGAAGATTTATTAGTATTATTAGATTATGGATATAAACTACATAATGGGAATTATTTAAATATAAATAAACAATATAATTTAATATCACAATTAATATTTAATACTAAAAATTATGATAATATTATTAATAAATTTAATTTTTATATTAAACAAAAAGGCACATTAGATTATTCTATTATCAAAACTGTTATTGATATAGGTAATTTAAAAATACTTAAATATATTTTACCAATTTGTCCTGAACCACCAGAAATAAAACTAGATATTACAAATAAAAATTCATTATGTATTGATTATGCATATAAACATTCAAATATTAATATTATAATAAAAAAAATTTAACTCTATTTATACATTTATACATTTATACATTTCGATATCCGGGATGGATTTCGCCATTTGGAGTAATGTGAAGGCGCAACATTGCATTTTGTGAACGAAGTGTAAAATTAATTGCATCTCCGGCCTTTCCCAATCCTCCAATTTGAAAATATCCGCCACAATATTCTGCAATTATTGCATGAGTCGCCAATCCAGAACGAAGTTGATCAAACTCAGGGTCTGGCAACCTATTGGGACCACCTTCTGTTTCCTTCTTCAATTGTGTATAATACTTTGGCCCTTGCCATTGCTCTGGCTCTTGCTCAGGCTCTTGCTCTGGCTCTTGCTCTGGCTCTGGCTCAGGTTGTACACCCATCTTTATTATTTGTATTATTTGTAATCAATTTTACTTTTAAGATAACTATTTATTCAATATCTAGTTCATATACTTGTTCATATACTCTTCAAAACCCAATTCAATCTGGATTTTCCTATCGTATTTATCACTACGCTTTTTACGACCGTTACGACCGTTACGACCGTTACGATCGTTACGATCGTTCTGTTTTTCTTGAAGATAGAACTGTGACTCCTGTTCAACTTTAATCTCAGACCACATATATGATTTTCTACTCTAATATAAAACACTAATTTAAAAAATCAATTTTAATTTTTAGTATATATATTTGCCTTTTTTTTAAATTATTTCTATATAAAGATAAATATTTATTAAAATTAATGGGTAATTGTATATGTTATTCATCAGATACAATTATTATTCAAAAAGATATATATGGAAATATACAATTTGAAGGATTTATTAATAATAATCAACGTACTGGTTATGGTATAGAATATTATGAAAATGGTAATATAAAATATAAGGGGCAATGGTTAAATGATATGAAAAATGGTAAAGGTACATTATTTAGATTAAATAAAAATAAATTATATGAAGGTAGTTTTATTGATAATAAACGATATAATTATGGAATTGAATATGAAAATAATAATATTATTATATATGAAGGCAATTGGGAAAATAATGTAAAATCAGGATATGGTATTCAATATAAAGATTCTCAAAAAATATATGATGGTTATTGGAATGATGGAATATATAATGGCTTGGGTAAATTATATTATAGTAATAATAATTTAAAATTTAATGGAACTTTTTATTTAGGTTATTTTTATAAGGGTATAGAATATTATGATAATAATAATATAAAATTTAATGGAGATTATACCATGGGTCAATATAATACTGGAACTTTATATTTAGATACTGATAAAAATAATAAATATTATACTGGTGATTTTGAAAATAATTTTAAACATGGATACGGTATTGAATATAATGAATATTTAGAAATTATCTATGATGGTCAATGGTTAAATAATTTAAAAAATGGAGAAGGAATAGAATATGATAATAATAAAATTATTTATAATGGAATATGGAAAAATAATTTAAAACATAAATATGGTAAACAATATGATACTAATAATACTTTAATTTATGATGGTGAATATCATAATAATGAAAAACATGGTAAAGGTATATATATTAATAAATCATACAAATATAAAGGTGAATGGATAAATAATAATAAAAGTGGCTATGGTCAAGAATTTTTTAATAATAATTTAATTTATGATGGTAATTTTTATAATAATTTAAAACATGGTGATGGTATTTTATATGATAATAATCAAAAATTATTATATAAAGGACAATTTAAAGATGACCAAAAAAATGGTAATGGTGTCTATTATTGGGAAAATGGTAATCCATTAATAAAAGGAACATGGGTAAATAATCAAGTACATGGTTATGCAATTGAATATGATATGAATAATAATATTATATATAAAGGTAATTGGATAAATAATAATATAAAAAATTAATATAATTTATAATATAATGAATAATCTAATTCCATGTGAATTATGTAATGAATTAATACATATAAATGATTATAATTCTCATATAAATAATTGTAGTTATCAATATGAAAATTATTATGTAGATAGATATAATAGTATTACTAATTTTATACAAAATTTACCAAGTATTGCTAGAAATAATAATATATCTCATTCTGAATTTAATAATAATATTAGTAATTTTATGAATATGGTTATTAATAATAACTATACTTATAATTTTTCATATGAAGAGTTATCTAATATTGGCGATACAATTGGTACTCAAAATAACGGTTTTACTTTAGATGAAATTAAATTAAAATTTAAATCAATACCTATTTTAGAAAAAAAAGAATGTCCTATATGTTTAGATGATATAAAAACTAAGTGTATTGAATTAAATTGTAATCATATATTTTGTTCTGAATGTTTAACCGAATGGCTATTATTACATAAAAATTGTCCTATTTGTAAAAATGAATTAAATTAAAAATATATAAGTAAAATATATATATAAGTATGAAATTAGATAAATTAAAACATAAATTTTCAAAAGAAATAGATTCACTTAAAGAACAATCCGATGAATTAAATACTTTATTAGAAACTGAAAAATATGATCAATTAAATGAAAGTGATATGTTATTAAATAAAATACAAACTCAATTTAATAAACTTGGTGATAATATTGATAATTTAGAAAAAGTTAATAATACAATTAATAATGAATATAAAAAAGCAATTGAAGTTCCTACTAACTTAGAAGATGATATTGATATAATTTTACAAAAAAGATTTAAGGAAATAAATAATAAAAAAACACAATTATTACAAGAATCCAGTAATTCAAATGAAACATTAGATTCTAATTCTGGATATAATAGCACTGATGAAGACTCTGATATTGATATAGATGCTATGATTGATACACATAAACATACCAGAGATA
>CEQM01062901.1_pt1 | contig 15596 bp, 9 predicted proteins | sample 531111 | NCBI WGS metagenome assembly CEQM01 (sample SAMEA2621278, study PRJEB7988) | marine metagenome | biome: marine biome (ENVO:00000447); feature: deep chlorophyll maximum layer (ENVO:xxxxxxxx); material: "saline water (ENVO:00002010), including plankton (ENVO:xxxxxxxx)" | depth 120 m
GGATCTTTTGCTTCAAAAACAGGAACATCTATTTTTGATTTATTAATTACACCAGCTCGTAGTTCAAATTTTACTTTATTTATTGGCGGGACATATGCTAGTGAATCAATTGGGTACTGTTTTGTAAATAATGAATCTAATATGCTTACTTTACCTAATGTGTCTATTAACATAGTGTCTTTAAATTGAGTTTCCCTATATACAGTATTATAGTATTCTACCAGTGTATCTGTTTTTTGAACCAAAACAAATGAATCTGTTTTCACAAACATGATTAATTCATCAAAATCATTCGTGAATTGTCCGGTTTTTTCTTTATATGCTAATTGTGCACTTCTAATATCAATTAATTTGTCTTTGATAAAGTCGTATCTGTAATTTGTTTCGTTTTCAAATTTAATGGGGTCTAGTATAATTTTTATTAACAACGTAGATAATATGAGAATAAGCAAAGAGAATGTGATTTTTACAGATTTTTGATTCTTATCAAAAAACGTAATAAGCTTTAATAAGAAGTTGTTTTTATATGTAATTATTTTCGATATAAAGCTATAATTCATGGTGGTAAAAATTTTATATCTCAAATCTACAATTTTTTAAATAAATAACTACACAAGTAGTTATACTTTAAGCACCTATATCTATAATTAATTGTATCTATTATTTATAGTTTTGTATACTTTAAATATTTTTATTTAAATTCGCTCATTAGTTTTTAAAAAAAATATTTTGAATATGAGTAAAGGTAAAATAAAAGTTCAAGCAGAAGACATTTTTCCTATTATTAAAAAGTTTTTGTACACAGACCAAGAAATTTTTTTAAGAGAATTAGTTTCTAATGCTGTTGATGCAACAACGAAATTGAAAAAATTATCTTCTTTAGGTGAAGTTAAAGGTGATTTAGGTGACTTAGCGATAGAAGTTGTTGTTAATAAGACAGCTAAAACTATTTCTATTATTGATAAAGGAATTGGTATGAGCGCAAGCGAAGTCAAGCAATATATTAATCAGGTTGCTTTTTCTGGTGCTGAAGATTTTTTAAAAAAATATGAGGATAAAGATGATAAGTCAGGTATTATAGGCCATTTTGGTCTTGGTTTTTATTCTGCATTTATGGTAGCAGATAAAGTTCAAATTTTAACAAAATCTCATTCTGAAAAAGAGAAAGCTTGTTTTTGGGAGTGTGATGGAAGTCCAGAATATACTCTGAAAGAAATTAAGAAAGAAGATCGAGGTACTGAAATTATTTTGTTTATTTCTGAAGATGCTAAAGATTATTTAGATGATTCAAAAATCTCAACTTTATTAAATAAATATTGTAAATTTTTACCAGTCGAAATCAAATTTGGAACGAAAACAAAAAAAGAAAAAAATGAAAAAGATGAAGAAGTCGATATAGTTGAAGATAATATAATTAATAATCCTCGTCCTGCTTGGACTATGGCTCCAAAAAAACTGAAAGATGAAGATTATAAAAGTTTCTTTAAAGAACTTTATCCATTTAATTTTGAGGAACCATTATTTCATATTCATCTTAATGTAGACTTTCCTTTCGAACTTACTGGGATTTTATATTTCCCAAAGATTAATCCAGGAATGGATTTGAATAGGCAAAAAATTCAATTGTATTGTAATCAAGTATTTGTTACTGATTCTTTAGAAGGTGTGGTTCCTGATTTTTTAGCTCTTTTACAAGGAGTCATTGATTCCCCTGATATTCCATTAAATGTTTCGCGATCCGCATTACAAAGTGATTCAAATGTCAAAAAGATTTCAAGTCATATAAGTAAGAAAGTGTCTGATAGGTTAAAAGATATGTTCAAAAAAGATCGTTCAGAATTTGAAAAAAAATGGAGTGACATGAATATTATTATTGAATACGGCATGCTTTCTGATGATAAGTTTTATGAGCGATCACAAGAGTTTGCTTTATATAAGACGGTGGATGACAAGTATTATACTTTGCAAGAGTTTACAGATGTAATTAAAGAAAATCAAAAAGATAAAGATGGAAAAACGATATATTTATATACTAATCATTCTGATGATCAACATATGTATGTTTCTAGGGCACAAGATAAAGGTTATCAAGTCTTAGTTTTAGATAGTCCAATTGTTTCTCACGTAATACAGAAATTAGAATCAAAGTTAGATAATTCTTCTTTTGTTCGTGTGGATAGTGATACTGTTGATAATTTAATTAAAAAAGATTCTAATATTGAGTCTGTTCTTTCAGAATCAGATCAAAAAAAATTAAAACCTTTATTTGAAAAAGCATTACCCTCAGAAGGGTTTGTTGTAAATTTTGAATCGTCAAACCCTAAGTCATCACCAATCTCTATTACACAATCAGAATTTATGAGAAGAATGAAAGAGATGAGTGTAACTGGAGGCGGACCTATGATGGGCATGAATAATATGCCGGATTCATATAATTTAATTATTAATACTAATCATCCATTAATAAATAAAATTTGCAAATTAAAAGGAAGGAAAAAGAGTGATTTGATTCAAAGTTCAATTAATTTAGCGTTGCTTGCTCAAAATTTATTAAGAGGAGAGCAGTTAACGAAATACATTGAAAATTCTTTTAAAAATTTAGGAAATTAAATTATTGGTCCCGAACCAATCAATTCATTCTTCTTGTACCATGCAGCAAATTGTCCTTTAGCAATGCTACGTTGTTCTTTAGCAAATGCTATATAAAGGTATTTTTTTTTCATTATTAATCTTGCTTTTTGTAGACTTTGTCTGTGTCGTATTCTTACTTGGTATTCTCTTATTTCAGAGCTCTCCATTTCTTCGTGTTTTTTTAACCAATTAATGGATGATGCAAGTATTTTAAGATTATTTCGGAATAAGCCAGGATGATTAGAGCCCATTCCTACATATATGACATTTTTTTTAACATCAGTTGAAATGACAAATAAAGGTTTTTCTTTTCCACCGATTTTTAATCCCTTTCTTTGTCCAATTGTAAAATAATGTGCACCATCATGGCGCCCAATTTTTTTACCTTGTGAAGGTGAGTATATTCTTTCATTCCCAAAACCTACTTCTTTTTTATAAATATCAGAATTTGCATTTATTTCAATTATATCTCCTTTGCGACTTTTTATTTGATGCTGAAGAAAAACAGGAAGTTTAATTTTTCCAACAAAACATAATCCTTGCGAATCTTTCTTTTGTGCTGTGATTAAATCATTTTTTTTCGCAATTTGTCGAACTTCTTTTTTTGTTAAATGTCCAATTGGAAATATTATTTTTTTGAGTTGTTCCTGAGTAATTTGACATAGAAAATAACTTTGGTCTTTTACTCGGTCTTTGCCTCTATGCAAGGTGTGTCTTTCGGGAGCGATTTTTTTTATACAATAATGACCAGTTGCTATATAATCAGCATTTAATTGCATAGCATATTTTAAAAAAACATCAAATTTAATTTCTCGATTACAAAGAATGTCTGGGTTAGGGGTGTACCCTTTTTTATATTCTTGTATCATATAATCTACAATTCTCTCTTTATATTCTTTGCTTAAATCTATGATTTGAAAAGGTATGCCTAATTGATCACAAATACCCAATGCGTAATTACTATCTTCAGTCCATGGGCATTCATTATTTATAGTGAGTGAATCATCATGCCAGTTTCTCATAAATAGTGCAATTACATCATAGCCAGCATTTTTTAAAAGCAAGGCTGCTACACTAGAATCTACTCCGCCGGATAATGCTACTACAATTCTATCTTTTTTTTTCATCGTAATTAGAGTAAAATATCAATTATAGACAATTTTAGTTTATTCAAGTTTTATAATAATAATAATAATAATTAAATTTACTTAATAACCTTCAAAAAATAACTTACTATGTATCTAAGATTTTTAATGCTTTGTGTTTTTATCTTTATTTTTTCTTGTAGAGAGACAGTGTTTAATGCTGGTTTAGAAAATAGATTAATAGCAGTTATTGATATGGCTCCTGAACCTGGTGCCTATGGTGCTAAATTAGACTTCACTTCTGATGAAGAGACAAGTAGTTGTGTAGGGGATAATGACTATGTTACGTTAGATAAGTTTACAGATGGTTCAGACGATAACACATATTATACTATTACGATTGATGCGAAAGATCATTATAAAACTGAAAATAATTGCACGCAATATGGATGGTCTGTAACGAATCAAGAATCAGTGAAGCATCAATTAAAAATTGTGATTTATACCCAAGAGATTAGTGAGCAAATGTATATAGGCGGCAGTCGATTTTTGGACCATCCTGATGAGCCCACTAATCAAATTTCAGCATATTATTTATTAGAAAGAGATGAAAATGGTAATGATAATAGTGGTAATGGTGTAGCATATTATGGTGATGATGCTGAAATAGATATTGTGGAATTAGATTTAGCTAATGGGCTTATTACAGGCTCATTAAATGTAACTTTATTTAGAGGTAATCATGCACCAAGTAGTATTACTGGTGTAGACAATCCTTCAGATCTTAATGATTTAGATTTATTCAATCCTGCTATTGACGATCCTATTTTTGATTATAACTTAACAGACTCAATAAGAATTGAAGATTGTATTTTTCAGAGGGTCACAGTAATTAATAATATTTAAATTTTATCCTCCTCCTTTTTGAATTAATCTAATGATGCCATTTGCGTCGAAATCAGATCGCATATTAAATTCTTTTTTCACTCCATTATCATATTCTAATTTGACTGTTGCTGTATTAGGTGGTATTTCTCCTAAATTTTCTGCATGAAATATGATTTCATTTGCTTCGTTTTTCTTGAGTGGTAATAAAATTGTTTTTTCCACTCTAGTTAAATGATAATCTTTCAACACCCATTTCCCATTAAAATTAATCGAAAGAGTATCTCCATCAATTTTCTCATCATCCCATATGTGAATTAGTACATAGCGAGAATTAATTTCAAATATTTTTTCATCTTGCAGCTTTCGTTCTTGGATTACTAAAGGGGTAAAGTCAACTTCTTGAATAGCCATGAGTCTATGTCTTTGATTCATGTCTGCACTTACTAAGAATTCCTGGTTTAAACTTGATAAAAATGTATTTACCACAATCATATTTTCACTATATTTTTTTTCAAGTTTTATTTCTTTTAAGTTAATAACCAATGGTCTGTCATTATAATATCCAGATAAAATAATTTCAGAATGTTGATTCATTAATAATTTGTTATATGCATTTTTAGCTCGTATTTCTGTTAAGGGCGTGTTATTGGTTAAATCCCAGTAACTAATTATTCCATTTTCACTCCACGAAATCAATGTGTCACCAGAGTAAATATCAATTTTTAAAAAGTGACTACTATAGGGATTTTTTATTTCATTTATTATTTCCCCATTTTTTAAAGAAATTATTTTGATTGATTCTTGGTCACATGTAATGATATTTTTTTGATTTTTTGAAAAAATAGCATCATTAATACTATGTTTGATATTTGCAACTTCGATCAATTCCTGATTTTTTCTACTTTTTTTCAATATTGAACCATCATCTGTACATATTAAATAATCGTTTTGATTAGGATTAAATAATGCTAACATTGGAGTTTTATTAATTTTAACAGAATCAAGCATTTTATTAGAATAAAATGACCATAGCTTTATTGTAGAATCTTTAGAGCATGTTAAAAATTGATTTTTTGTATTATGAAATGTGATATTATTAATTAATTTTTTATGTGCATGTATTGTCCGAATTAATTTTTGTTCTTCTAGGTCCCATAGGTTTACATTGCCTTTATAATCCCCACTCATAATTAATTTCGGGTTTGGTGTAAAAGAAATAATTTCAGATTTGTGAGTATATCCTATGAAGGATTCTATGAGCTCTATTTTTTGTGCATTTAAGTAAATAGTACTGAATAAAAAGATGTTTAGAATAACTTTTTTCATAATTTGTCAAAAATATATAATTATTTGGTATGAATAATTATATATGTTTTTTTTTATAAACACCTTTTGGTATGGTATTTGTATAGTTAGTAGTTAGTGTAATTTATTTGTAAATGATTTATAAGATATTTATTGCTGTTTTTACTATTTCTTTTTCTCATGTTGTGGCTCAATTAGAGGTGAATACAGTGAGTCAGATTGATAATGATTTGGAAAACTTACTTATCTCAGAATTATTTGGTTGTAGTGTCGAAATTAATAACATAGAATATATAGGTCATTCAGAAGCATTAGGTACATTTAACTATACGCCAAACTCTATGTGTTCTGGTAATTTTGGACTTGACAGAGGTGTCTTAATGACTACCGGTATGATTAATTATGCAGTGGGCCCAAATAATAATGGCGATGACGGGGAAGAGTGGAATGTGGAATATGAAGATGCTTTTTTCCACAATTATTTAATTGAGCATCAGGTTATTACTCCTAGTGTAGATTTATTTGATGCATGTGTTCTTGAATTTGATATTTCATCCACATCATCACTATCTATTGATTTTGAAGTTATTTTTGGATCTGAAGAATATACAGAATGGATGAGCCCATTTTATGCAGATGCATTTGCTTTTTTTGTAACCGAAATCAATGGTGATATTGATCCATATTTTAATGAAAATCCTATCAACATTATGGAGACAGATGATATTCTTAATGTACCAGACTTAATAAGTTGTGAAATTGAGAATAAGCCTATATCAGCATGGACAATCCGACCAGAATCTGATGTGTTTGGTATGCCAGGATTAAATGAATGCTTATATATAGATAATGAAAATGGTGCATTTTGTGATGCTATTGGCTATGACGGCTATACTATCCCTATGTTATTTAACTTATCACTTGAGCCATCAGCAAATTATCATATCAAAATGGTGATTATCGATGGTGTTGCTGATTATTTTGCAGGACTTGATTCCGGTGTTTTTATCAAAAATAGCAATCTGTCAGAGGGGGTAATTGCCGATGCATTATTACCATTGTTTGACATTAATATTGCGGGTGATACAGTGTCATTTAATCAAACTAATGTTTTAGCTAATGGCATTGATTACACTTGGGATTTTAATGGAGACGGGATTGTAGATTCGAATGAAATTAATCCTATTTATATATTTGATTCACCGGGTAATTATACCGTTAATTTAGATTATATAGATGTTTGTACAGGAATCGTATCATCTGTATCATATGACATTATTATTGGTGGAACATATAGTTTGTTATGTGAATCAAGTCCTCTAATTTCAGTTTTCCCCAATCCAGCTCAGGATAATCTCTATATATCACTTGTTAATTTAACTTCAGAATCTTTAATTCAAATCTGTGATTTATCAGGTAGAGTAGTGTATCAAAATGTAACAGGTAATAATTTTCATTCCATTGATTTAACCAGTCTTTTATCTGGGATTTATTATGTTGTAATTGATAATGAATTGAATAATATTAACTATATCGAAAAACTTCTCATTTTTTAAGCTTATTATTATGTATAAAGATTCTATTTTTACATTAGAACAATTGTTCCAAATTAAATTTAAATTATTTATGAATAAATTAATTAATATATTATTGATATTTTTTATATCAACATCTTGTTTGTTCTCTCAAGAGAATGTATTGCCAAAAGGTTTTGATTCTTTAGAGGAGGATATGATGGATATATATCTTGCTAATCTTCCCTCTTCTCAAGATGTTATCACCGAACCACCTTTATTTTCTGTTCGAACTATGGCTGAATGGGAAGAAGTACAGGCATTGACAATTTCATGGGAAGGATTTGAACCAATCTTAACAGAAATTGTACGAAATTCGGTTAATCAATGTAAAGTAATCATTGCTTGTGATAGTCCTAATCAAGTCGACAATTATTTACAAAACAATAATGTTGAAACATCCAATGTGGAATATTTAGATATATCTACAAATAGTATATGGATGAGGGATTATGGTCAAAACACAATTTATAAGAATGATGTGGACTCAATTATGTTAGTTGATTGGATATATAATAGGCCTAGACCTGATGATGACTCTTTTCCAGAATCACTAGCTGAGTATTTAGATTTTGATTTATATCAAACATCTGTCAATCCTTATCAATTGGTTGCTACAGGTGGTAATTTTATGAGTGATGGATTTGGGACAGCATTTTCATCTAATTTAATTATTGATGAAAATGATGGTAGTGGGCCTTATAATAGCGTTAACTACCCTAATCATTCAGTAGATGAAATAGATGAAATTATGCATGATTTTATGGGTATAGAAACATATATTAAAATGCCGGTATTACCATATGATGCAATTCATCATATTGATATGCATATGAAGTTATTAGATGAAGAGACATTATTAGTCTCGGAATATCCTGAAGGAATGTCAGATGGCCCACAGATAGAGGAAAATTTACAATATATATTAAATAATTTCACCACTAAATGGGGGACTCCATTTAAGGTTATAAGAATTCCAAGTCCACCTAGTACTAGTGGAGCTTACCCAGGTTCACAATCATTTAATCCAACAGATGGCTACTATCGAACATATACAAATTCAGTTTTTGTTAACAAAACTGTTCTTGTACCTTTTTATAGAGAAGAGTATGATACAATTGCACAAAGGATATATGAAGAAGCTTTACCAGGATATAATATTGTTGGTATTGATTGTGATAATAGTGGTAATAATATTATTTCTTTGAGTGGAGCTATTCATTGTATTACACATTCTGTTGGGGTTAATGATCCTCTTTTGATTTCTTATAAAAAAATTGAAGATTATTGTCCTACAGCATCACCATATGTAGGATTAGAAGCTTTAGTCAAACATCAATCAGGTATTAGTGAAGTGTTTTTTAATTTCAGGTATGCAGGTGATAATAACTTTACATCTGTCAACATGCAAGATCAGGGGGATGGTCTTTGGAATATTACTATGACATTTGATGAACTAACAGAAATCGAGTATTATCTGCATGCTATTGCTAATAATGGTAAAGAGCAATATCGTCCTATGACAGCGTTAGAAGGTGGCTTAAATAGTTTTATGTATAGTTTGGAGGAATGTGATGACTCCGAATGTGTCTCAGAATTAAATCCTAATTGCACCTTTGACGATATTTGGGAACCTGTCTGTGGTTGTAATAATATTACATATAGTAATTCAGGAGAAGCCATATGTAATAATATATTTGAATGGATAGATGGTCCATGTGATGGAACTATCAACCTTGATGATTTACATTTAGTAAATAGAAAATTGTTGAAAATTGTTGATGTTACAGGTAAAGAGGTGATGTCTATGTATAAGACACAAGTTTTATTTTTCATATTTAATGACGGAACAATTGAGCGAAAAATTATTAATTAACTACCTTTAATATATTATATGAAGCAATTTTACTTTTACATTATTACTGTCTTTTTTTATTTAGGATCTTTTGCACAACCTAATTTATTTCAAAAGTCCGATGATCAAATTCCATTAATGACAAATGGTGTGAGTAGTCAAATGTCTATTTCATTGAATATCGATTACTTCAATTCTATTAAGCTTGTTAATCCATGTGATTTTAGTATAGATTTCCCATTTTTTAATAATACCTCTATTAAGCTGGATTTAGAATCATTTAATACTTATTCAAATGATTTTCAATTATTAAGAAGTACTGAAAGTGGCTTAATATACGATAGCTATCAGCCTGATATCAAATCATATAGAATAAAGGGAGAAGATGGATGGAGCGGAAGTATATCATTTATGAAAAATTATTTAATTGGTGTTTTAAAGAAGAATGGTGAAGTTTATGAGATTAAACATGTTAATAACAACATATATGTTTTATTTGATGTTAATGAAAGTATTGCAGAGTCAAATTTCTCTTGTCAAACTAATACGGCTGATATAACATTACCAAGTAGTAATTCAGCAGTACAAATGCAAGGAGGGACAGAATGTCTAGAAATGGGGATTGAGATAGACTATTATACATTTACTCAATTTAATGATAATTGTTATGATGCTGTTGAATGGGCTTTAGCATTGCTTGCTGGTGTTAATGAAATCTATATGTCAGAACTTAATGATATAGTTACATTACAGGCACGCTATGTAAATGTCTGGGAAGTAGTTGATAATTACGACCCTTATAATGATTGTGGTGATATGTTAGATGAAATGCCTAATTATTGGAATAATCCACCATTTAATGAGATATATCAAGAAACAGATTTGGTTCATCTTTTTAGTAGAAAAAATGCTAATGGTGGAATTGCTTGGTTAGGAGCTCTTTGTCAAGGTCAGTCAAATGGAAGTTTTGGTTTTGGGGTGACTACAGGTTTAAATACCACACTAACCTATGATTATCCCGATAATACACCATATAGTTACAATCTGTCATATTTGGGCCATGAAATAGGTCATAATTTTGGCGCACCACATACACATAATTGTGATTGGGATGCTGATGCTTCGATTGGTTTTCCTGGGGGAGCTATCGATGCTTGTGCAGATGTAGAAGGTAATTGTTCTAGCCCTAACAATCCTCCAAATGAAACGTGGCAACAAGCAGTAGGAACAATTATGAGTTACTGTGATTTAGGATCTGTTGGTATTACATTAGAATTTCATTCAATTGTGGAAAGTCAAGCTTTGATTCCGGGTGTGAATGGTTCTAATTGTTTAACTACATGTGATGATATTGAAACAAGTTGTGGAAATTCTGTGTATGGTTGTACTGATTTAATTGCTGAGAATTATAATCCTAATGCTAATATAGACGATAATTCTTGTGAATACATATATGGTTGTATGAGTCCTAATGCTGATAATTATAATTCAGAGGCAACTATGGATGATGGTTCTTGTGTCTGTTCTGGTTCTATTGATTTGTATATTGAAACAGATTATTATAGTAATGAAGTTAGTTGGGAATTACTTGATGAAAATGGCTTAATTATTGATTCTGGAGATAATTATTTTCAGGGTGGTCAAATTATAGAATCATCATATTGTTTAGCTGAAGGATGTTATCAGTTTAATATTTATGATGAATGGGGAGATGGGCTTAGCTCTGATCAGACTGCAGGGAATGATCCTAATTATTACATATATCATGATAATCCACTGTGTGTCGATGGAAATATTGTTGCTGGCACATATGTGGTTGAGATGGATAATCCGGATTTTGGAACAGAATCTATTAATGAGTTCTGTTTAGTTATTTGTGATTCTGATAATGATTGTGATGGAATTTGTGATGAAATTGAAATCTATGGCTGTACTGATTCCAATTATTTTGAATATAACTCAGATGCAACAGAGGATGATGGTTCTTGTTTTACCTTCATCATTGAAGGTTGTACAGATGAGAATGCATGTAATTATGAGCCTGAGAATAATCTTGATAATGGTTCTTGTGAATTTCCACCAACTAACTTTGACTGTTTTGGTAATTGTTTAAGTGATATTAATAATGATGGTATTTGTGATTTATTTGGTTGTATGAATGCAGATGCATGTAATTATAATGAATTAGCCAATATAGATGATAATAATTGTGAATTTCCTGAGATTAATTTTGATTGTGCTGGTAATTGTTTAATTGCTATAGATTGTAATGGACTATGTGGTGGAACTTCTGAATTAGATGATTGTGGTGTTTGCGATGGAGATAATACTATTTGTCTAGGGTGTACAGATTTAACAGCATGTAATTATGATAATACGGCTTTGATAGATAATGGTAATTGTGAATTTCCTGAGATTAATTTTGATTGTGATGGTAATTGTGTAATTAATATCGATTGTGCAGGTATTTGTGGTGGAGCTACAACATATGATGAATGTGGTGATTGTGGAGGTGAAGGTCCATTAGAGTTCTATGATTGTGATGATAATTGTTTGTCAGATATAGATGGTGATGGTGTCTGTGATCAACTAGATAATTGTATTGAAGATTATAATCCTGGTCAAGCAGATAACGATAATGATGGCTATGGAGACGAATGTTCTTGTCAATATCTTGACATTCTTGGAGAGATAGTGGTAGAATCTGGGTCATATGAAATTTATACATTGTCAATAAATATAGATAATATGGCGGCTTGGCAAGTTGATGGTGGTAATATAGTTTGGAGTTCTGCTACTGAACCAAGTATTGGTATTCAATGGTTAGAGCCAGGTGTAGGAACAGTGAGTCTCATTCAGTATTATGGTATCAATGAAACATGTGTAATCGAATTTGATGTTACCATTATCCCATCTTCAACAGATTTGTCAGAAAATTTAATTGGACCAAATAAAATTATTGTCACCACAGACATATTAGGAAGAAATAATAATCAAAATAATAATCAAAATAATAATCAATATATATTTTACATCTACGATGATGGTAGTGTAGAAAAAATATATCAAATAAATAAATAATTATGAGAAATATATTAATGCTTTTTATTTTTATTGGTGGGTTTTTAAATGCTCAACATCAAGTAGGATCTACAACATTAGAAGAGCGAGAAGTGGTCGATGGGTTAGATGTTCCATGGGAGATTAAATGGGGTCCAGATAACTTTTTATGGGTCACTGAAAGATCGGGACTAGTAAGCAGAATTGATGTAGAAACAGGTGAAAAATATATAATTTTAGATATTTCAGATGACATTTATGATTCCAATGAAGCAGGATTGTTAGGCATGGAAATTCATCCAGATTTTAATAATGGTTCACCATATGTGTTTTTAGCATATACGTATGTTTCTCAGGGGGCTAAAGAAAAGATTGTTTATTATGAGTATGATTTTGATGCTGATGCATTAATTAATGAAGAAGTTCTTTTAGATGGTATTGATGGAAATAGCACCCATATTGGATGTCGATTAATGGCTCTAGATGATTTAACTATGTTAATCACTACAGGAGATGCGCAGGAATGGTTATTATCAGAAGATGTGACTGAATTAACTGGAAAAACACTACGCATGAGTATTAATATGAATGATGGAACTGTTGGCCAACCTCCATTAGATAATCCCATTTCAGGTAATTTAGTTTGGAGTTGGGGGCATAGAAATGCACAAGGATTAGCGATGGGGCCAAATGGTATCATATATAGTTCTGAACATGGCCCTAGTAATGATGATGAATTAAATATATTAGTAGCTAATTCAAATTATGGATGGCCAAATGTTCAGGGTTATTGTGATAATCAATGGGTTGATTATGGATATGCCGAATATTTAAGTGGTAATTATACAGAGATAGATTATTGTAATGATAATAATGTAGTTGATGCAATATGGAGCAGTGGATCTACTACAATAGCACCGTCAGATATTATTTGGTATGATCATCCTTCTATTCCTGAGTTTCAGAATTCACTTTTAATGACAGTATTGAAAAATAAAATGTTAGTTAGATTTGAATTTTCAGACGATGGTCAAGAAATGACAAGCTATACTGAGTTGTTTAATAATGAGTGGGGGAGACTGAGAGATATTTGTGTAAGCCCTGATGGTAAAATATATCTTGCTACTAATGGCTACTCTTGGCCAAGTCAAGGCCCTAATGAAATTATTGAGTTATATAATCCAGATTTTGATTATACAGTAGATTTAATAGATTATAGTATTAATAGTAAAGTTTTATATTCTTTTGATTATTTAGGAAGAAAAGTTGAAAAAAACAAAGCGGGCTTTATCATTCATGTATATGATAATGGTAAAGTGGAAAAAGCATATGTTTTACAATAATATTTATTTTATTTGATATATTTTTTCAACAGTACCATCATTGAATATTTTTGCATTGAATCCTTTATCATGAGTATCTCTACCTAGCATATCAATGGTTTTAATTAATGATTTTGTTTCATTTTCAAACTCATCGACATCAAGTGGCCATGCGGCTATTTGCATAAAAAAATCCCATATCTGTTCATTAGCAAACTGTGGCCAGGTATGCCCCATACCATTTGCTACATATAATCTTAATTCAAAAGATGTATTGGAAATACACTGAAAATATTGAGTAACATCTGTTGAGTAATCAAAACCAAAATTATTTGTTTCATTTTGAGAACAGCCATGTAAATCACTCCAATAATCCATAATTGTATATATATCGGGAGCTCCTCCCCACCCTTCTTCAACATATTGCATTGAGCCATCCATTGGTACTACATCATCATTTGTTCCACTGATTTGCATAACAGGAATTAAAGTTGAGGGATTACATTCTTGCCAGTCAGGACCACTCATAGTCCCAGTTACTGAAGCAATTGCTTTAAAAGTTTCAGGTGCATTACATGCTAGTGACCAACTCATATATCCTCCATTTGACATTCCACAACTAAATGTTTTATTGGGCGAAAGATTATATTCTTCTTGTAATGAAACAGCTAAATTAGTGAGAAATCCAAGGTCATCTACAGTGGTCATAGATTCATTAAAGTTTGCATTCCAATGGTTAGTACCAAAATTATCTTCTAATCCATTAGGGTAACATATTACAAATCCGTGTGTGTCAGCTTGTTCTTGTAATATCCCTATCATATCACTACCTGTGCCCCAGTATCCATGTAAAACAAAAACTAAAGGAGCATTTTCTGGCAAGATTTCAGGCACATATAAGAAATATTCTCTTTGTTCCTTGTCCCAATCAAATAACAAGGGAACTATGCATGACCCGTTATCTATAGTCGCAAGTTCATTATAGTTTTCCGCCTCTGGATTGGTGCATCCTGGAATTTCCCATTCACAAGGGTCAGTATTTACTTCGAATGTCCAAAATCCCCAAGTTCCCTCTGTTAGTTCATATGTGTCTGGTGATTTACTATTGTTTACATTTACAACTATATAGCCATCATTCCAGCCATCTCCATAACTATCATATCCTCCAATGATATAGCATCCATCACTGGGTAGACATGCTTCAAAGCTAATTGTTTCATAATTATTATTTCCTATAAATGAGGCAAGAGCATTCTCCTCTTCAGGACCAATTTCCATCCACGTATTGTAATCCCATAAAGCCCAAGCCATTTCATAAGCCCATTCACCAGTCGTACTTGATATAGATATAAAATTTTCATTTTCATCACATTGTGCAAAAGATAAAAATGGAATAATAATTAAAAGATTTAGTAAAGTTTTTGTTTTCATAGTATGGGTTTGATTCTATAGATTTTTTCGACACTACCATCGTCATAGATGTCGATATTAAGGCCTTGCTTTGAACTATTTCTTCCTAAAATATCAATTGTTTGCATTAGGTGTTTTTTAGAGACTGTTATTTCTTCAATAGCCACAAATGCCTCTTCATTAATTAATTCAGGTCTAGCGATCTCTAAAATATTTCTCATTACATTAATTTGGCCATTGGTAAACATGTTAAGACAGTTGTCGGGGCTATAATCCATGTAATTCTCTACCATATCTGGCAAATCTTCTCCACTGGATCCAAAAGTATCTCCTGAACACGTATTTTTATTGAAATCACATATATATCCTGCCTGATCACTAGCATTGGGAGTATCTGATATACCATCATCTAAACTACATCCATCATCACCAAAAAAAGCAAGAGCATCACCCCATGTATGTCTTA
>CEQM01135665.1_pt1 | contig 15519 bp, 13 predicted proteins | sample 531111 | NCBI WGS metagenome assembly CEQM01 (sample SAMEA2621278, study PRJEB7988) | marine metagenome | biome: marine biome (ENVO:00000447); feature: deep chlorophyll maximum layer (ENVO:xxxxxxxx); material: "saline water (ENVO:00002010), including plankton (ENVO:xxxxxxxx)" | depth 120 m
TAATGTTATCATAGCATCGTGGCTTGTATTCAAAACCTCTGCCCTCCAGTTAGGGTCAGATTTAGCTTCATTTAAATAACGATCGAAAGTTTCGTTAGGATAACCAGTAGCTCGAATATAAGTCCTGTTAGTAATAGCACTATGAGCACCTGTTAAATGAGCCTTGTCACGAAATGTTTTCGCCGCCTGAGGTGTCATTTTAGATCGAATCCACTTCTGGTCATTACAGTCTTCAACTCCAAATAACTTTGGATCTGGTGGAGGCATACACCAAGCATCTTCAATATTTTCTTCAATCATTACCTTTCTCCATTCAGGTAACAAATCATTTTGTGAAACTCCATCTGAAGCTATAAAAGCATTCTGATAAACCAGGGCTGCAATACGTTCAGGCATACGGTCGGCCACGCAAGTCGTCACCATACCAGCGTAGCTCGCAGCCACTAATATAACTTCACTTAAATCCTCCCATCTAATTACATTCTCAATATCAACTATATTAGTTTCAAGTCCAATTTCTGGCGATAATAAATGACTGCGTTCTCCAAAACCTGTCAGCGTTGGGGTAAATACATTATGTCCCAAAGCAAGTAATTTTGGACTTACCCGAGACCAACACCAGCCTCCATGCCAAGCCCCATGCACTAAAACAAAGGTTGCCATTTACATCTCCCGTTTATTTTCAAATAATAATTATAACATAAATTATAATATTACTATCGCCGCTTTTGGTCTAAGGAGAAAAATAATGCATTTAAAAGATAAAACAGTTCTCGTTACTGGTGGAGGTCGCGGTTTAGGAAGAGCCTACTGCGAAGCCCTTTCAAAAGCTGGTGCCTCGGTCGTAGTAGCCGATATTCGTGAAACACAAGACACCGTAGAAACTATTATTTCAAGAGGAGGAAAAGCAATTGGGTTATCACTAGATGTAACTGATATGTTGAGCTGTCAAAATATGGCTGATAGAGCAATTAAAGAATACGGGAATATTCACTGTCTGGTTAACAATGCTGCCCTTTATGGAGACATTTCTGGGGGTAGGTTTGATCAATTGAGAGATGATCAATGGGATAATGTAATGGCGGTTAACGTGAAAGGTATCTGGCAGTGCTGTAAAGCTTGTGTTCCATATCTTCGAAAATCCGGTGGAGGGTCAATAATAAATATATCATCTTTGGCGGCCACTTTTGGTATGCCTTATGCACTTGATTACGCCACCTCGAAAGCAGCGGTAATTGGTCTTACGCGCAGCTTAGCAAGAGAATTAGGAAGAGATTGGATACGTGTTAATGCAGTTGCTCCTTCAGCGGTATTAACTGAAGGCACCAATGAGTTTATGGGCGAAAAAAAAGAAAAAACCTTACAAATAATCTCTGAAGGGCAAAGTCTAAAAAGCAACCTAAGAACAGAAGATATGACTGGTACAATAATATACTTAGCGTCAGATGATAGTAAATTTGTTACCGGTCAGACCATAATGGTAGACGGTGGAACCGTAATGCTATAATCAGGCTGGCTCTAACCAACAACTAAATTAATGGACATATGATGAGTGGCTTCGTAATTGGCATTATTTTGCTAAGTTCACTGTTGCATGCTTCGTGGAACGCTCTAGTTAAAGCAGGAGAGGACAAATGGTTAACTCCTGCAGTGATATGTGCTTTTTCAGCTATCTTTGGTTTAATAGCCGCCATTATCCTTCCACTTCCACACAGCCACCACTGGCCATGGATTATAGCGTCAGGCTGTCTTCATCTTACCTATTTTACTTTGTTAGTTATTGCCTATGGACTTGGAGACTTTAGTAGAGTGTACCCAATAGCCCGCGGAACCTCACCTTTACTAGTTTTTATTGCAGCCGGACCAGTCCTTGGTGAATCATTAAAAGTAGAGTCAGGATTAGCCATAATGCTTGTAGTGGTTGGGGTGATGAGTCTTGCCTGGGACCGTAATCTTTTTATAAAAAAACAAGGAAAAGCTGTTTTATATGCCATATTAACAGGCGCAGCCATAGCCGCTTACTCTATAACTGATGCATCTGGTTTACGAATAATGTCTAACGATATTGAACATGCGACGTTCGTTTATCTTGCATGGATAATGATAGTGGCATGCGTGCCATTCGTTCTCGTAGTTGGCTACATTCGATGGGGAAAAATTACTCCATACCTCATTAGCTATGGTCTTCGTAGTTCTGGAGGCGCATTATTTGCCCTGATTAGTTATGCCTTAATTTTATGGGCTTATTCTAAAGCCCCTGCTGCACCTGTTGCTGCCATACGTGAAACAGGTGTAATTTTTGCAGCAATAATTGGTGCGCTTACATTAAGAGAAAAATTTGGAATTCGCCAAATACCAGCAGCCATTCTAGTTACACTAGGAGCCGCTGGACTTCATCTAACCAATTGATCTAAAATTTTAGAAAGTATCTACTCACGCTACTAAGACTTGAAAAAATAGTGACTATTTGTCAAATTCATTCTTAATAATGTTATTGACTATATAAATTTAAAAAAACAATTAATCCTAAGGTGATTGCATGGGTTACAATAATAAAATAAATATTTTTGATTACCGAAAGGTTAATAAATCAGACGAATTTGAAGATATTCCCATTCTTGACGTCGGTCCATACCTGGCCAATGAACCTGGAGCCAGAGAGAATTTAGCTGAAAATATACGGTTTATTCAGGAAACCATTGGTTTCTACGTCATCGTTAACCACGGAATACCGCGCAGTGTAATGGATAATGCATATGGTGCACTTAAACAGTTTTTTTCTTTATCTACTGAAGAAAAGCTTAAACTTAAATTTGGCAAATCTTCAGTGGGCTATATCGCACCAAAATCAACTGTATACGTCACATCCAAAGTCAATAAAAATACTAAGCAGGATCTAAATGAAACTCTAGCTCTAGCATTGGACCGAAGTGACGATCACCCTTACATCAAAAGGGGTCTAAGATTTGTTGGACCCAATCCTTGGCCACAAAATCTTCCTGGGTTCCGAGAAAACATGGTAGAGTTTCAGAATTCTATTGTTACTCTAGGCCAAAAGATAGTTCCTTTATATGCGCTAGCATTAGAAAAACCAGCTGAATATTTTGATAATGACTTTAAAGAACCAATAGTATGGATCCGTAATGCACACTATCCTGCAGTGGAACCAGAAGACAACCAGTTTGGTATCTCACCCCACAGTGACCATAGCTTCATAACCTTACTGCCTTTATCTGCGGTACCAGGTTTACAAGTGCTCACACGCACAGGTAAGTGGCTTCCAGCTGACCCTGTTTCGGATGGCATTATTATTAATACTGGCGAATTCTTAAACCGTTGGACTAATGGAAGATTCATTGCCTCACCGCACAGAGTAATTCCACCCACACAAGATCGTTATTCAATGGCTGTATTTTTCAATCCTGCGCCAGACACAATTGCAGTTCCCCTTGACACATGCTGCAACACTCAAAATCCAGCAAAATATGAACCAGTTAGTATGATAGATTATGTCTGCTGGTATATTGATCGCAACTATTCAACAGATTTTGGTGGCAAACAAAAAGGTATTTAAGCATTAGATTTAACCTAATAAACGATACTCGATTCAGAACTTTGAGAAATAAGCTGTGCATGTGCTTCCTTGTGCGTAGATGCTGGAGAGAAATAAATGCCTAATACACTAATTAAGGGAGGAGCAATTGTTTCAATGGACCCTAATATCCCCGAAATGGATATGGGAGATGTCTTAATAATTGATAACAAGATTGCAGAGGTGGGGCTTAATATATCAGTCAGCGACGACACCAAAATAATAGATGCCTCTGGTATGATCGTTATGCCTGGAATGGTAAATGGTCATATACATACATGGCAAACCGGGCTTAGAGGCCTTGCTGGAGATTGGACCACCAAAAACTATATGAGAGCAATCCACGCAGGATTAGCAACTTTCTTTCAGCCTAATGATATTTATATTGCGAATTTAGTGGGAGCCTTAAATCAAATTAATAACGGAGTCACTACTCTTGTAGACTGGCACCATAATAATCCCACACCTGATCATTCTGATGCAGCAATTGATGGATTAGAAGATTCAGGGATACGGGCACTCTTCTTACATGGGTCTGCAAAGCCAGACCCAAAACCAGGTCAAAAACCCTATTATGAAATACCTATGTCTCGTTCAGAAGTAAAACGACTACGTAAGAATCGCTTTTCTGGGAATGATGGATTACTTACCATGGGAATTGCTGTTTTGGGCCCACAAATGTCCACTAATGATGTAGTATTAGAAGATTTTCGTTTAGCCCAAGAGCTTGACCTAATCGCTAGCCTTCATCATTCAGGTGCTAAAATGCTAGCACCTAATGGTTACATTAATGCTGCAAAGCAGGGGCTAATTTCAAATAAAGTTAATATAGTGCATGGCAACGCGCTTAGCGACACTAACCTTCAGATTCTTGCTAACCATGGTGCAACATTTACTGTTACTGCGGAAGTCGAAATGCAAATTGCATACGGTGCTCCTTTGACTAGTCGGTTAAGAAAGTTAGAAGCCATTATGGCTATAGGTTCTGACGTGGAGTGTGTTTACGCACCAGATATGTTCGCAGCTATGAGAACTACACTTCAAGTTGAACGGCATTTATATAGCATGAACTACATTGATGAAAATGGAGAAGCGCCATATCCAATTCCAATAACGACGAAGGAAGCGTTAACTTGGGCTACAAATGGCGGCGCCAGCACAGCGCATCTCAGTGAGAAAATTGGATCATTAACACCTGGAAAACAAGCAGATGTAGTAATGTTACGCGCAAGCGACTTAAACCTAGCAGGTGTTCTTAATACTACTAATGGCATCGTATTACACGCCAACCCAGGTAACATTGATACAGTAATGATTGATGGAAAAATTCTAAAACAAAACGGAAAACTTATTTATGATGAGATTGGTGAAAAAGTATTAAGCCTAAAAAAATCAACAGATAGAATAATCAATGATTTTAAAGCTAAATCGGATAATGCCATATTTTTATAGTTTTTAATTATTCAGCCTGTGTCAGCGATTAAACCTACTGCTTGTATACCTGCAATTGCACAAGCCTCATCTCGGTCAGAAATATCTCCTGTAACACCAACAGCTCCAAGTATTTTGCCACCTTGGTCGCGTATTAAAACTCCGCCGGGAGCATTCAGGGTCTTTCCCCCAGATACAGCATTGAGAGTCATCATAAATCGATCCGGCCTATTTTCTAAAGAACGTGAACCCATACCCATACCCAAAGCTCCCCATGCTTTAGCTTGAGCTATAGCCGGCCTCAGAAAACTTGTTCCGTCTTCACGAGCAAAAGTAAGCAAATGCCCACCGGGATCTAGAACTGCGATCCCCAAAGGAAGACATTCAGTCTTCCTTCCATGTGAAAAACCAACTTCCATAATTTTCATTGCTTGATCGAGTGTAAGCTCAGACATTATTTTTCTCTTATTCTGTTATATATTTTTATATTAGTTTTAACTAATAAAGATCATTTTCAATAGCATCCTCGTAGCGTTCGTCAATTTTTTTACCATCAACTCCATACCAGTCCTGATTTAACTGTCCCATAGTAGGAAAATCTTTTCGATCAATGTGTTTTTCGGGATTCCAAAGATCGGCTCGAATAATTGCCTTTCCACAGTGCATATACACATCTCTTATTTCAACTATTAGAGCTGCTTTTGGATGTTTTTCTTTAACTACCATTTTTTCTAAAAGTAATGGATCTAAGGTAAGACTAGCACGACCATTTATACGTAGAATTTCATTCATTCCAGGAACCATGAAAAGCAATCCAACCTCAGGATTTACAATAATATTATGAAAAGAATCAGCTCGCCGATTACCAGGTCGATCGGGTATGGCTATGGTAGTATCATCTAGTATTTTTACAAACCCCGGTGCGTCACCCCTTGGGCTAGCATCAGCTGGTCCATCATTAACAGCTGATGTTGAAAGCACCATGAATGGTGAAATAGAAATAAAATGTTTGCTATGTATGTTGAGCTTGGGTAATTCCTTTTGGCTTAAATGGCCCTTGGGATTACCATAGTGTTCCTGAAGCTTCTCAATAGAATTAATTTTGTAGGCTGTATTAGACATATTAATAAACTTTCTTAGAACCGTCACCGCGTTCTATTCAAAATTAAAACTGAAGACCAAATCGAAGACAAAGTAAGTTAAAGCCTTCACACAAGGTGAATTTTTGACCTAAAAAGGCAGAAGAAACAATTAGATTCCGAACGTGCTAAACAAGAAAAGGTTACTTTTCAACTTCAGTTACACCTACTACATTATTTTTAATTAATTTCTCAACCTCTATTTTGGTGAAACCAAACTCAGCTAATATTTCTTCACTATGTTGTCCTATTAAAGGAGCCCCACGATTTATATTTGTATGTGCTGCAGAATACTTAACTGGATGACCAATAACAGCGTGCTCTCCTCCTCTCTCCGCTCCAACTTTTTTAATCATATCCCGAGCTTTGGTGTGGGGATCAGCTACCATTTCCGCAATATCATATACAGGTCCAGCAGGAACGCCTGATTTCTCTAAAACTTCTAACCAGTGAGATGTATAATTTTTAGAAAGAATTTCATTCAAAACTTCAACTAAAACTTCGAGATTCTCCATCCGATTAACCGGCTCACAAAACCTTACATCTTCAGCTAAATGAGGCGATCCAATAGCTTCAACAAATTTTAACCAGGTGCTCTGATTTGCTGCGCCAACTATCACCCATGTATCTTTAGTTTTAAACGCCTGATAGGGCGCCGAAAGGGGATGTGCCGACCCCATCGCTTTTGTAACTTCGCCAGTTGCCGCATGTATAGCAGTCTGCCAAAAAGTATGGATTATTCCGGCTTCATATAAAGAGGTATCAACGTATTGCCCTTTTCCGGTCCTACTTCTTTGTATTACCGCACCACAAATACCTAAGGCGGCCAACATTCCTGCAGTTATGTCCGTTATAGGAGCTCCAACTTTTACTGGTGGTCGACCTGGCCCTTCACCTGTAATACTCATTATACCCGACATTGCCTGTGTTATAAGATCGAAACCACCCCGTTCAGCATAAGGTCCGGTTCGGCCAAAACCTGAGATTGAACAGTAAATTAGCTTTGGATTCGCCTTATGCATTGCTTCCCAACCAATTCCATAATGCTCCATTGCACCCATACGGTAATTCTCAATAAAAACATCAGACTTTTTTATAATGCTGCGCATTACTGACTTACCATTTTCCGTTTTTAAGTTAATTCCTAAACCCCGTTTGTTTCGATTCATCATAGCAAAAGCTGCTGAATCACCGTCAATAGAATTTCCGAATCGGCGCGTATCATCGCCAGTAGGTAGCCTTTCAACTTTAATAACATCTGCTCCCATATCAGCTAAGAGCTGACCACATGTAGGTGCAGCCATAATATGACTTAACTCAACCACCTTAATACCCCCTAAAAGGTTATCATTAATTGTCATAATCAACGTCCTTCAAATTTTGGCTTTTGCTTAGCAAGGAATGCTTTATAGCCAGTATGAAAATCCTTTGAATCAAAGCAGGCATAGCCTTCATTCAATTCTTCTTGTTTTAATGGTACGCCCGCATTTTCTGAGCTTAGTACTCTATCAGTAAATTTTTTGTGCCAGCGATTAACTAAAGGCGCGCCATTAGCAATACGCATGGCAGTTGTATACACCTCCTCTTCCACTAAATCATCAGAGACCACTTTATTTACCAAGCCTTTCTCTTTAGCTTCAATGGCATCAAAAACACGAGCTTCATATAAAATTTCTAAAGCTATAGAGCGACCAACCAAACCAACCAAAGCTTCAATCTCAGGATATGCCATCACTAAACCCAGCCTATTTACGGGAATACCAAATCGTGAGCTGCTACCGCATATACGAATATCGCACATTAGTGCTAACTCAAGCGCTCCCCCGACACATAAACCCTTTATAAGAGCTATTACAGGATGACAACAGTCACGGATAGAATGCATAGAACGATGCATTAATCCACCATATTCCGCAGCTTGCTTTGAATTAGAGCGCTCAGTTTCAAATTCTGAAATATCAGCACCGGGACCCATAGCCTTGTCTCCAGCACCACGTAACACCACACAACGAATACTTAGATCAGCATTAATTGATGTAAAAATATCTCCGATGCTTTTCCACATCTCTTTATTCAAAGCATTTAATTTTTCCGGTCTATTTAAAATTACAGTGGCAATATCATCTTTACGCTCAAGTAGAACAAGATCTTCACCGGCAGAGGATTTCATGGTTTCTTCCTTTTTGTTGTGCCGTTTAGCTAAAGCACTTCAGTTACATAATATAATTTGGAAAATATTAGTCTACACGGTACATAGCTTTTAGAGTAACTTATTCAGGAAAAAAGAGGCAAATAATGAACACTAACAAAAACATATCACAAATTAACATCCCCCATGATACGATAGGGTGCCTGGTGCCTCACAACATTCAATTGCCCATACATGGTAAGCAAGGTGGACCACTAGAAGGCAAAACATTTATAGTTAAAGACTTGTATAACATAGAAGGTAGAAAAACAGGGAATGGTTCCCCTGATTTTTATGCAAAAACGGAACCAGCGACTGAAACGGCCGTTACAGTTCAAAAACTACTTGATTCCGGTGCTAATTTAGTTGGAATTTCAATCTGTGATGAGTTTTTTTATAGTCTTACTGGTATTAATGCACATTATGGAACACCTCAGAATCTAAATGCTCCGGGTCGTTTGCCAGGAGGATCCTCATCTGGGTCAGCAGCTGCACTTACAGCAAAATTATGTGACTTTACATTGGGTAGTGATACTGGTGGTTCGGTTCGGATTCCAGCATCCTTCTGCGGCCTTTACGGTATTAGACCTACCCATGGTAGAGTGGATTTATCAGGAGGTAGAGCAATGGCACCTAGTTTTGATACTGCGGGTTGGTTCTGTAATGACCCATCCTTATTCAAAACTTTAGGCAGTATTCTCTTAGACAATAAATCAGCATATAGTCATACTGAACAGCTAATGCTTGCAATAGATTGTTTTAAAAAAGCTGATCCAGAAGTAAGCAAGGCTTTACGCAAAACAATTGAAGCAGTATCAAGTATTTTTTCATCCATTTCCGAAGTAACTGTCGCTCCAGATGGTCTTGACCATTGGTCAGAAGCTTTCCGTATAATACAGGCGTCAGAGGTCAAAGAGACCAACCTACCCTGGGTTCAAAAAAATGAACCTGATCTTGGACCTGGTATTAAGGAACGATTTGCTATGGCAGCTAATATAACTTTAAGGGAATCGGAAACAGCTAAGAAAACTAGAAAAAATATTAGAAATCATCTAAATGAACTCTTCAGGCCAGGAAAAGTTCTATGCCTACCCACCTCACCTGTAATAGCTCCAAAAATTGATACAACTCCAGATGGATTAGAGTTTTTTCGTTCAAATGCCCTAGCACTTACTTGTATCTCCGGACTTTCAGGGTTTCCCCAAGTTAGTATACCAGCAACTAGTGTTGAAAATTGTCCCGTAGGGTTATCTTTTATTGGTGGGCCAGGAACTGATGAGTTACTTCTGGACCTTGCTTTACAGCTATCACCTTTTTGTACTTAACACAGGTTTAGCTAAACTGATTTAATAACTTTTGAACATTGGCGATCCTAAAAATTGCCGCTAACATGCGTTAAAACTTACTTAACTAAAATAAGCTAGATTAGAGATGGAAATTATAAATAATAATAAACTCGGTATTCAAGGTCACTGTGAACCAGATTTCTTCCCAGTGCTAACAGCGTTAGAAAAAAATTTTTCTGAACATGGTGAAACCGGAAGTGCAGTATGTATATATCACAAAGGTAAGAATGTAGTTGATCTTTGGGGTGGTTATCAGGATGCAGCGCAAACATCTCCATGGCATAAAAACACAATGTGCATTTTTTACTCAATCGCAAAAAGCCTTTGCGCACTTTCAGTTCATATATTAGCAGATCGTGGTCAAATTGATTTAGATGACCCAGTAGCAAAATATTGGCCTGAATTTGCCCAAAAAGGGAAAGACACAGTCAAAATTCGTCATATAATATCTCATTATTGCGGAGTTTGTTTCAACGATGAGGCAGATCCAGGTGATATTTTTGATTATGAAAAAATGATCCATAATCTTGAGATTCAAGAACTTGCATGGAAGCCCGGAACTAAAGGCGCATATAATACAGTTAACATAGGTTTTTTAGCAGGTGAGGTAGTTCGTCGAGTTAGTGGCAAGACTATACGTCAGTTTATCCATGAAAATATATGTCAACCATTAAATGCCGATTATAAAGTCGGCGTAGACAAAGATGATCTCGAGCGTATAGCTGATATTTTACCTAACCCCTCTGGTTTTTCCATGGGAGGCGAGGCAAGACCTGGCTCCCCATTAGCTAGAGCATGGCAAGCGATGCCAAAACCTTTTGATGTAGCAATACAAAATGGGAATAAATTTCGAATGGCTGGCATCCCATCTTTCGGAGGTTTTGGAACTGCACGTGCAATGGCTAAAATTTATGGAGCGCTTGCCAATGGTGGTACACTCGATAATGTTAAAATACTTTCAGAAAAAGCTTTAACTCGTGCAACCACTGTGCAGTGGGAAGATATTTCCGATGGCACCACAGGGCAACCAATGCGCATGACAATGGGGTTTTGGAAAAATACTGGAAAATTAAAAAATATGGGACAAAGCAAAGAAGCATTCGGACATTCAGGTTCAGGGGGTGCTCGCGCTCTCGCTGACCCTAAACACAATATAGCTCTAGCTTATCTAACTAATCTTCAGAGCGAAAGGCTTGGTTCGGGAGTGAGAACTGAAACAATAGTTCAAGCTGCATTTGATAATTTATAGGTAATATTATTAGGGTTCAAAATCCAGGCCAACATCCCAGTTTTTAACGCTATGCGTAAGCCAACCAAGTGAAATCAGATCGACACCTGTTGCCGCTACTTCGGTCACTTTTTCAGGTGTAATTCCGCCAGATGCTTCAGTGAGAACCCGACCATCTACAATTGAAACGGCATCTGCGAGAATGCTTGGTGTCATGTTATCAAGAAGTACAGCATCAACTCCTAAATCTAATACTTCTTGCAATTGAGCTAAAGTATCCACCTCAACTTCTAATTTAACCATATGCCCAAGACGCTTTCTAACGCTTTCTACTGCATTGCTTATTCCTCCAGCGATCAAACGATGATTATCCTTGATCAAAATACCATCGCCCAGGCCAAATCTATGGTTTACACCTCCTCCAGCGCGTACAGAATACTTGTCCAGCAATCTAAGTCCAGGAGCTGTTTTCCTAGTGCAAACTATTCGCGCTTTATAATTTTTGACTGTCAAAGAAAGATTACGCGTCATGGTTGAAATGCCCGACATTCTTCCCAGAAGGTTAAGGGCAGTGCGTTCACCACTCAGTAGTACTCTCGCGGAACCCGATATTAAAGCTATCGTTTCACCAGCGGGAATATCTTGTCCATCTATATATTTTCTATCTATAGAAATGTCGTTATCTAGAGCAGTAAAAACAGAAAGTGCTACCTCAAGTCCAGCTAAACAACCCTCACTTCTTGATACGATTCTGGCCACAGCTTTGCTATCTACAGCAACAATGGCGTCTGTAGTAACATCGCCCGCTTCCCCAAAATCCTCATTTAGAGCGCGCTTTATAATAGGCGCATAATTAAGCGGATAAAGAGGAGGTAGCTTGTTTTTTTGTTTCATTGCTATAGTCCTCTTGAAGACCAAAAGGGTCTTCAAAGTCTTTTAGTTTTAAATATTGTCTTGTATTTTCTTCTATTTGTTGTTCAGGAAAATCTAAGCGATAATGAGCGCCTCGGCTTTCACTTCTACCTAAAGCTGCTTTTGTAACCAAACATCCAGCTAAAGTTAAATTTCTAAGCTCTCCCCAGCTTCGTATAACATCTAGAGTACAGTTTAATTTTCCAGCCTGACTTTCAATATGGTTTATCTTTAACGCAAGATTCTTATGGGCTTTATAGGCTAACCTCATACCTCTGAAATCTCGACATAACCCTACATTTTCATACATATTTTTTCGAAGACTATTAGTTAGAAGATTTACTTCCTCATTTGAAACAGATATTTCAGGTATGTTAGGTATTTCAATGTCTATATTCAAATTATGAGGTGATTTTCGTTTTTTTATATCTTCTGCTACCCGGCACCCAAAAACTAAACCCTCCAAAAGAGAGTTACTTGCCAAACGATTGGCGCCATGAACACCTGTTGCTGCAACCTCCCCGCAAGCCCACAGCCCTTTAATAGAAGTTCTACACAATCTATCTGATACGATTCCTCCCATATGATAATGCGCTGCGGGTGCGACAGGAATTAACTCATTAAATGGATCGAAACCTGCCTTTCTACAAATTTCAATAACTGTAGGAAATCTTTTCTCAGAGGTTTCATCAAAGATAGATCTTAAATCTAGAAAAGCACCTTTACTATTCTGTAATCTTTGCCAAATGGAACGTGCCACCACATCTCGCGGAGCAAGTTCAGCATCAGGATGCTCACCAGGCATAAACCGTCTACCAGTTTCATCCACTAAGGTAGCTCCCTCGCCTCTAAGAGCCTCAGTTAACAAAGGCATCGGTAAATTATCTTTAATATTTGGATCAGCCAAAGCAGTTGGATGAAACTGTACAAACTCTAAATCAGCGACTTCCGCACCTGCACGGTAGGCCATCGCTAAACCATCTGCAGTAGCTTCTAGAGGATTAGTAGTTCTTTGATAAAGTTGTCCCAGTCCTCCCGTTGCCATAACAATAAATGAGGACCTTAAGAATATCCAACCATGTGGCTCTTGATAAACAAGAACTCCACCTATATGTCCATTTTTTACTTTTAATTCCCAAGCAAATGTAGATGGTTTTACACTTATAGATGGTTTTTTATATACAGCATCGGCTAACCAATTATGTATATGTATTCCCGTAGAATCCCCACCTGAATGAACTATTCTTCTGTTTTTATGCGCTGCTTCCCGACCAAGTTGTATATCACCTTTTAAATTTCGGTCGAACGGTGCCCCAGCTTCAATTAGCTTTTTTAATCTGTCTACACCATCTTGTGTTAATATATCTACTATGGCTTTATCATTTAATCCGGCTCCAGCATTTAGCGTATCTTTTGCATGTTCTTCTGGGGAATCATCATCACCAATTGCAGCTGCAATTCCTCCTTGAGCCCATGCAGTCGAGCCCCCTGTAAGGCTTTGTGTCTTTGTTACCAAAGTGACTTTTCGTGGATATAATTGTAGGGCTGCAACCATACCAGCTATCCCTGAACCAACAACTATCACTTCTGAATTTTCTATTATAGGTATCTGTGGACCGAAAGGCCTGATAAGTGTCATGGCTTTAAAATATTCGTTAGCTAAAGGCTAGCATACGCTCCACGGCAACACGGGCTCGTTCAGCAACCGAGCTATCTACTTCAATTTTAGGAGACATATTGGTCAATGAATCCAAAATTTTAGGTAGCGTAATTAGTTTCATATGCGGACATAAATTACAGGGCCGTATGAACTCAACATTAGGATGCTCTATTGCAACATTATCACTCATAGAACACTCGGTTACCAGTAAAACACGTCCCGGCTGAGCATCTCCAACATAATTAATCATATGAGCAGTTGAACCAACAAAGTCGGCTTCATTCAAAACATCCTCCGGGCATTCAGGATGAGCAACTATAACTATATCTTTAAATTGAGTGCGATAATCACGAAGCTCTTTGCCAGTAAAACGTTCATGAACCTCGCAGCTACCTTCCCAGTAAATAACTTCGACATCTGTCTGGCTCCCAATATAACGAGCTAAGTATTGGTCCGGCAAACAAATTACACGATCTACTCCCAAAGACTCAACAATTTTTACAGCATTACCGGACGTGCAGCATATGTCTGACTCAGCCTTCACTTCAGCCGATGTATTTACATATGTTACAACAGGAACTCCCGGATATTTTTCTCTCAGTAGCTGGATATCTTTAGCAGTAATAGATGATGCTAGTGAGCAACCAGCTTTCATATCGGGCATTAATACGGTTTTTTCTGGGCTGAGAAGTTTTGCAGTTTCTGCCATAAAGTGTACACCTGCCAGAACTATCACATCAGCATCTGTTTCAGAAGCCTTTCTGGCTAAAGCAAGTGAGTCACCAACTATATCAGCAACACCATGAAAAATCTCTGGTGTCATATAATTATGAGCTAAGATAACGGCATTACGTTCAGCCTTGAGACGGTTAATTGCCTCAACATACGGCGCATGAATAGGCCATTCAAACTCGGGAATTACTGACTTTAAAAGTTCGTAAACTGGCTTTGTTGCCAACGCAATTTCCGGAGTATACTCCAGTTCCGCAGTACTACTCATCTTTGGATCCCCAAAAAGTAAATATTACACAAATATGCTCAATATGAGTATATTTGTGTAATGCTCCCATAGAGGCTATGAGCGAGTCAAGATAAATACTTCCAGTAAAAGGAATAACCATAGTTAATTACCCTATTGTCCGTAATGAGGGCAATCCCACACCAGAAACTGGACGCTCACTTAAAACCTCTCTACGAAAACGAAACAGTTCTGCTGGTCGTCCGCGACTTTGAATGTCACGCTGACCTGTAGGCTCAACTAGTCCTCCATTCACAACAAGACGTCGAAAATTTTGTTTATGTAGCCTCACACCACCAAGAGCTTCCACTACGAGCTGTAAATTTAGAAGAGTAAAAGTTGATGGTAACAAATCAAAAACTACAGGACGATATTTTAACTTGCCTCGGACCCGACCTATGGCTGTCGCCAAAACCCGTCTATTATCTAAAGCCATAGTTGTCCCTAAAAACTTAGCAGTTTCTATTGCTTCAGAAGCTACCTGAGGTTCAGAAAGGCCAGATATTGCCGCACGTATTTTAGCATCACGTATCGCCTCACCTATCATACCAGCTTCATATAATAATTCATAACGTTCTAAAACTCGATCAAAATCCCAAGAGGCAGTGCCCGTACCAAAAGCAATCGAAAGCCGTTCTTGTGTAGATTCACGTTCATTTTTTTCATCTATATTTTTCGCCCATAGTTGAAGCTTTGGACGAATTATTTCATCTACAACCTTAGGCCGTCCCTCGCGCCAATCTTCCCATGGGAAAAAATCGTAACAGTTTTGCCACTCAGCCTCGCCAGCCCCTGACAAAGGAACTTGACGAACTAATGCAATATACCCAACAGAAACCAAACGTGGACCACCTGCTTGTTCTCTTGGATCGCGATGTCGATCGGCAAATGTATAAAGTTGTTCTACATATCCCAGCCCAAGTCCTGTCTGCTGTTCAACCCATTTATGTAAACCCAACTCAAGTGTTCTGTGTTGACTTGGATCAAAAGGACCAAATGGAAGAG
>CEQM01135696.1_pt1 | contig 15469 bp, 19 predicted proteins | sample 531111 | NCBI WGS metagenome assembly CEQM01 (sample SAMEA2621278, study PRJEB7988) | marine metagenome | biome: marine biome (ENVO:00000447); feature: deep chlorophyll maximum layer (ENVO:xxxxxxxx); material: "saline water (ENVO:00002010), including plankton (ENVO:xxxxxxxx)" | depth 120 m
CCGTAAAGTAAAACCTTATCATTATCTACAACAACAGGATAACTGTGAAACATTTGGCTTTTAACATCAACAAAATCCTGCTGAAATATATTTCCATCTTCATCCACCAAGGTTAAAAAGCCCTTGCTTGTATGGATCAAAATGCTATTATCAGATAAAGAAGGAGCGGAAGGCATTCCTGGAACTCTCAATGACCAAACTTTAGATCCATTGCTTGAAAATGCAGATACCTCCTGCAAGAAAACACTTGGGAAAATGAAAAGATCATTGATGGAAGCAATCTTGGGATGAAGCCTTAGCTTATATCCTGAATCCCACACATCTAAACCTGCAGGCCAATGGTAAGCAACACCAGAAGCTCCAACGAAAAGAACACCTTCAGAAAAAATAATTGGCGCAGTATGGGCATCTTCACCTTTCGGTAAAACATTTATAGATGTTTGGTATACAGGAATAAAACCTGTGAAGGCAATAACAATTATCAAAATATATTTAATCATCTTTCAACCTAATCTCAAAATCACCACTTAAATTTAATTCTTTTTTGCTTTCATTCAATTCTAAATATTCAGCCTTAACATCGTATCCTTTATCATCAGATAAAAATACATCATGAAAATTCAACAAACCTAAATCAGATTTGTATTCAAGAGATAAAGCTGTACCATGAAAATTCATTGAATTTTTATCAAAATTAAAATAAACATTTTTTTTAGCACTTAAAAATTGATCGTTCATGTTAAATTGAACAAAATTTGCACTAATTGAAAAGAAATTATTAAAAATAAGAGTTTTTTCCTCGTTGCCACTAAGGCTGAATTGATTTTTTTGGATATCCAAAATCATCAAATTTGATTCAAATTTAAAATCTTGAAAATAACCATTCACTGATTCTGATATGCTAACTAAATCATTCTTGAAAAGTAACTCATAGCCATTTACTTTCATAGAGTCACCTTCAAAGACGATACCTTTTGAACCTTCCATTGAAAAAGATTTGTCTAAAAAATACTCACTAAAAAGATAATTTGCATTAATTGAAAAACCTGGGCCCAAAATCTCACCACCCTCTGGAAGATCAATCTGTATTCTGTCCTCAAGATTATTGAATAAAATTGGCTCTCCGTGAACTGTAATCGGTTCGAATAAAATCAAATTAAGAATGATTAAAAAATTCATTTCTTAAATTATAGGTAATTAACTTTTAGCATGAGGATGAAATTGCTCCCAAGATGATCTAACATTTCTTTCAAGAAGATGAGTGTAAACCTGCGTGGTTTCAATATCAGAATGGCCCAAAAGCTCCTGTATCACCCTTAAGTCTGCCCCCCTTTGAAGCAAGTGTGAAGCAAAAGCATGCCGAAAAACATGTGGCCCATAACCTTCCTTAGCAATACCGATCGAAGCTAAAGCCTCTTTAACCACAATGAAAGCAGTTTTTCTGCTGATATGCGTTTTTGATTTCTTACTGGGAAACAAATACTTACCATCACTATTAACTGAATGTTTTTGAATCCACAATAAGGCCTCTTTACCTATTGGAATCTGTCTAAACTTACCTCCTTTACCTTTGATTCTGATATAGCCTTCAGACGTGTAAATATCCTTAATGAGAACAGATACAGCTTCACTTACCCTTAGGCCACTTGAGTATAAAATCTCTAAAAGAGTTCTGTTTCTAAGTGTAATTTCATTTTCGCCTTCATAGTAATTAATAGCATCTTTAATCTGTTTTTCAGACAAAATCTTAGGTAATTTTTCGTTTTTTTTTGTTTTAATGTTTTTTCCTAGATTTAACTCAGGTCCACCTCTAGAATAAACAAACTTTAAAAGAGTTCTAACTGCGGATAAAGCCTGGTCTATAGAGGCTGAAGATAATTCTTGATCTTTCAAAATCAACATATATTTTTCTATATACCTGTCATGATTATTCCCTAGTTGATTTGAACGAATGAAATCAATGAAATTTTTCCAATGTCTCGAATAAGCATCCATTGTCAAACTGGAACAATCTCTCGCACCTAGCATGTCTCGATAAATTGTTGGGATGAAATTTTCTAAAATGTTTGAAATTTCTTTGTTATTCAATTATCTAGATATCTTTGGCATTTCTTCAATCAAAATATCTATTGCCTTAGATATATTTTCTCTTGAATTAGCATACGAAAGACGTATATAGCCTTCTCCATATTGTCCAAAATCCTCTCCTGGAAGGAGGGCAACCCCTTTGTTTAGCATATGGTCACTAATAACCTTGCCACTAATGTTGGTATTTTTAATATTCGGGAAAGCGTAAAAGGCACCACCTGGATTCCTGCATGAAAATCCTGGAACTTGATTGAGGCCCTCTACTATAAGTGTTCTTCTCTCTTTGAATTCCTGAATCATCATCTCACTAGGATCTTGGGTTTCCTCAACAGCACTTATACAAGCTGCTTGGGTCATCCCGTTGACACAAGAAGTATTATTATTCATGAATAAACCCAACTTATCGATTAGAGATTTATCAGCTGCAGCATACCCGGCTCTCCAACCAGTCATAGCATAAGTTTTTGAAAAACCATCTATAAGAACAGTTCTTTCTTTCATTCCAGGAATGGTAACTATAGACACATGATCCTCGTCATAACACATTCGTGAATAAACCTCATCACTTAAAACAGCAACATCATTTTCAATGCAAAGATTAGCTATAATTTCAAGATCTTCTTTTCTCAAAATGCCACCAGTAGGATTTGCAGGAGAGTTTAGTATCAGCAGAGAAGCACCTTTGATCTCTTTTTCTAAAAAATTTAAATCAAAACAAAAATCATTTTTTTCTAAAAGAGGTATACCAACACCCTCTGCGTTAACAAAGGAAGAAAGAGAATGATAGGAGGGAAAGCCAGGATCTGGATATAACAATTTCGTACCTGGTTCAACTAGTGCTAGAACAGTAGCCATTAATGCTGGTTTTGCTCCGGGACAAACAATTACTTCCTCATGGCTAAACGAAACACCTCTTCTTTTTGAAAGATCTTTTGCAATAGCTTTTCGTAATTCAATAACGCCTAAGGATGGAGTATATCCATGTGTCCAAGGCTCATCTAACGATTTTTTAGCACTTGAAACTATATGAGCAGGCGTCGGAAAGTCAGGTTGACCGATTTCCAAATGAATTATTTCTTTGCCTTGTGCCTCTAGGTCTTTTGCTTTTGCCAGAACAACAAAAGCACCTTCTGGCTTTAAGCTTTCAATAGCGCGAGTGAACTTCATTAACGAATATTCTAATTTAGTTAATAATATTCTTAAAAAACAATAGAATTCAAAAGATGGAAGATTCTTCAAAAGTGAATCATCTTCATGAAAAATTGAAGCAAGATACAGGAATCAGCCTCATGCCATTAAAACATTGGTGGGCTGGAGACGGCTCCATGCCTTCTAGAAACATATGCGAAAATGGCTTATCACGAATAATAGACGGCATATTGACTAATGATGAATCCATACTTTCCTCAATAGATATATGGTTGATGCAAGATGCTTTTTGTGCTACAGATATAGCTCCGGAAGATATAGATATTGAAAAAGTTTTAGAATGGCTAAGATTCGAGTCTATAAAAAGAAATATGGCTCCGACAAATAATCCTATTTTCCATTTTTACAATTCTTTTATATCCCCTTTAGAAGATTGGGGCAGAATTCAACCATCTGATATTGGATTTGAGGAAGAAAAGAAGAAAGAAGAAAAAAAGAAAGGCTTTTTTCAAAAACTTCTCCGCGGAGATGAAGAAGAAGAAGAGGAAAGAGTGCCATTAAGAGAAATTCAAGATCTACCTGGATTCTTCACTTTTAACCAATCATTAAAGGAAGAAAAAGAAGAGTGAAAGTAACAATAATCAAATCCGGCATGCTTTCTTCAATATATAAAAATTTCGAAAGCAGCATTTCCGTATGCTTAAGACAATTAGGAATTGATGATGAAACAATTCAAAATTGGAGTGATACAGGTGAAGAAGGACCTTACCTAACTGATGAAACAAAATTTCTAGCATACACCCTGAGAAATCTCTGCATTGCTGAAAAAACAACAAGGAATGACAAGCTTTTTGTAGCTGACCCTTTACTTTATCAAGTTTACAGAAAAGCCATAAGCAGGCTTCAAGAAAGTCAATACAAAAAGATAAAAGAAAACATGGTCAAATCTCTTGGGATTGATTATGTCGGAAGATTTAAAGCAGTTAATATTCTTCATTTGATGAAAGCTCAAACAGGCGGAAAGAAATTTGACAGATTGATTATAAGAAAATTAGGTAATGATAGAGGAGAAAAATTTGACCCTTTAAGAATAGCCGTCCATACACCTCCTGAACTAATGAGGCCGATGTCAAAAGTTCAATCAGATCACCCAGATAACCCTTTCGTAATATCCTCTCTGATTGAAAAATCAGGAGGAAAATGTGTAAAATGGGGCTCTTTCAATAGATGGCTTGGCGGTTACTTAACTACAGAATTAAAAAAACACGGATCAAATAAATTTAACAGTCTTTCCAAAGAATACGCATTAAAAATACTGTCTCCGATAATCGAAGACGCACATGAAGGCAATGCAGAAGTCATAGCAACACTTGATCCAAGGGGACTCGAAGCAATAGACAAATATCAAGAAGAAATAATGAAAAACCTTGGAATAAACAACGATCCAATACCTGTAATGTACTCAACCGATCTAATCAATATATCTTTAGGAATGAGTGCAAACAGAATTAATTCATCTGAAAGGAAAATTTCCTACAAAGGAATATTCAAAAAATTGGGCCTTTCAGTAGATTGAATAAAAATTGCCCAAAAATAAAACACACAAAAGATAACGAGGTTTTAAACTAAATTTATTTTTAAATATGAAATACTGTTCAATATGTGGCGATAAAAATACATTTAGCTTTATTGAAGGCAACAATAGATATCATTGTAAAAAATGCTCAGCAATCCATTATCAAAATCCAAAACCAACAGCAACAATAATATGCCTAAAAAACAACAAAATCCTTTTGGCAAAAAGAGCATTTGAACCAGCTATAGGCGAATGGGGGCTTCCTGGTGGGTTTATGGAATTAAGAGAAACGCTTGAAGAAGCAGCAAGACGTGAACTAAAGGAGGAAACCAACCTTGATGGAGAGGTTGTTCAAATGCTTGGAACATGCTCTCATTATGGGACAATTTTTGGCGATATACTTTCAATTGCTGTTGAAATGAAAGTGTCTGATTTTTCTAAAATAAAAGCAGGAGACGATGCGCAAGAATTAAATTTTTTTGAATTTAATAACCTTCCAATGATACCCTTTCATTGTCACAATAAATTCATCAAAGAATACCTGGAAAAAAAATAAGATGAAAATAATCGCATTATCAAGAAGCATCTCCTCAAACGAAACAAACCATAAAAAAAAATATTGGGCATTAGCGCAAAAACTTGCAACAATACAAGATATAAATGTTTTATGGATATCTGGCACAAATAGAAATTGGACCGAGAGGAAAATAATCAATCAAAACAACGAGCATTATTTGAAAATTAAATATATACAGAATCAAGAAAATATATTTGATTTTTTAACCTTCCTTCCCAGGATAACAGTTGAACTGAATAATGTTTTAAAAAATGAAAGAGATGCAAAATTGATCATTTTCCCCAAAAAAGATAAATTACTAAACCTAGCAATCAAGCCAATAGAGCATAAAATTAAAACCTATGGTTGGAGTGATCGAGATAATATTCAAAAAATATTAACAAAAATTAAAAAAATAATAAAAAATGGATGTTAAACAAGAGTATCTTCGAATATCGCTAACTGATAAATGCAATTACAGATGCAAATACTGTTTGCCTAATGGAAATATTAACTCAATTGAAAATAATAAATTTCTGGAAATTGAAGAATATTTTCAATTAGCAAAAGTTTTTAATAATCTTATTGGCTTAAAAAAAATAAGATTAACTGGAGGGGAGCCTTTACTTAGAAAAGGCTTAATGTCATTAGTTCAAATGCTTTCGACACTTGATCCAAAGCCAGAAATATCAATAACCACTAATGGGCATTATCTTTTTGAGAAAATCGATGATTTAATAATTTCAGGAATAGACAATATCAATATAAGCATAGAGTCTCTTGATTCAAATAAATTCAAACAAACAACAGGAAATGGAGATCTAAAAAAAGTGCTTCAATCTTTAAAAAAAGCAAAAAAACTGGGTTTTAACAACATAAAAATAAACACAGTCATCACGAAGACAAACTTCAACGAAATTCCCGAATTCATACACTTTGCTAAAAAACATGAAGTAAGTTTGAGATTCATAGAGCTAATGTCATTTTCATCTAATTCAGATTATCATAAAAATGAATTCATTCCTGCAGAAGATATTGAAAAAAAATTAATTGAACTTTTTCCTAAAGAAACAGACGTTAGAGAATCAGGATTAAGTCCGGCGATTTATAGGAAAATGAAACAATCGGAAAAAGAAATTGGCTTAATTGCAGCTGCCTCTGATCCTGGGTGTCACAAATGCACAAGATTGAGAATATCATGTGATGGAAAATTATTTGTATGTCTATATCAAAATAAAGGTGTTGATTTAAAACAAGAATTAAGAAATAAAAATATTGAAAATCTTCAAGAAATAATCAAAAGAACTATAAAAAATAAAAGAACTTATAATCCTTTAAAAACAAAAGAAGAGACCTGGATGTCCTTGTCTCAAATTGGAGGCTAAATGAAAATATTACTTTTTGGACACTTGGCAAAAAATTTGGGATGGAAAGAGAAAAAAATAAATTGGGAAAAAAACAAAACTCTAAAAAAAATTTGGGATGAAGAAATCAGATTGAAAAAAGAAAAAATAAGACCTGCTTTAAATTTTGAATTTTGCGAATGGGATCAAAAAATTCCAAAAAATGCCGAAATTGCATTTTTACCACCCATGTCTGGAGGATGAAAATATTTCAGAAAGGTAAGTTGAAAGAGCTGAAAAGACCTTTTAAATCTAACTCTGGTGCTTGGGTCCTTTTTGAAGGCACTGTAAGAAGTCCGAACAAGAATAAAAAAGTCCAGTTTATAAATTATGAAGTGTATCAAGAAATGATTGAAGCTGAGGGAGCCAAGATCGCATATGAAGCAGAACAGCAATGGGATGTTAAAGAAATCATAATCAGACATGGTTCGGGAAAAATAAAACCCAAAGAAAGATCTATACAAATCGGCGTATTAGCCCCACACAGAAAAGAAGCCTTCAGAGCGGCAGAATGGGCTCTTGAAGAATGCAAAAAAAGACTACCTGTGTGGAAAGAGGAGATAAATCAATGAAGATAACACATTTAGACAATGAAGGCAACATCAACATGGTTGACGTTTCAAATAAACAACCTACAACAAGAACTGCAATTGCTGAGGGTTCAATAACTTTTCCTATAAAAATTGCTGAAGATTTGAAAAAAAACCCACAAAGTAAAAAAGGTAACATATTTAATGTTGCAAAACTGGGAGGAATAAATGCTGCAAAAAAAACATCGGACTTAGTTCTTCTTTGCCATCAAATAAATCTAAAAAATGTAAAAATTGAAATTAAATGGCAAGGAAACTCTATGATTGTTAACTCAGAAACCACAACAAAATCTGAAACAGGTGTTGAGATAGAAGCGATAAATGCAGTAATGATTGCATTGTTGAATATTTACGATATGACAAAATCATTAACAAAAGAAATTGAAATTAACAATATTCGACTTATTAAAAAAACAAAATAAATAGAAAATGGAAAAATGGATCATAACGACCAAAACAAAACCAGAAGAAAAGGAAGTGGATGAAGCAAAAAATCTTGCAAAAAACCTAAACTGTAAATATGAAAAAAGAAAAGAAAAAACATTAAAAAAAATTTCACTAAAAAACAGCAACTCACCTATATTGATAATAAGCAAAAAACAAGGTTTAAAAGCCTACACCCCAAATCAAAAAATATGGTTTTGGCACCCGGGTTTATCAAAAATCAGAATCGGTTCACTAAGGAACAACCTTCCTGATCATCTATACAGGAGCGTAAAGCCAAAAAAAGGAATGAAGATACTTGATGCTAATCTTGGGATGGCTCATGATGCTCTCGTGCTTGCATCATGTGGGGCAAGCATAATTGGCCTTGAAAAAAATAAATTCATACACCTTATAACTTCTGAAGGGCTGAAGAGAGTCAATGAAAATACAGAATATCCTAAATTTATAAGAGAGGCTGCTTTAAACATACAAACAAAATGCATTGATAATGAAACATATATTCAAAACTCAAAAAATAATTTTGATGTTATTTGCTTTTCTCCAATGTTTATAAAGCCTAAATTCAAATCTGACGACATGATGCCTTTACGTGAGGTTGCATTAAAGAGTTGGCCAACTAAAAAAACAATAAAAAGATCACTTGAAATAGCAAAAAAAGTTGTTATAAAGGTTGAATATGAAAAACATCCACAATTACCAGAACCAACAAGATGGTCACATGGTCAAGGGTCAAGGGTTGCATACGCAATATATGAATAAAATCAAATTAGTCTGGAGATGCAGCGCAATAGCGATAACCCTGTATGCTATTTGGATTTTCAATTCAGATTTAAAAAATATTCAGCAAGTTGAAAATTTCAATACAAAACTCATTTTACTTGGTGTTTTTTTTGCCTTTCTGAACTATCTCTTAAGGGCGCTTAGATGGCATTGGCTGTTAAATAAAAGTGGAGAAGATATCAGTATTTCAAAATCATTTTTATCCTTTTTTTCAGGTTTCTTTTATACATTCACACCAGGAAAAATTGGTGAAGTTGCAAAAAGCTTACATTTGTATGATTTAACAAAAATACCTGCAAGAAAAAGTTTACCTATCATTTGGATAGAAAGGACAAGCGATGTTGCTGGTGTCACAATGCTGTGTTTTCCGATTGTTATTTACATGGTTTTAAAAAACAAACAATACCTTTATCAGAATTCAATAGAACTAGTACTAATGTCATGGTTTTCTGGAATCATTGCAATGCTGCTTTTATATATAATTGCTAAATCACTAGTAAAAAAAATCGCCTCTAAATCGGTACCTCAGCAAGAAAGAAAAGAATTTGTCAAAACTTTTTTAGAAACGTTAGAGATGCTAAGAAAAAACATGCCTCAACTTTTACTATGGGGTTGGTTTGCATGGGTTTTAGAGGGGGTAACATGTTTTTTATGCCTAGAGGCAATATTTCCTAATTTTCCAATATTCCAAGATAACAACACAAATATTTTATTACTTGAAAAAATAACAGCTCTAACTAGATTTTACTCATCTTCAATGTTAGCTGGAGCATTATCGTTTATACCTGGAGGCCTTGGAGCAACTGAATTAACATTAACAAATCTTTTAATATTATCAGGTTTTGAAGAAACGATTGCAAGCAGTGGGACTTTTCTTACAAGAATAGCGACACTCTGGGTTGGCTTTCCTATAGGGATAATTTCAGTTTTGAAGATAAATAATAAAAAAAGGGAGAGCCTGTAGGCCCTCCCCACCCAGGTAAAACTAGGTACAACACTTGGCCTAGCCCTCATTATGACCGAAGTGTTAAGTACTATACTAATCTAAAATAAGAAAAGTTTCATTAAATTCTCACTATTATCTTGAAAATTAAATCTTTTCCCTTCTTCTCTACTTGCAAAAGCTTTTGATGATTATCTAGGCACCATGCACGCACATCAACATCTGAAACAGGATCATCAGAGTAAAGTATAACAATCTGCTCCCCACCCTCCTTTACAGATAAATTAGAGAAAAGTTTTTTTAATTTGATAATAGGTATAGGGCAAAAAAAACCTCTTGTGTCTAACTTGTGTGTACGCATTGACGTTATTATCCTATCTTGGCATCAGACCAAGATTTAATTAATTTTTCATACAAATATTCAAGATTTTGATTTTTTAAATTTAAATCAGGAGAAATTAATAAATTTTGACCATGCTTAATATTCATATCTTCCAAGATTTGACTTTTTTTACCTGCTCCAGAGACGCAAGCAGGACCTGTGCCGATGAAAACACCTTCAATAGAAAGATTCATCCTAAAAGCATCAAGGTCAACTGTTTCAACATGTGATGAAATAACATGTGGCAAATAATTATCAAATTCAAATCGATCAACTTTGAATTCTTTTTTAATAAAGGTTGCCAGGCTACAAACAGCCTCTCTCCATCCCTCTGAGATAGCTTTTGAAAACTTACTTTGAAAACATTCCATTGAATAAGCAGCACCTTCAATCAAGCTTAAAGGGATGTTCCCTCCCCTTAAACCTTCTTGCTCTACCCCATGAAATAAAGGTTTTATTTCATTAGCTCTTGAAGCTAAAAAACCGACACCAGCAGGACCCCCAAATCTATAAAATGAGCAAGTAACCCAATCTGCAAAAAATAACTTATCCTTTATCTCCCTCCAGCCAAAAGAGGATGAAACATCCATGAGAACTTTAATTTTATTTTCCCTAAAAATAGAATTTAAAAAATCCAAATCGTAAGCAAAACCAATTTCAGCTAAAGAAGAATCTATAAAAAGAACATCTTCTTCATTTAAATCTTTTAAAAAATCTAAATCAAAACCATTTAAAGAATTAAATTTTGGCTGAATGATTTTGCATTTACATTTTTTAGAAATAATTTTGGCTGAATTTATCAAACTTAATCGTGAACCCCTTGGAATAATGATATTTCTAGGATTTATTGAATTTGCAACAAGGTGATGAGCTTCTGTAGCTGAGCTTGTCCAAATTCCATTTTTAAAATTAGAACCTAAAGATTCAAGAACAGTTGAAGTGCAATCATCCAAAACAGCAGAAATATTTTGTCCCACTAAATGCCTAGAAGATGTATTAATTGGGGCTTGTCTTTCAAGTGACAAAAGTATTCTTTCTTTAACTTCTGGAAAAATATCTATACCGGAAACAGCATCAAGATTAATTTTTGTACTTACTGAAGTCAATAGTCTTCCCAAGGTAAATTCAAATCTTTTCGACCAAAATGACCATAGGAAGATAGTGGCTCATACTGACAATTCCACAAATCTAATTTTTTATTTATATAAGCTAAATCCCATTTCAAAGAATTTACATAATCTTCTATTTCCAAATCTAGATCCGACCTGTCTGTTTTCACATCTACAGAGATAGGCTTTGGTTTATGAATAGCATAAGCTACTTGAATCTCAACCTCAGAAACACCTTGATGTTTGAATTTTTTCAAAGCTTGAATTGCAGCAAATCTAGCATAATAAGCCCCTGAACGATCAACCTTGCTTGGATCTTTGCCACTAAAAGCTCCGCCTCCATTGGGAATATACCCCCCATAGGTATCTACTGTTATTTTTCTACCAGTTAATCCAGTATCAACAACAGGACCACCCTCACACCATGTCCCAGATGTTTGTATATAAAATTTACTTTGATCAGTTAAAAAGTTCCCTAAAACATCAAATACAACTTTTTCCTTAAGGTCTTTTTGTAAGTCTTTCAATGAAACACTTTCGTCATGCTGTGTGCTTAGAACAACGGAATGCACAAACGGTTTTTTATCCTTGTAAGCAACAGTGACTTGACTTTTTCCATCAGGCCTCAAGTAAGGTAAAGTTTTATTTTTTCGAACCTCTGTTAATTTTTTTGCCAAATCATGTGCCCATGATATGGAAGCGGGCATCAAGACAGGAGTTTGCAAGCAAGCAAAACCGTGCATCATTCCCTGATCGCCTGAAAGCTCATTTCCATCATTACTTTCTTTATGGGCTCTTGCCAATTCGAAAGATTGAGGCTTTAGCTCATCAATAATTTGAATCTCATTAATATCTTTTTGTAAAGAATCCTTTGTGTAGCCTACTTCATTTAAAACATTATGAATTATTGTTTCTGATTGTTTTTTAACATCATCTATAAGATGGTTAGAAATTTCACCAGCAACAATAATCTTGCTCCCTGTGAGCATTGTTTCAATAGCTGCTTTTACATTTTTTTTACCACTTGCTAAAGATAAAGTTAAATCTAAAAAACTATCTGAAATTTTATCAGCAAGCTTGTCTGGATGCCCCTCTGTTACAGACTCACTGGTAAAATTCTTCATAAACATTCCTCTCTTATTCTCAAAATAGAATCAGCAGGCGAATAGTTATCATTAAAAACGCCAGAGCCAGATACAAGTATATCTGCTCCAGCATGGTGTAGCATTTTTGCATTTTTATGAGTAACACCGCCATCAACTTGAATTTCAAATTTCAAATCATGTTCTTTTCTGTATAAACTTAATTGAGAGATTTTATCTGGTGTTGATCCAATAAACTTCTGTCCGCCAAAACCAGGAAAAACAGACATCACAACAATGTAGTCAACCTTATTCAAATATGGGTAAAGTACGCTTATTTTGGTATCAGGATTAATTGCCAAGCCCGCAAGGCATGAATTTGAAGATATTAAATTTAAATTATGATCGATATTTTTTGTTGCTTCATAATGAAAAGAAACTGCATCAGCTCCAGCATCAATAAATTTCTGAATATATTTACCTGGAGAATCAATCATGAGATGAACATCCTGAAAGCAGTCAATCTTGCTTAAAGACTCAACAATTGGAATTCCAATACTGATATTTGGCACAAATTTTCCATCCATGACATCAACATGGATCCACTCAGCACCACCTTTGATTGCAGAAAGAACCTGCTCTCCTAAATTCAAATAACTACAGCCAAGAATTGAGGGTGCTATTTTCATTCAAACTGAGAACTCCAAGCCAATTTTCCATCTTGGCTAATGATTATAGAAACTGGCTTTTTATTACTTAACAATATACTATTCATTTTTGACTGAAAAGAAACCTTTTTTAGACCTCTAGTTATAACCTCATTCCAAACTTCCATTTCAGAACCATATTTTACAACGATTTCAATGCCTCCATCATTCACCCAGGGCGGCAATTCACTCATGTCAAAGCTCCAATTACTGGACTCCTTCACTATAAATAAAAGATCGCTGTGTAAAAGTGCCGGTAACATGCTTTGGTATTTTGGAAATTGATATATTATTTTTTGTTGATTAACATTGCCTTCAAGATAGCGTTTAGTTCTAACAGCCCCGTTAATTTCAAAGTCTTTGTCTTTAAGCAACTGTAAAGAATTGCCTATATTTAAATTTTGAAAATCTGGAAATTCAAATAAATCAGTATCTTCTAAAAAATAAACATTTAAAACAATGTCTTGGTCCTGGCTTAAGCTAGAACCAGGAGGTGGATCCAAGGATTTTATTTCCCAATCTAAAAACTGATTAGTTCTAATGCTTTCAATCTTGGATGGCCATATATTATTTTTTATCAACTCTGAAACATAAACATCAAAATCTAAATCAATAAAATCTGGAATAATATTTTCAAAATAACCTGAACTTATCCAAACATCAATCAATTGACCCTTTTTTAAACTTGATCCTGCTGTTGGACTTGTACGTACAATCAAACCTTTATCAAAATTAGTTTCATCCTCAAAACCAACCACATTAATATCAAATCCTTTTGATTGCAATTTTGAAAAACCAATCGATTCAGTTTGGCCAATAACATTTGGGACCCTTGAATCAATTTGAGTGAAGCCAAGCAGGTAGATAACCTCAAAAGAAGCCCATATGCTTGCTACAGTCAATAGTATACGAGAAAAAGGTTCTAAATATTTACGACTAAAAATAGAAAAATAATTAAATAAACTTCCCTTTTTCAAAGAGTCTTCCTCTTCATTCATCATTTCTATCCTGCCAATAAGAATAGGAATGTTTTGTAAGATATCTTCACTATCTTCATTCAATATTTTGTTTAAAGCACCAGAAAAATCACGATTTAAACTCCTTGGAATCAAAAATTTTCCAGCAACCAAAGGAGGTACAGAGCCAGTTAAAATTCTTACAATTAAAAGTGCAATATTTTTTGTATCAAATATCTTTTGTCTAGTTTTATCTTCTGGAGGCAAGCCAAATAAGCTATTACTTTTTATTTGATCCTTTTTTAAAACTGAAGAATAATACATATTCTTAACTGGAAAATCAATCATGCAAGCATTTCCTTCTGAGTCAATAATAAATGAATCCTCAGTAATCCAACAATGAGTGAAATCTTGACTGTGAAGCCCCAGCAATGAACGTAAGATGGAAGAACAAATTTTTAACTTTTCAGAATAGCCAGGCTTTAAATTTATCCATGATTTTAGAGTTTTAAATTCACTTGTTCCATCTATAACAAACCTATACTCTCCCCTGTAAGAAGCGAAATGCCTTAATGTCAAAATGTTAGGCATATTTTTATCTAAAAGTTTATGAAATCTCTTCTCCGCAGACCTCCAAGAAAAATCTGGGCTCCTCACAGCCCAGACAAAAACTCTCTTATTTGCAAGCAAGCCTTTGTAAAATCTAAATTGATGTTCTCTAAAGAGCTCTTTTATTATCTTGACTTCAGCTAAATTTTGCATTGGGCCTACTGTTTAAAAAATCTCTTCCTGACATGGGTCTTTTTCCTTGAGGTGTAATAGTGTCAATTAGCAAAATGCCTTTTGAGGTTCCTACAACTAATGAATTTCCTTTTAATTCAACTTCGCCTGGATTAATATTTTGAGTGAGTGAAAAAGAGCTTTTTTTAAATGTAATCCACTCATTATTAAATTTACATCTAGCGCCTGGGTATGGATCTAAAGCTTTAATTAAATTATTGCATTGCTTTGCAGTTCGATTCAAATCAATCACTCTTTCCTCTTTTGTAATTCGATTAGCCCAAGTTGTTTCTCCAAATTGCTCTGTTAATTTTAATTCTGAATTGATATACTGCTCCAAATGTTTATTTATTAAGTCGCTGCCCGATTCAGCAATTTTCATTTTTATAGAATCATAGTTTTCATTTTTGTCCTGATAGTTAACTAAAACTTTATCTTGACACAATATGGGTCCAGCATCAAGGTCGCTAGTCAACTTTATCCATGAAACACCCACTTCCCTGTCTCCGGACATAATTGCTCTTTGTATAGGTGTTGCGCCTCTGTATCTTGGAAGAAAAGAAGGATGAAGATTTAAGCATCCAAATTTACAATTCAACATTTCATCAGGAATGATATTCCCATAAGAAACAACCAATAACAAATCAACGTTATTAACCTTTTCAATAGAAGTGCAACATTTCCAATTTTTATCAGCAGCGTATTTCATAACAGGATTACTATTTAACTTCAAGCCTCTTCCGCTTTTTGAAGGTGGCTTAGTTAGTATCCAGGTAGGATTAATTTCCAAATTCTTTAAAACCTGCAAAGCAAGGTTATCGGATCCAGCGAAGCCTATATTAAAAATTTTTGATCAACCTCGTTTTTAGATACCTGTTCACCTTTGTAAAAAAAACCATTTTCCACACCCCTGTCAATGAT
>CEQM01126755.1_pt1 | contig 15387 bp, 20 predicted proteins | sample 531111 | NCBI WGS metagenome assembly CEQM01 (sample SAMEA2621278, study PRJEB7988) | marine metagenome | biome: marine biome (ENVO:00000447); feature: deep chlorophyll maximum layer (ENVO:xxxxxxxx); material: "saline water (ENVO:00002010), including plankton (ENVO:xxxxxxxx)" | depth 120 m
TAATTTATCATTATTAGGAAAAATTAATATTTAATTTATCATTATTATCCAATGTCAATTGTAGTAGATTGTTATAAAAGTATAGAATAAAAATATATAATTTTTATAAATTATTTTTTTTATAAAAAAAATAACGTAAATATATAAATGGAATATATAGATAGACGTGAAATTACAAAACAAATTTTACATATAAATAAAGAATTAAGTAAATTAGATCCAAATCATCGTAATTTATCTGAAAGAATGATTAATAATATTCCTATTAAAATAGCAATACAAATAATAGAAGAATATAATAAATCTAAACCAAGTATTAAATTAGATAAATATACTAATAAAAATTGTTTAAAAAATAAATCATTATCATTAAAACAATTACAAGAATTATTAATTAATACAAATGTAAATAATAGTAGTGATAAATTATTTTTATGTAGAACATTAATTGATTATGGGTACAATTTTAAAGACAATAATTATATAATAAATAAATATGAAAAAGAAAATGACTGTAATAATTTATCTAAACCGAAATGTTTAAAAAATATTGGCTGTGTATATAATAATGAAACTAATAGTTGTGATAATAGAATTGTAATGAATATGCCTTATTCACAATTAATAAAATTATATGGCGTTACTTTATTATTAAATAAAACAGAATTTAAAATAGATAATAAAGATATTAATTTAGTTAAATTTAATATAATACATAATGAAATATATATTAAATTTTTAGATACATTCAAATATAATTTTATAAAATTTATTTATACAGATATTAATGTTATAGATACTAATATATTTATTACACTAAAAATATATAAAAAAACTCCATTAATTATATATAATCTTAATAATGATGAAATTGTTATTGGATTAGAAAATAATAAAGGCTATAATCCAAAATATATTGAATATTTATCAGTTAAAAAACAAAAAAAAGAAACATATTTACAACATAAAAATAAATTAAAACAAAAAATAATGAAAATTACTACTAAGGTTAATTCATTATTTGGAATTTAAATTATTTGTATAACTTCCGTACAATTATATCAATTATATGATGTGATACACCACGCAGCATTAAAACACGCCGCATACAGTCATTATACATGAGTAGTTCGCAACAATCTATCCTATATAGAATGCTGTAGCATTCCATCCAGAATCTCCAGATCTGTTGTCTGGTTATTCTCCTATTATGGGATATCTCATCATTCCTATATTTTTCTACCACATTCATTAATTGGCGCTTTACTTTATGTCGTGAGTATAGTTGGGTTGAGAAGTCTTTTAGAACTTCTATAAATATATATAGTGCTATATTGTAACTATTAATAGAATGCAGATATCCAGACGGTAATCTGTATTCAAAGCGACGGGACAGTGTATGTCGGGTAGCTCGAAAAGTTCCTTTGCCAAGCCGTCGGCATCTCTCAATATCCCTTGTTCCGGATATTAGATATATTATCATTGGAGGTCCCCTCAAGATTGTTTCTTGAAAAATCTCTCGAAACCCCGATACATAATGACGTATAAAAACTCTTTGTCTCAGAATCATCGACTTAATATAATATAGTATTACACAGAACGCGTCAGATTTGTTCATTTTTTTTGTTGAACAATCGAATTCCTTCTGAACTAGCTGTTCAGTCTGTCCGTAGTGTATTTCATCCAACTCACCATTCAAGTGATGTACTCTTCCTACCAAGTAGGATACATTCATCACTAATTCGAAGAATGTCGTTCAGATGAATACAGGAAAAAACGGAAAGGAGTTAAATATTATGATAAATTACAATCAATTTTATTTTTTTAATATGTAAAAAAAATAGTGCATATGAGAAACTAAATTCTCTATGTATGACTATTGAGGTGCTCCCGATGGGAATCGAACCCATAACCTCAGCGTCATAAGCACCGCGCTCTACCAATTGAGCTACAGGAGCAATTTATACTATCTTCATTAAATCTAATAAAATGATTATATGATTGCTGTTAGAAGAAATAAATTACTCCATATAAAAGCCCTCCGCTTCTACTTCTATATAATAATATATAAATAAATTTTAAATATGTTTAATTATAATATTTTCTTTATATTCAATTTAATTATATATTTATTTTTTTATTAAAAATATATGTTTTTATATCATCTTGATTAAAGTTAAATGGAAATTTATTAGCAACTAAACGATATAAATAATTATTTAATTCATTTTGTTCTTGAAGTTCTTGATAATATAATAAATTATACATACTATCTTCTCTAATTGTAAATTTAATAATTAATTTAATTTTATTTTCATATGGTATAATATCATAATTATATAAATTATTAATATTTGTAATTAATTCATATAAATTTTGAATATTAAATCTAAATACGCATAATTCGAATAATTTATATATATCTTGTTGTAATTCAATATATTCTTCATTAGATAAGTCTAAAATTGGTTTATATTTAAGAACAATATTATTTAGTTTAGTTTTATCAATTGTGTTATATTTATCAGTTAATTTATATATTAAATTATATAATTTATCACTATTTTTCTCTTCCATTATAAATTATAAAAAAAACTATAATTAAATTCAATTTTTGTTATTTTATTTTATTTATAAACGCTGGCGTTTGTTTAATCTGTTAAACAAAATACACCTTGCGACTGATGATCCCCCATTCTAAACGGCAAATGGTATCGTATTCCGATTCTGGAATGTTCTTATCGCGTTCCCCAACGATAAGAATGTCTAGTTCATCTCTTCGAATATGTTCTAACTCATAGAACACATCATCTATTATTCGATTTAGTGCCCTTATCATCATAGGGCCGTTATCGTTCTCTACGACAGCAGTCATTTGTATTCGAATAACGAATAACGCATTCGACTCTGTCGCTTTGGACACACATATCCCAATCGTACCCGGATCGATTTCGGTATTGGTGGTGTTACAATCGATTGAAAGGTTTTTAAGACCTTGGTCTTCTAGTAGGTATTCTAGTATGCCTTCTAGGTCTTCTAGGTCTAGACCTTCCATTGTGTGGGTGAAATTCCTCTCTTTTGCTTTGTCTGCAATGCTTATTTTGTCTGCAATGCTTATGAGGATACTTCTACTTTTTATTAATAATATAATCAATTTTATTTTCTAATAACTAAAAACTAAATTATAAAAATAAAAATATATTTATAAATAAATCATTATGTATATAGAATATGTATATAAAGCATTAAAATTGATTATATTAAAATTATTAATTTAAGTGTTATGGAAAGTATTGAATATGGATAATTTAACTGGAGATTTAGATATTCTTTCATATGAATGTCGTGAAAAAATTGAAGAATTAGCGCAGATTGCTCTAGATGGTAAATTATCAATTAATATACATATAATTAAGGAGGATACAGAACCCTCTACTATACATATTGTACATAATATATCACATACTATAATTGGGCATTGTAAAACTGCTGGATATATAGTAGTACTATATATATATAAAGATATTGGATATATGATAACTCGTTTGGATAGGATGTCAATCTATTATTCAAATGAAGAACAGAAGTCAAAAAAGGAAGAGTTAAATAAGTTTTTAAATAAATGGCGAATAATTGCACCAAGTGATACTACAATATATGCAGCTCAAACAGAATTAAAAAAAGCAGGTTTAGAAGTTAATGCAACAAAACAAGTATGTATAGAGTGGCCAGATTATACTTATTATTCATCATCTTCATATACTTATTGGGTACAAGTAATTAATTATCTAACTGAATCAGTAGTTATAGTAGAGATGAATTAAATATATATATTTTTTATAACTTAGTTTTTAGGTGGTAGAAAATAAAATTGAATGTAAAAATAATATTTTTTTTGACAATCATCATGGAGGAGAATGATAGTCTCGATACCATCCATTGCTTATATCTACTACTGGTGGGCTGTATGGAGAGCTTGTATGAGTTAATAGAAGCAACGCACAGCCTCAGGGCTGCACTCAACGCAGAGCAGGGGGGTCTATTGACCGATATCCAAAAGTTAAAAGGTGCGCAGGACCTGTACAGTAGTGCGAATAAGGAGTTCGTAGAGGCTATGAATGCCTCACTAATAACGCAGGAGGCGTTATCGTTTCTACGAGAGACAGTCGCAAACGCCATGGTAAATGTGTGTAAGGCAATTACAACACTCATTGACCAGAAAAGGCTGGTAAGGAAGAAGCTTATTTCAGACGAAGGACTTGACCAGGGTATGGAGGAAAACCCCGGTCTAGACACACAACTAGAAATTCTACGAGAATTCTACTTATTTATATCCGAATACCACTCGGATATAAAGGTGCGCGAGGAGAACGCACACCTCGAGAGGGGCGGGTCCCACAGGTTGTACAGATCCAATGTGGATGTTAAAAATTCAATTAACCTCACGAAAGAGAAGGTGTTGCATGAGATCCAGCAGCGGCACATGAGATCCAGCAACGGCACTAAATAATAACTTAGTTTTTTTACGTTAGAAAATAAAAATTGATTGCAAAAATAATATTTTTTAACTAAATCACAATGAGGAGAACCCTAAGTGATGATTTACGGGAGATTTTCCAAGAATTATTGGTCTTTATTATGTTCACTGTCATTATAATATACTTAATGACAATGAACGTAGTAGGCAACATAACCTACATTTATTTAGACGATGAGAATCGTCCCATCGCAAAGGAGGGACATCAGTGTTACACGGTAGCCACCTTGGAAACGCTAGTGGACTGGGGCCGTATGAAACGAATCATAGATAAGTTAAAAACAAATATGACCCTCGCACAGCATTATATGAAAGCCCTGAAAATAATTTTGGAATGTGAGAAAGAAGGTGTAAGCGTGATGGCTATAATGCCTACGGCACCAAGCTAAATGATAGAATGTAAAAATAATATTTTTTTTATAACTTAGTTTTTGGGCGTTAGAAAATAAAATTGATTGCATAAATAATATTTTTTTGACGAGCCGGTTGTAACCCACCGTCCCAACAAGAATGGCCACCAATCCAGAACAAGTTTTTAATCCAGAACAAGAGTTTAAAACATTGAGTTGGATGGTAAGGCATTCTATAAGGAGCATCGATCCATATTGGGCCAATCACCTCTCAGTCTTTCTGGAGTCTGAGCGGCTGCCAGCGTGGATGATCACTTCGCTTGTGGACCTTCTGCGGTTCGAACTCGGCCAGAACAAGCTGAGTGAGTACTCTAAACAGGTTATTAGAGTAATGACAGATCACACATTTACCGGTCAGTTTCCGCTTATGGAAGAACTACTGGGCGACCTAGAAAGGGTGGTTTACACCAGAAACCGGTTCGATATGGAGCACCTGAGTCGCAAGATGAGCCTGATTTTCGCTAACATCCTCAAGTCCGATGACTCCTTCGAAGAACTCGAAAAGAGGATTTGGGACTTAACTCACCACAACGGTGAGGAGATCACTGAGTACATCCTCCACTTCACGCGGGTCCACCCCTGGCTGAAGGAGTGTGCGCAATTGCGCACCATGGTCAAAGAAGTCCTAGTTCAAGGACTATTGCAACTGCAAGAAATGACCAAGAGGGCAGAATTCTTGATCGAATGGAAGTACAAGTATGACGTACACGACATATCATACTCGATCAAGGAAGTGAAGAAGGAACTCAAGAAGGTCATTGTTGACTTCAACACGACCTTACGGTCAACAGCCGACGCGGAAAAACGCCAAGATGCGCTGGCGAAGATCAGGCAGGTGATCGGTACATCGTTTATGGATGGAAAGATGTCCGCGGTCACCGATAGTCTTACGAAGTACTACAAACAATGAAGAGGATTATATTAGATTCAATAATAATAATAATATATATAAATATATTTTTTTTATAACTTAGTTTTAAGCGTTACAGAATAAAATTGATTGCACTAATAATATTTTTTTACGGTGCGGGTCTCCATACACGCACACACACGCGCACACACACAAGAATGGATTCGGCGAGTTTCAAAGACCTAGAGAAGCAACTAACGGAGATTATCGAATTCCGGGTGTCGGTATTGAAGGAGGGGGAAAAAAATATATACGACGTTCCAGATCTAACGTGGATGTTAGCTTCGCAACGGAAAGCTCTGCGTGAGGCATCCAGTATCGCACGAGCATACAAAGACCGAGTGGAGCATGCCACGGAAGAGGAGAAGGAAGAGAAGAAAGTGATGGCCTTCTCACGGGCCGAATATGATCTACGTTGCTTACAAGAATCGCTGAACAAGAACATCAGTCAGGTCATCGATAAGCATGATAAAGAAGAGCGTGATACAGAGTTCATGACCATGTGCGAAGAATATTATCAGGTGATTGAGAACTACCCCGCGTTGCTCGGCGAACGCGACAGTGTGAAAGAAGAGTTAGGGGAGATCTACAAGGTCTTGGCCGATATCCCCTTGGGTACCCCTGCCGAGCAGGAATATATCGTTCTACGCGAACATGAGTTGAAGAGACTCGACGAGAAGGTCGAAAAGCTAGCAACAGAAATGTTGTCAGTAGTGGAGAGGGTGGAGAACGCCTACAACAAATGCCCGACGGGGGGTAGATATGTAGTAGAAGGCGACCAGTACAAGGCCGCTAAAAACGTGCTGGGGTGCGTAGCCGACCATGTATCCTATGCGCAGCGATACATAAACGCGATTCACACAAGCGCACACGTGGGAGAAGTGGCCCATTTTGAACATCTGATGTCGTACTGCGACAAGGTGTTCCCTGAGTGCTTAAAATTCTATTACAACACGGTGGGGTTCACCACCGATTAAGATTAAGATTAATTATATTTTTTTTAATAACTTAGTTTTTAAGCGTTAGAAAATAAAATTGATTGTAAAAATAATATTTTGTCGATTAGGCAGGATGGATGCCTCAATCCCCTCCGAACTCAAATGGGGTACAATCATGTTTACACTAAATGCCTACGTGGTACAGCAGGAGAACTCCGCCAGCATCCAGAATGAGCGAGATCTGAAAGTTCTATCAAAATTGATGGGAAAAGTCCCCGGTGCTGATAGGCCCAGTGTACTGGAGAAGGCGGAGAAAACCCTAAATGCCTGGGCGCGTATGCAGGCAAATGCGGAAATGGTGGTTCATTTAGAAGAACAAATGGAACGCCTAAACCGTAAAGCAACATCGCAGGCGGTAATAAACGACCTAAAGAAGACCTGGGGTGAATTGGTCAAGGCACGGGACGCGACCAAGGTCTTATCTGATTCATTCACTCATACGTGGGATGTTCTGATGATGGTTCTCATGCCACGAGAGACAAGACTTTCAGTAATAACTGAATTATTTGGCTCAGCCGTCGGACGAATCGTCAACTTATTGTGGGAGTGTGTTCCCATTGACGGAAAGTGGGACAATGATGGTAATGGAGACTTATATAGGATCATTGATGAGGACGGTCTTGATGAGGTCTCCGGCCAGCTCAGTCTCATAACTGAGCATCTTACATGGTTTAAAAAACCGGTGCCATCCGTATACACGGATTTCCGTGAGACCGTTGCCGAGATGGTGACCTGCATTGAGTATATACTCAATCAGTTCATTGATCTTACAGAGAAGAATCAGAGTAAGGTCTCAATGATCACTCTGATAACGAGCGTGGAAAAGCTCGCGAAGGAGGTGCGTAGTTATGAGACTGCGCTAAAAAATGGGTCATCGACTCTAGCGGAGTGTTTGGATGCCAAGATAAGTATCATTCCGAATATTTACTGGGTGATGAAGACGGTGGGTGCGCAGAATTTTCCGTGAAGTAAAAGATTAATACGAGTAGTTAAAAAATATTTTTTTTTAATAACTTAGTTTTTAAGCGTTAGAAATAAAATTGATTGTAAAAATAATATTTTTTTGATTCTGGCGGTGAATCCCGAGAATAGAGATAGAAATGGAAAAGATTCTTACGAAAGAGTCTGTGAAGGGAATGACAATAGAAGCGCTAATACTGCAACGGAGAAAGATCTTCAACAAGATGAACTCCGAGTGGTTGAAAAACCCTGAAGTTCGAAACGAGGAGAACCTTAAAGACTGGAACAATAAAATGAAGATCATTCACATCGTGATCAAAACCTTAAATAGGTTAAAATGATTCAGACACAGCGAAGGTCCGTGTAGGTCTACCCCAAGCGAAAAAGTATAGAAACAAACCCTATATAACGTTATATATATAAATAGAGGGGGGGGGGAAATAAATTTTTTTTATATAATAAAAAAATTGATTGCATTAATAATATTTTTGTATTATTTGCGACAGTATCAAGTAAGAGATAATATATATAAATGGCGGAAGAAGATATTTGGAAGAATACGTCACAAATTATTACTGAAATGGTAAATGAGTTAAACTCAGGTCGGGATCATGCATATATTGACCGTATATATGTTAGAGTTCCAATGGAACCTTCTCCAAAATTGAATCCGGAAACTCTAATGATAAAGTTGAAAAAGCTCCAAGCCTATTATCCTCATGAAATCTATATAATTCTTAAGGAAGGGGCATGGAAGAATATGAATCCTTACTTACAGAAATATTATGGTAATTTACTGAACTATATAAGTTATCTTGATAAAGATATGGTACAATGTGAGGCATTCACTTCTGTGAAAGAAGAAATTCCTGAAGAGATTCGAATAAAAGTTGAAAAATTCATTGGAAATATTCAATTAATTGGTTCAGATCAAGAACTTTTTATGAAATTCATAAATGAAATAGAACAGAAAGTTCGTATTATACCATATATATACTTTGGATTAGGACCATTAGTAGAATCGAAGAAATGTGTATTATTAACGTTTAAGATGGTAGATAAGTTGAATAAACAACAAATGTGTCCAATGCAATTGATTATACCGCAAGATTCGTTAAGAAATATGCATGAGAAGTATAGTAATCAGTTATATTATTTACTCGACCAAATATTTAAATTGAAAAAGTCATTGGTACATATTTCAGTAACAATGAATATGGAATTATCAGATAAAATGACAAAATTAGAAGAGGAGTTTTTCAATTATATAATTGTTAAACGTATGGAATATATATAAATATTAATATAGATTATAGTTTTATTTTTTATATAATAAAAATTGATTATTAATATATAAAAAAATAAAATACATTGAACAAAGATGGACAATGAAGTAAAAAACTTACCATATAACGAGAAAATTAAATATTTAGATAATATATTACCAAATTTATCAAATTTTGAAAAAATTAAAAAAATAGAAGAAATTTTTAATTTAGAAGATTTGGTAGAATTAGAAGAATATGAAGAATTTAATAATATAAATGAAAGATTAAAATATATTATACAGAAAAGTTATAAACATTTATGTAGTATAATATTAAATAATGCAATTAAACCAATAGACGAAATTAAGAGAATATTTAATGATCATGAAATGATTATAATTGATAAATATATTGTATATTTAATATATATTATACGAAAAAAAAAAAATTTTTTACAAGAGAATAATATTTATAACGATATAATAAGTATGTTTAAAAAACTATGTATATCAAAATTAAATTTTATAACACTAATTAAACATCGTTTATTAAAAGCAAATCTTGCTAATATAATATCGAATAAATTATTATATACTGATAATAAAAAAATAATTACATTCATTATTCTTATAATAAGTAGTCATAATAGAATGGCTGTAATCGAAAAATACAAAGGTGAAGAACTCGAAAAAATAAATAAAATTATTAAGAATGAATATAATATAAAAAATGAATATTACAAGAATGAAGAATTATATAATAATTATAATGGTAAATCAGTTGATAAACTTAGGAAAATATATATGAAATATAGTAACAGTAGAACAAATTTAGAAATATTAGAACAAATAAATAAAGTATTAAATACAGTTAATATATATACATGTGATATAGAAGAATGTAATTTAGAAGAAAGTTGTATGTTAATTGAAGAATATTCTAAAAATACACAAAAAATAGAAGAATTATTTAATATATATGAATTAAAACTAATAAATAATACAGATACTGATACTAATTTAACTGGTAAAAAACGTAAAAAAGATATAGATAATGAATCATTATATAATTTAAAAAATACAATTTTTAAAATAATGGACAATACTCCATATACTATTGAATTCTTTAAACAAATCGCATCGTTATTTACATATAAAATATTAGAAAAAAAATAAATAAAATATTATAATAAAATATATGCTATACACTTGGTATTATGGTATTGATATGACTGATATTGATTTTGCAAAAGAAACATTACAAGTTTTAGAAGATAAATTAATTCATTTTAAATCTTTAGAGCAAAGTGATGATATTAATAATAAAATTAAAAGAATTAATCTTAATATTAATTGTATCAAATATACATATTCATTATAAATGAATGTATAAATATTACCATTTGTACTAAAATATATGATTTTTTTTACCATTTGTACTAAAATATATGATTTTTTTTTACCATTTGTACTAAAATATATGATTTTATTAACATAAAAAAAATATTAAACTTATGTATAATGAATTATGCAGATAAAGAATATTGGGATGATAGATATTTAAAAAGTACTGATAATAATTATGAATGGTACTTTGATAGTAATAAAATATTAGATATTTTAAAAAATACAAATAAAAGTAAAAAAATATTAATAGTTGGATGTGGTAATTCAAATTTAGGTGAATGTTTATATGATGCTGGTTATGAAAATATATATAATGTTGATTTTTCAGAAGTAATAATTAATGAACAAATAAAAAAAAATATATCTAGGCCAAATATGAAATGGTTTGTTAGAGATGTAACAAATATGACAGATATTGCGAGTAATATTTTTGATATTATATTAGATAAAGGGACAGCAGATTCAATAATAGTTCAGACAGATAAATCTAATTTAATAAAATATTTTGAAGAAATGAATAGATTATTAAAAAAAAAAGGTTTATTCTTTTTATTTTCGTTACATGATTATATATGTAAATATATTTCATTAAATGATTATAAAATAGAAATTGGAAAAGAACCAATAACAAAAACAGTAAATTTTAATTTATTAAGGAAAATTTAATTTAATAAATCTCTTGCTAATCTTGCAGCAACAAATAGTATATATAAAATTAATCCAAATTTAAATAAGTCATATATAAATTGTCCTATTTTAAATTTTATACCATTTGTTTCGATAGTATAATCTATTAAATGTTGAAAATCATTTACTCCATCTTTATCACTATCTTTATTAAATATTGGTAATACTAAATTATCAAAGAAAGAATCTGATACCATTTCTAAATATTTACCAATTACTAGTCCAACAGCAGTTACAAATACTTTATTTTCTATTAAGAATTCCCGAAATTTATCTATATTTAATATATTAAATGTAGTAGATTCTAATTCATATTCAGGTGTATATGGGTCAGTCATATATATATATATATATTATATAACTAATTTTTTTATAAAAAAAATATATAATTATATTAAATGAATATTAAAATAGATAAATTAGATAATGGTATTCCAATTATTTATTCAAATACATCTAATGAATTATTTACTTGTATAATTAATATTAATGTAGGTTCATATAATGAAACGAATAAAAATAATGGGATTAGTCATGTATTAGAACATATGTTATTTAATAGTACACAAAATATTGATAATCCTACTAAAATATTAGATAAATATGGAATCATATATAATGCATATACAAATCAAACTGAAACTTGCTATTATATGAAGTGTTTACCTAAATATTATAAAATAGTATTATTATTATTAAGTGAAATGTTATTTCAACCAATATTTGATAAATGTTTATTAGAAAACGAAAAAGAAGTTGTATTACATGAAATACATAATGATTTAGATGATGATAACCAAGTAGTATTAGAAAATTTAATAAAAATATTATTTAAAAATGATTCATTTAGATTTCCAATTGGTGGAAATAAAAGTACTATAAAAAATATGACAATAGATGATTTAACTAAATATCATGAAACTCATTATAATAAAAATAATATAACATTTTTTGTCGATTCTAATAATATAAAGAATTTACATAGAGATATTAATAAATTTTTTATGCCACATATATCAAATGGTGTAAAAAATGTAATTACACATAAAAAATATAAAATAAATATAATTAAAACATGTAAAATAAATGCAAAACGGTGTTATTTATATTATGGTTATTATTTAAATATTTTTAATAAAAATATTGATGATTATATTATATTATTATTTTTAGATTCATTTTTAATAAATGGTTTAAATTCTTATTTATTTAAATTATTACGATTAAAAGGATTAGTATATAATATAGATTCAATACAGGAAATATATGGAGAGAATATATTGTATAGTATAAATTTATTAACTGATTATAATAATATAATTAAAATTTTAGATATATTAAATTCACACATGTTAAACTTAGAAAATAAAATTTTTAAAAATGAGATTGAATCAAACATAAATAAAATTATTACTAAATTTAAAGAAAATGAACCAGATGAGTTTTTTTATTTAATTATAAAATTATATAATACTACAAATAAAATATATACAAAAGATGATATTATAGATAAAATTTCAAAAATATCATCTAAAAAAATAAATAATTGGATAACAAAACATCTTACAAAAAAGAATTTATTTATTTTTTATAATACTAAATAAATAAAATTGATAAATATAATATAAATATTTAATTAGACGGAGAAGAGTACTATAGTAAGTTATCAGTAAGATAATGGGTATTAAGTATAGGATATATAGGAATATTATTACAGGAGATTTATTTATATTCACTCATGATGGCTTATTGTCTATAAAAAATATATATAATTATATATCTAATTTTGTAGAAAATGTTAATGTTAAAACAATAGATAAATTATTACAGGATAAACCAGAAATAGAATATATAGGGTTATTATGTAATAATATAATTACATTGAATTCAGAAGTAGTAATACCATGCGAATTAAATATAGTATTTAAAATGATGTATAATAGTTCATATATTAATTTTTGTAAATTAATAAGATTGTATGCAACACATGATACTATATTTAGTAAATTAGATGAAGATGTTTTAAATAGGATTTTTGATATATTATTAGGTAAATATAATATATTATTAAAAAAAATAATATAAAATAGAAATAATATAAAATAGATTAAATAAATAATATTAATATTATATATGCATGTGTATAATAGGCCTATTCAAATTTATTTAAATGAAATAAATGGTTCATTAAATATATTAACAACAGAAGGTATTATAAATATAATTAATATTCAAACTGATGATTATCAAAAGATGTCAAGTAGAATTATAAATAATTCAGAATCAATAAAATTAGATATTTTAAAAGATTATAATGAATTAATATTTTTTGGTATATTATTTAATTCATATATTACAATTAATAAACCAATTGTTAAAATAATGCATACCAATTATGCACTCGATTTTGCATATAAAATATCATATATTAATTTATGTTTTCATGTTAAATTATTTGCAACAAAAGAAAATATATTTAATAAATTAAATGAAGATTCTTTAAATAATATTTGTAAATTTTTAATAAAGGATTATTTAATATATATTTAAATCTAAAATTGATATATTATATATAAATCTTTAATTTTTTTTATGAATTATCCTATTCATAAAAAATGGCTTCATTTAATATATATTATACATACATTTGATAAATTATTACATATATTAAATATAGTAATTTTATATAAAGATAATTTAGAACAATCTCATGGAGAATTATTAGAATTATATTTTAATAATTTAATATATAATTTTTATAAAAATAATAATAGATGTTTAAGTATTGTATTAAATACACACTATTATAAGATATGTGGAAATAAACTACGAAAAAAAATAAATAAACAAAATTATTTATGTGGTAAACATATTAATAATTATAAATTTTATTAATGAAAAATAAAAATTGATTGTTAATTAATAAAACTATTATACTATAATAAGCTTATTTGTAATATAGTTATTATAAATATGAGTCGTAATATTCATAGAGATGATAGTACTGATAGTATTACTATCCAAAGGAATGATAGTAATGATAGTAATGATAGTATGAATAATTATAATGAAAATGATGAGTCTAATCCAAAACGACGGAAACTGAATAGTGATGAAAATAATAAATACTATTCGTTATATCCTGAAAAAATAGAATTTAATAAAACAAAAATAGATACTTTTGTACCATTTTTATTTGATTCAGAAATTCAATTTATAATATACCTTTTAGAAAAATATGAAAAAACTACAGAATTACAAGAGAATACATTTTATTATATTCTAAATAAAATTAGTAATCTAAATAAATATATATTATTATGTTTTCCAAAGTTAAAATCATATAAATTTACAAATCATAATATTATTCGTATATTAACATTTATCGAACATAAATTTACGAAATATATTATTAAATATGATTATAAAAATTCAAATATGGAATCTCAATTATATTGTAATCCAATTTTTGAATATTATAATAATTTACTATTTCTATTTTATAAACACGATTTTAGTACATCCCATATTATTAATGAATGTGTAATTAATATTAATTCTGTTATAGAACATATAGTAATTCATTTAACAAATTTAATTAAAAATGAAATATATGATTATAATATTATACTAATATTAATTAATATAATATATTTACTTAAAGATTTAAATAAATTAAATGAGATTAATTTTAATTTTGATCAAGTATTTTATATATTTAAAAATATAATTCATAATAAACAACTAAATCAATTAAATCATATAAATGAACTATTACTATCAGATGATATAACACAGAATAATGATATTATATTATTTAAAAATGTATTATCTATTCTAGTATATCATTCTAATATTAAATATTCAATTATTAATAAACTTAGTTTAAAAGAATCTAATGCAGAGTTTGAATGTCCAATTACATGTGATATTATGATAAATCCAGTATATACCGAAGATGGAAAAACATATGAAAAATATGCAATTGAAAAATGGTTAAATAATACAGATTCTCCTAAATCTCCATTAACTAATGTACCTCTAAAATCAGTTGAATTAAAACCAAATACAAAATTAAAAGAACAAATTAAAGAATATTATAAAGATATTTCTAATGAACATATTATTAAAATAGTAGTAGAAAAATTAAAAAATAATATAGATATTAACTAGTAAAAAGATAATAAAATTAACTAGTAAAAAGATAATAA
>CEQM01045661.1_pt1 | contig 15350 bp, 10 predicted proteins | sample 531111 | NCBI WGS metagenome assembly CEQM01 (sample SAMEA2621278, study PRJEB7988) | marine metagenome | biome: marine biome (ENVO:00000447); feature: deep chlorophyll maximum layer (ENVO:xxxxxxxx); material: "saline water (ENVO:00002010), including plankton (ENVO:xxxxxxxx)" | depth 120 m
AAACATAACTTATTGCTTTCCAGCCTTCATTAGTATTAATTAACAGTCGAGTTTCAAGTAACTGCTGCTCCAATGGGCCATTTTTATTCAGGTAGGCAAATGTTTTAATTAAAGTTGATCCAACTGGAAAAATAAAAACCTTATCTTTTACATAACCGAGTTTCTGTCCCTCGGGAACATACACAAAACGAAGTTTATCTGTTTGATCAGAAAATAAAGGGCTAACAAGAGAATATGGGTGCACATCCTCAGCGGGAATTTGATTTTGTATGTCTTGAAAAAAACCAAATTCAGATAAAAATTTAGGGGCTTGAGAAAAATCTACTAAATTGAATGTATTGGCTGAATGTCCTTGGGGTGAAAAAAAAACCAAGGAAACAAAAAGCAAGAAAGATTTTTTAAAACGTCTCATCAAACTCTACTTTTGCTAGAGGTAAGATTTCTCCATCAAATTCGTTAATGTCTAGGGTTGCAGGATCTAAAAAAGGCAACATGTAGCCAATTGGCTTGATTGCAAGAAAAGTAGCATCACCGTTGTTACTAATTATCATTTTTTCATCTTCAGGCTGCCCAAAAATCATTTGAGAAATCGGGACTAAGCCATCCCAAAAAATATCAGGCATATTGCCTTCTGAAAGCTCATAAAGTATTTCCGCTAACTCCCCCTTGCTTGTATCAGGGTTATAACCAGTCGGACCAAACTTATTCCCATGAATTTGAATGGATTTTGGGTGGGGATAGTAAGTTTCATCATCTGTTTCATTGCCATATGTAACAACTGCAATATTAACAGTGTCATTATCACCAATTTCATTATCAAAGATTTCTACATTTGAATTTGCTTGAATAATTATTCCAGTACCCCTTGGCACCTCACCCACTATATTTCCCTCTGGAGCAAAGTTATCAGTGTTATTTCCAACAGAGCGATTATTGAAAACTCTGACATGATGACCGCCTTGCTGAGGTAAGCCTGGCAAATCAAAGACTAGTATCCCGCCAGTATTATTGGTTGCAACATTATTAAAAACATCTGCATAGTAGGAGTTTTCTATCTCAATTCCAGCAACATTGAATTCTGCTCTACTATTTCGAACAATTATATTTTTTGATTGTCCAACATAGATTCCTGCATCTGACGCGCCTATTGCCACACAACCATCAATTAGCACATTAGTTGATTCAACTGGATATAGACCGTAGGCTCCGTTTTGTGGGCTTGGACCATTTGTCCACTCGGTCTTCACTCTTAAAAATTTAATGTTAGTTACGCCTTTCACTTTAATTGCATCACCTTTAGCATTTTGTATAGAGAAATCTTGCAGGGTTACATTATCTGAGGTAACACTAAGTCCCTGCGCGCCACTTTGTTGATCAGAAAAGCTAAGAATCGTTTGATCCATTCCTGCTCCCTCAATTTGAACTCCTTCTATATCAAGTGATAAAGAGTCTTGCAGATTAAATACACCCGATGTGAGTCTAATGACATCACCAGGTTCAGCTAGTATTAGTGCTTCTTGAATATCCTCATAGGCATTTTCAGATGGTTGAACAATCTGAACAGCAGAATAGAGCGAGCTACTTAAAAAGAGTAACCCAACAATGATTTGTTTAGATGGCTTGAGGAATTTCACCAAATTTTTCTAGAGGTTTCTCAAGCTCATCCCAATTACATTCAAAATCATCTGGAGCATCTTCATACTCGAGCAATCCCAAAGCTTCAAATTTTGGTCTCACTTTATCCGTAAGTAGACCAATTCTTGCAAGGTTTGGCATAATTCTTGAGAACAAAAAGTTTCTAAAAGTTGTATTAGCTGAAGTTGATAAGGCAAATTCCCTAGCTTCATCTTCGGACATTTTTAAGTATTTTTGCATTGATTTTGTATTAATGAGCCTTTCTCTTGAGATAACACACGCTTCATATGCAAACTCTGCTCTATCTTCAATTTCTTCAGGACTTAAGGTTTTTATAAAGTCCTCTAGATAGTTAATTCCAAAGGTAACATGTCTTGCTTCATCACGAATTACATAATGGAGAAGCTGAGTTAGAAGTGGATCTTTAGATAAACCCTTTAGCATTTGAAAGGCCGCTAGAGCTAGACCTTCTATGACAATTTGCATCCCAATAAACTTAAGGTCCCATCTCTCATCGGTAAGAATTTTATCTAATAATAATTTTAGATTTTTGTTGATAGGGTAGTGCATGCCTATTTTTTCTTGAAGATATCTATTGAATACTTCAACATGTCTTGCTTCATCGAATGTTTGTGATGCAGCATATAGCTTTGCATTATAAGTAGGCGCACAGGAGGTTAGTTGAGACGCGACAAGTAGGGCTCCCTGCTCTCCATGAAGGAACTGACTTAATAATTCAGCAGTATCATGACGGTCAAATTCAATCTTTTCTTCTTCAGTTAAATTTTCATATGCTTCTAGAGTCTCATGAGGCAATTCTTCATCTGCCTGCACAAGTCTTTCATTGGCTGGGTGGGTATAATCCCAATTTAGATCTATCGAACCATTCCAATTTAACTCTTTTCCAAGCTCATAAAGCTTCTTGATTCTGTTATCTGCAACAGTGTAATCCCAGTTATATGCTCCAGTTAATGGCGTATTAAATATTTCAGCGACATCCTCTACTTGAGACGGAGTCAGATTTAATTCGTTTTCAACCTCTAAATTATTAAACGTCAAAATATCTTTCGGTGGTCCATCTGCTTTGGTAATTTTCATTTATTCCCTCTTTTTAATCCTTATATGTTTACGGTGTAAACATTTTTTATTATATTCCTTTTTTTAATCATTGAAAAGTTCAGTCAGTTTATCAAGTAATGCCTCAGCTAATTCTTCAGCTCTATTTATAGTAATTGATTTGCCATAATATTTCGTTACATCATGCCCAATACCAATTGCAAGAAGTTCTACATTGCTTTGAGTTTCAATTGTATAAATCATTTGACGTAAGTGATTGTCTAAAAAATTACTATGATTTGTTGATAGAGTGCTGTCATCTACCGGAGCTCCATCTGAGATAACTATTAATATTTTCCTTTCTTCCTTACGTTTGCTCAATCTTTGATGTGCCCAAGCCAAAGCTTCGCCATCCACATTTTCTTTTAATAACCCCTCTCTCAACATTATTCCAAAACTTTTCCTAGCCTTTCTAAAGTTGTCATCTGCTGACTTAAAAATAATGTGCCGTAAATCATTTAAACGCCCAGGACTTGAAGGACTACCCTCATTAACCCAAGCTTTTCTTGCGTCACCACCTTTCCAATGTTTTGTAGTAAATCCAAGCAATTCTGTTTTCACATAACATCTCTCAAGAGTGCTTCCAATGATATCCCCACAAATTGCAGCTAAGGTCATAGAGCGACCCCGCATTGAGCCTGAGCTATCTATTAATAATGAAACCACGGTATCTTTGAACTTGCTTTCGCTTTCTTGCTTAAAGCTTAATGGGTCTCCTGGTCGAGTGATTACTCTATGCAGTTGAGCGGTATCCAATAAACCCTCTTCAAGATTGTAATTCCAACTTCTGTTTTGTTGAGCTTGAAGCAATCTTTGCAATCTATTGGCCAATTTTCCAATCGTAGTTTGATGAGGCGCAATCAATTGGTCTAGTTGCAATCTTAATCTTTGAGACTCTTCAGGAGTTGCTAACTCCATTGCATTTATAACCTCATCAAATTGAGAGGTAAAAATTTTATATTCCTCATAAGACGTTTGATCTAAATTTTCATTGAAATTTCTAGTCAAATCTATCTCTTCATCAATAGATGTTGAATCAATTGAAGCTTGGGCATCTTCTAGCATTCCGTTGTCTTCATCAGCTTCACCATCTGCCATGGATTCAATGGCTTGTTCCTGAATATCTTTCTCCGCTTCTGGTTGTTGCTCATTAGAATCTTGTGGATCTTCCGGTACTGGATCTTCCGGAAAGGACTCTTGGTCTCCCTTTGTTGCTGGCTCATGCATTAAATCTAAATCTTTCATAAGACCTAGGGCAATAGATTGAAAATCTTCTTGAGAGTTTTGGGCCTTGATTAATTCTTTGCCTACATCATCAATGCTAATGGGTATAGAAGAGAGAAATGCATTTACGGTATTTTTACTATCCTCAGATAAGCTCTCACCATTGAGTTGTTTCAACCAAAGATTTGCAGCCAAGGGGTTGAATGGAGGAACTTTACTATCAATTCCCTTTTTTGCTTGAGCATTGAGATAAGCATTTAAATTAATTTTAGCACCAGGAAATTTTTCCCCACCAACCATCTCAACTCTGCAAAGTTCAAGTTCAACAAAAAAATCTCTAGCTATTTTTGGCATTTTCAAAGATGAATATTCTTTGTGAAAGGTGTGCCAAAATGCTTGAAAATCTCCTTCACCTCTCCATGCATCAACTTGTGTAGAGGATCGGGGTGGATATTGTAATGAAATTTTTGATGAAGATGGAGGGCGGCTAGAAGCCTGTGATGTACTTTCAAGGCCTGGATTTTTAGATACAGCTCTAGCAGTTGATAGAGCAGCATGCTTAAATTCTTCTCTATTTTTAACCCAACTCATTAACTATGATTCAGGATTATGACTTTCTAAAAGATCTTCTCCAAAACATCTTTGAAAATACTCTGCCACAATTGGTCTTTCTGATTCATCACACTTATTGAGAAATGTTAATCTGAATGAGTGCTTGATATCATTAAAAATAATATAGTTTTGTGCCCAAGTCATTACCGTTCTTGGCGACATAAGTGTTGAAATATCCTCATTGATAAAGCCCTGTCTAGTTAAATCTGCAAGTTGAATCATACTTTTAATTAGGGCTTTATCTTTTGCAGATTTTAGTTGAGGAACTTTTCCACTTACAACATTTAGCTCATGCGACCTTTCCAAGTAATTGAGTGTTGAGAGTATGTGCCACCGGTCCATTTGGCCTTGATTTATTTGCTGGGTTCCATGATAAAGGCCAGTTACATCACCCATACCAACCGTGTTAGTTGTAGCAAATAGTCTGAAGCTGGCATGTGGTGTTATGACTTGGTTTTGATCAAGTAAGGTTAACTTGCCATCTACCTCAAGGATTCTTTGAATAACAAACATAACATCAGGTCTTCCAGCATCATATTCATCAAAAACCAATGCAACAGGATTTTGAATTGACCATGGCAGAATGCCTTCTTTGAATTCAGTGATTTGCTTTTCATCTTTCAAAACAATTGCATCTTTGCCGAGCAAATCAATCCTACTTATGTGGCTATCAAGATTTATTCTTACACAAGGCCAATTGAGCCTTGCAGCAACTTGCTCAATATGTGTAGATTTTCCAGTTCCATGATATCCCTGAATCATTACTCTGCGATCATGCTCAAAACCTGCCAAGATTGCCAGGGTAGTATCTTTATCAAAGACATAAGTTTTATCTATTACTGGAACCCATTGAGTTTTCTCTTTAAACCCATTGACCTCAAGATCAGATTCAATCCCAAAGGTTTTTTTTACATTAAATTTTTGATTCGGCCTTTCAGGGAGGTTTATTCTTTCAGAATCTATCATTAGAAATACTTTTTTTATTTATTGGATGACTATGCTAACTTTTGACGAGATAAAGTTCTAGTTTTAATTGAATCAATGTAAGATAAATTTTTATCAATATACCAATACCATTTATGAGTAAAGCGCTAAAAAATACCCTCGATTTGTTCAATTTAACTAGAATTGATAGAGATTTATATTCTTGGACTGGTCAAAGTGTTGGTTTTCAAAGAATTTTTGGTGGTCAGATTATGGCGCAATGCTTGATTGCGGCATATAAAACTGTTGACAAAGGAAGAATGGTTCATTCCTTTCATTCCTATTTTCTTAGACCTGGAGACTTCAAGCAAAATATTATATTTGAAGTAGATCGAATTAGAGATGGTAAGAGCTTTACTACAAGAAGAGTGAATGCAATACAAAATGGAGAAGCAATTTTTAGTTGCTCAATCTCATTTCAAAAAAGAGAAAAAGGTCTAAATCATCAAATTAAAATGCCAAATATTCAAGGGCCGGAGAACTTGAAAAGTGATTTAGAGTTGCGAAAAGATTTGAAGTCAAAAATCCCTAAAGATTATTTACCAATGTGGCTAAGAGAGAGGGAGATAGAAACAAGACAGGTTGAGCCAGTTGATCTGCTAAAGGCAGAAAAACTTCCTCCATATAGGAGCACATGGATGAAACCCACAGGAAAACTGCCAGCTGATGAAAGAATTCATCAAGCATTATTATTGTACGTTTCTGACATGGGTTTGCTTGGAGCGGCAGTGAACCCGCATGAAGTAAATTTTATGTCTAGTAAATTCCAAAGCGCTAGTTTAGATCATGTTATGTGGTTTCATGGAAAAGTTAATTTTAATAATTGGGTTTTGCATCACATGCATAGTCCGATATCCCAAAATGCTAGAGGGTTTTCTCGCGGATCTATTTATACAAAAGCAGGAAAATTAATTGCATCAACCGCACAAGAAGGACTAATGCGTATTTGGGATTAAAAACTTTTTCATGATTTTTTTAAATAAAGTTGCCTTAAAATCTGTCTTTTTTACAGCTTTTTTACTTGCCTCAATATTAATTAGCGCAGAAGAAAATAGTAAAATTAAAATTTTCATTGCGAAAGATATTATTACACTTAATCCAAATAATGATTCTGTTGAGGCCGTAGCTACCAAGGGATCAAAAATTATAAATGTTGGCTCAAGGGAAGATCTAACTTTTATTTATCCAGATGCTACTTTAGTCAGCAATTATGAAAACGCAACAATAGTTCCAGGATTTATTGAGCACCATATTCATCCTTTTTTAGCTGCAGTAACAATGAATTCTGAGATTTTAGCTATTGAGGATTGGCATCTGCCTTCAAAAACATCTAAAGGTGTAAGAGATAGATTTAGCTATTTATCAAATTTATCTGAAATTGAAAATAATTACTTCCCAAATGAACCATTAATTTCTTGGGGATTTCATCACTATTTTCATGGAAGATTGACCAAATATGATTTAGATAAAATTTCTTCAATTAGACCTATTATTGTTATTCATAGATCATTCCATGAATTTATTTTAAATACTCCTGCAATGGATTTATTGGGGATCAATAAAAATACATTTAAAGATATTGAAGTGGACGAACATTTAGCAAACTTTGATGATGGGCATTTTTCTGAACGAGGCGCAATTATCGTCTTACCTAGATTGATGCATTTATTGGCAGCACCTGCAGAATTAATTCAAGGCCTTCAAAAAACTAAAGACTATTTGCATAGTAATGGCATTACCCTTATCGGGAATCCTGGCGCGATGTATAACAAAGACCTTCAGTTAGCAAAGAATAGTATCTTTGGAAATATAAATTCTCCATTTGAATCATACTTTTTTCCAAGCGCATTAAATCTGTCTGAACAGTTTGAATTAAATGAAGTCTTAAATGCTGCAAAAGAACAAACAAGCTGGGGTGGAGGCAAGTTAAATTATTTATCAAAGCATATTAAGTTATTTGCTGATGGCGCCATGTACTCTCAAAATATGGTTATGCGAGATGGTTATTTGGATAATCATCAGGGCTCTTGGCTTATGAGTCTAGATACTTATGAAAATCTTTTCAAGATTTTTTGGGATGACGGATATCAAATTCATATTCATCAGAATGGAGATGCTGCTTTAGATAGGTTGCTAACAACCCTAGAGAAGAACCTAAAGGACAACCCAAGAGTTGATCATCGAACCACTGTTGTTCATTTTGGATATTCAGCAAAAGATCAGTTAAAAAAAATGAAAGAATTGGGAGTAGTGGTGAGTGCAAATCCATATTATGTTACAGCCCTTTCAGATATGTATAGTAGAAAAGGAGTTGGATATGAGCGTTCTCAGGAAATGGTCAGACTAGGTGATGCAATAGAAGAGGGCATTAAAGTTGCTCTTCATTCGGATATGCCTATGGCACCAGCTTCTCCATTGATGCTAATGCATGCTGCTGTCAATAGAGATAATTTTGCAGGTAAAGTGGCTGGACCTAAACAAAGAATCACCGCAGTTGAAGCATTGAAAGCGGTCACAGTTAACGCAGCATATGTTTTGAGACTAGAGGAAATGTATGGATCAATAGAGATTGGCAAGTATGCAAATTTCACTATTCTTGATAGCAACCCTCTTAGAATTAAAAATAATGAGATAAAGAATATTGAAATTCTTGGCACTGTCTTAAAAGGAAAGCTATTTCCTATAAATTAATTCTCTAAAGAAAATAAGAAAACTATTTTCAAAGATAAGTTTTAGATATATTTACAAAAAGCTTGGTATAGTTGTTTTTTTATATTATTAATTTCTAAATATGCTATCTATTTTCAAAAAAAAATTATTTGCTGATATCTCAGGAAGCGCCGATGATATGCCGCCACATGTTTCTGCTGTTTTATGCTTAATGATTGAAATTGCCAGAATGGATGGAAAAATTGATGAAGAAGAGATAGATGAAATTAAAATTTTTTATTTAGACTTATATCCAAATGGTAACTTTTCTGAAGCATTTGATGAACTGAAAGATTGGACGAGCCATAAGGAGTCTTTTAATCCTTTTATCAATATCATAAATAGCAATTGTACAAAAAGAATGAAAATAGAAATACTATCTAATATTTGGGATGTAATTTTATCTGATGATCATGTCGACCAATATGAAAATTCTTTATTTATGCAAATTGGTGAAAAGTTACTTATTAGCAAAGAAGAGCTTTTAAGCATTCAAAGTTAATTAAGAAGAAAGCCTCAAGTGCTCTAATAGGTCGTCTTCGAACTGAAGTAGAATCTCAGGCTCAATCAAATGCCTCATTTCTTCAATAATTTTTAGCTTACTGTGTGGTATTAATTTATGCATCTTGTAAGCATTTTTTATTTGAATCATCGGGTCTTGTTTACCATGAATAATTAAAGTCGGCGCTTGAATCTTCTGTATTTTTTTTAGCCTATCTTTTGAAGCTAATATTGATAAAAGTTGCCTTGCATACCCAGAGCCATCTTGGGCACGATTTAAGTTTTTAATTGTTTCTTCTCTAAATTCCGGAGTATCAACAATCCGACCCTCCATACCAATCAGGGAAACAATTTTAATTTCTCTTTTAATTACTTCCTCAGCTGATGCATTTGGATTTTTTGATCTTTCCATCATAAGATCTCTTACTGGTTTTGATGGAGCATTGATTGGGCTAGGAGTTGAGGCTGTTGAGGCAATTAAGGTAAATGACTTAACTTTTTTAGGATATTGAGCGCTGATGATCTGAGCAATCATTCCACCCATCGAAGTTCCCAGAACATGAGCCTGCTCAATTTTTAATTTTTCAAGCAGTTTTATTCCATCATATGCCATATCGTCGATGGTATATTCTGATTTAATAGGCAACCTCAAAAAATATTTAATGTAATCCAACACAAAAGATGGAGTACCTGAAAATCTTGAAGATAAACCAACGTCTCTATTATCATAAGTAATAGGCCTAAAATTATTTGATTGTAAAAAATTAATTAGATGGGGTGGCCAATGCACTAGTTGAGCCCCCAAACCATGCACCATGAGAATTGGATCTCCATTAACAGGACCATAGTCTCTGTAAAAGATTTTGACTCCCTTATTTTCAGAGAAACCTTCCGAATATTGATCAGTTGAATTCATAAATTTTAAAATACTTTTTCCAGTAAATTTTTATACTAATGCACTCTTAATATATTACCAACCTAAGATAAGGCTGTTATAGTCAATGGATATTTATGACCTCAAACACAATATCCAATAAAGTTAGAGCAGCGTATGGCATAGGTGATTATGCAATTTGCTTATATTGGAGTGGGGTGGGTTTATACCTTTTGTATTTTTATACGGATGTGGTCGGAATAACTCCCTTATTAGCAGGCTGGATATACGCATTAGGTATAGCCTGGGACGCTATCACAGATCCATTTATGGGCTATCTTGCAGAAAGAACCAGAACCAAAATGGGAAGCTATAGACCCTATATTTTTTATGGTGCAATTCCACTAGCGTGTTCTTTTGTATTGCTTTTTTGGGTTCCTCCACTTGAAGGTAGTACGCTATTTATTTTTTTATTAACAGTTAATTTACTCCATAGGACTTGCTTCACTATTGTCAGTGTTCCTTATTCCTCTCTTACAGCAAGAATCACTGACGATAGTGATGAGAGAACTAAGCTTACCACTGCAAGAATGATAGGAGCTTCCTTTGGAACTCTTTCAGTTTCAGCTTTAGGTTTCCCAATTATTTTATGGTTTGGAAGAGGAGATGAAGCATTAGGTTTTATCTTTCTTGGAATGGTCTGTGGTCTTACAGCTATCTTCATTTTAAGCATCACTGTACGATTTGTTAAAGAAAGAGAGTTCAAATTTAGTCCAGCTGAGATTCCAAGTTTTTCAAAGGTAGCTAGATCTGTTGCAAAGAATTATCCATTCTGGATTGTCTTTGGATCTATTTTAATTCTTGGGTCTACCTCTATCATGTTTAACAACAACTTAATCTATTTTGTTAAGTACTATCTTGATCTTCATGAATATCAAGGTTTAATTTTAGGAGTGAGCAGTGGAACGGCTCTTTTAGCCATACCTTTTTGGGCATATGCTGCATTAAAAATTGGAAAGAGAAACTCATGGATGGCTGCGATGTCATTATTGTTAGTAGGATTTTTAGTTTTTTATTTTTATCCAATTGCTACTCTTAAAGAATTGCTGCTTGTATTGGGATTTATTGGGATTGGCAATGGCGCTACTGGAGTATTATTTTGGTCAATGCTTCCAGATACAATCGAATATGGAGAATGGAAAACAAAAGTTAGAACAGAGTCTTCTTTATATGGCTTCATGACTTTTGCACAAAAGGGCGCAATAGCCTTTGCAGCAATTTTGCTGGGCATGGCATTAACACTGATTGGTTTTGAGCCTAATGAAATTCAGTCAGATGAAACATTGGCTGGATTAAAATTCATTATGACTTGGATACCTTTAACAGGAATTTTGATTAGTTTTGTATTAGTTTCTTTTTATCCTATAGATAAGAGCTTTCATCAAAAGCTAATTAATGAAATTGAGGAAAGAAAACTAGGTAATGCGTCAGATTAAATGGGGGATAATTGGCTATGGTTCAATTGCGAATGCATTTTCTTATTCTATTCAGGCTTCAACAAACTCTAAATTAATTAGTGTCTTTGGAAGAAATCCCAAGAAGGTAGATAGTTTTGCTCACAAGTTTCATATTTGCGCCCATCATCAATTAGATAATTTTATTTCTTCTGAGGAAATAGATGCTATTTATATTGCAACTCCTCACAGCGAACATTTTTTTTATGCCTTAGAAGCAATTAAACATGAAAAACATGTCCTTTGTGAAAAACCATTCACAATGAATGCATATGAAAGCATGATTTTATTAGATCTTGCTAATGCCAAAAATATCTTCTTGATGGAAGCTTTTATGTACAGAACTCATCCACAGACAAAAAATATTTTAGACAATTTAAATTTTTTATCAGATGCAAAATCAAAAATTATGATAGAGGCTTCTTTTGGATTTAAAGCAGATGTTCCAGCAACACATAGACTTCGAAACCCCAAGCTAGGCGGAGGAGCAATATTAGACGTTGGTTGTTATCCATTGACTATGGCTAAATTAATAGCGGGTCAATTTCATGGCTTGGCTTTTGCAGAGCCAAAAAGTCTTTCTGCAACTGGCCAGCTAGATGAAACAGGTGTTGACCTTCAATCACATGCGCATTTAATTTTTTCCGATTTCATTGAAGCAAAAATAAGTTGCGCTATTAATGAAGACTTCTCAAATAATCTTATTATCTCAGGCAGTAAAGGCACTATTACAGTTCCAGATCCATGGCATTGTGGGCAGTTTCAAGCAGGCAATTCATCTATTCATCTATCTCATGATGGTGGGAACAGCAAAGAAATTAAATGCATTGATGACTTTGGTTTATTTACCAGGGAGATAGAGCATGCTTCAAAGTGCATTTTAGAATCAGAAATTGAATCCAAGCTTATTTGCCATGCGGAGACTCAAAGCAATATGTTCTGGTTAGACAAGTGGCGACAAGAAATGAAAATTGATTGCCCTAAGGCTTTAATTAAAAATTCACCAATTTTTCAATCAAAAGCATATCTATTTCAGGAATCTCAGCTTAAAAGTATTGACCTTCCTGGGTTGAGCAAGTTTGGTTCCAGGCTTGCATTAGGTTGTGATAATCAAACATCAGATCTTCATGCATTTACTATGTTTGATCATTTTTATGGATCTGGCGGTAGAATTTTTGATACTGCTTTTATTTACAACCATGGAATGGGTGATAAGTATCTTGGTGATTGGATCAAAGCGAGAGCAGTTGAAGAAGATGTAATAGTTCTAGGTAAAGGAGCCCACACACCTGAATGTGAGCCTAAGTATATTCGTCCACAAGTGCTCCAGTCTTTGGAGCGTCTGCAGATTTCAAAGCTAGACATCTTTTGTTTGCATAGAGATAACCCAGATATTCCTGTAGATGAATTTATGGATGCATTAGCTGAAATAAAGAGCGAAGGTTTGGTTAATTTAATAGGTGCTTCAAACTGGGAGATGGATAGATTTTCTGAAGCAAGAAATTATGCAATAAAAAATGCAAAAGAACCCTTCACAGTCCTTAGTAATAATTTTAGCTTAGCTGAGATGGTTGAACCTGTATGGCCAGGTTGTGTTGGCGTTAATGAGTATTATTTAAAATATCTTATTAAGGAGCGTATCATGCTATTTCCTTGGTCTTCTCAAGCAAGAGGATTTTTTATACATAAAAAAGAAATTATGTCGAATGAACATTTTTCTAATCCTACCCTCGATGAAGAAATGAGAGTCTGGCATTATGAAAAAAATTTGCAAAGAAGGCAGGTATGTTTTGAGGTAGCAAAGGAAAGGAACGTTCAGCCTATACAAGTTGCCTTGGCTTATGTATTGCAAAAATCAAAACTAATTTTCCCTTTGATTGGGCCTAGAACAATTTTTGAATCTAACAGCTCTATTCAAGCTACTCGACTTGAACTAACTTCTAAAGAACTTCGAGCGCTTGCTCAAGATTAATACTAGCTTCTAAAAGGATATTTTCTGAGGATGAACCAATGAGAATTTTATATGTACCGCCTCTTATTTGCCAAGTATTTTTATCCACCGACCAATAGGAAAAATTTCTTGGCCCAAGTTTGATTTCTAGTTTTTTAAGTTCATTAACACCTATTTCGTCTTTAACAAAACCCTGCAAAGTTTTAAGAGGTTCGTGAGGTAGAGGGCTATCAAAGCCTACATAACATTGAGCTGTTTCTAATCCAGAAATATCTCCAATATTTTGAACTTCAAACTTACATGAAACGGCAAAATCATCATCGACTGTAACCTCTAGATTTTGATAATTAAAATGTGTAAATGACAATCCGTGACCAAAACAAAATAATGGCTTGATTGAGTTTTTTTCATACCATCTATGCCCAACTAGTAGTTTTTCATCATAGTTCATCTGTAAATCATTCCCAGGATAGATTTTATAAGCAGGGGTATCTTCTATTTTTGCTGGGAAAGTTGTAGGTAATTTACCGGATGGATTCACTTGTCCAGATAAAATATCAACCAAAGCATTTCCAAATTCCTGACCGCCAAACCATGTTTGAACTATAGAGTTTGCTTTCTTTGCCCATGGCATATGAATTGGAGAGCCAGTATTGATTACTATGACAGTATTTTGATTGGCTTCTAAAATTGCTTCTATTAATTTATTTTGATTTGCAGGTAAATTGAAATCAGCTCTATCATTTCCTTCTGTTTCCCAGTCTGAATTAGTTCCAACTATCAAAAGAACCTCATCCGCATTGGACGCTGTTTCTATAGCTTCTTGAAATATATCTACCTCGTCAGGAGGTTGGCAACCTATATATACTGCTGGGAAACTTCCTTCAAAATAATACTGAACTTCAATTTTATAAGTTTCTCCTTTTTGAAATTTCGCTACTCCCTTTTTCGCGGCAGAGCCAAAAGTAAAGAAGGCCTCGCCAGGATCTGTACTAGTCCAATTATCAATAAGCTCCTTGCCATTAATTAACAAGCGACATTGCCCAATGCCAAAAATCTCAAATTCATGTGAGCCAGAAATATCAGGCGTATATTCACAAGAAAACTTTACTGAGGTATTTGGCCTACCTTCTTTTGAAATTACATCCTTAGCAAAGCCTTCAAAAACCCAAAACTTACTTCCAATAAGTCGTTCTTCTAAAATTAAGTTTTCATAAAATTGATTTCCCTCAAAATATTCCACCAAGAAACCACTTTTATCCCCCATGAGTTTTTCATTTATCTTTGGAAGGTATTTGTGCGTATGACAGCCCTTTGAATATAGAATTTCTGTTTCATGACCAAGTCTTTGCCTTAACGCTTCCAGTGGATGAATTTGATAATGCGGCCTTAAACTTGCGCTACCTCCTCCAATGATTTGAGCTTCTTTAGCATTAGGTCCAATAACAGCTAATTTTTTGATATTTTTTTTCAGAGGTAGAAGGCCTTCATTTTTTAACACAACCATGCCATCAGCTGCGGCTTTTCTTAGCAGCAATCTATGTGCAGGTTGATCTATAGCTTCCTCATCTTTGATTTCTGGTTTTTGAAAACGATTTGAGAATTCAGCAACATTTAAAATTCTCTTAACCTTGTCATCAATCAATTCCTCAGAAACTTTTTTGGCTTCAACAGCTTCAATCAATGCTTTGCCCCAAACATTGCTAGGCCCAGGCATCTCAAGATCTAATCCACCATTCGCATTTTCTATTGTTTCAAGCGCTGCCCCCCAGTCACTAACTACATAACCATCAAAATTCCATTCTTGTTTAAGAATATTGATCAGTAGCTCTTGATGAGAGCTGCAAAAAATATTATTCAATTTATTGTATGCACTCATCACAACCTTTGCATTTCCATCTTTGATACCCATTTCAAATGGTAGTAAATAAATTTCTCTCAAAGTCTGTTCATCTATGTTTGAGCTTATGGAGTGACGCTCATATTCAGTATCATTCCCAACAAAATGTTTTAAACATGCTGCTACGTTTTTGGATTGAACGCCTTGAACATAGTTAGTTGCAATTTTTCCAGTTAAAAATGGATCCTCAGAGAAACTCTCAAAGTGCCTTCCCCCCAAAGGATGTCTATGAATATTTATTGTTGGGCCTAGCAACACATCTACATCTTTTGCCTTAGCTTCCTCGCCCAAAGCAATGCCAATATTTTTTATCAATTTAAGATCCCATGT
>CEQM01135080.1_pt1 | contig 15286 bp, 13 predicted proteins | sample 531111 | NCBI WGS metagenome assembly CEQM01 (sample SAMEA2621278, study PRJEB7988) | marine metagenome | biome: marine biome (ENVO:00000447); feature: deep chlorophyll maximum layer (ENVO:xxxxxxxx); material: "saline water (ENVO:00002010), including plankton (ENVO:xxxxxxxx)" | depth 120 m
GGTTCTGGTGGACGAAGGGAAAAGGATATTGCACTCTCAGTTAGTAGGGAATTAGTTCGGGAATTGGGTAAGGACGACGGCATAGAGGTCTATATGACAAGGGATAGGGACGTATTCGTTCCTCTTTGGGAAAGGGGTGAGCAGGCGATGTTTCTCAAAGGTGAAGATACAGCGATCTTCTTGTCTATACATGTTAATGCGGCTCCGAATAATCCATCGGTTCGAGGATTTGAGACCTATTTTCTTTCCGAGGCCCGTACTGAGCACGAGAGAAGAGTGGCAGCTAATGAGAATGCTCCCCTGGCGTTCTATTCTGGAGAGGAAAATGCTAGTGAGAGTCCTGACCTAGATTTTATACTTCGAGAACTGAGAAATCTGGACCACCAGCATTGGTCAGCGAATCTAGCGGAGACCATACAGAAGAGTTTGAGGGTGGTGCATTCTGGACCAGACCGGGGAGTGAAACAGGGACCCTTTGCCGTGATCACTAACGTTCTGATGCCAGCAGTTCTCGTGGAGATAGGTTTTGTTAGTAATAGGGAAGAAGAGAGGGAAATGTCACGTTCTGAATTCCAGAGGGAACTAGGGAAGGCTCTCGCAGATGCGGTAAGAGAGTTTTATAATCGTTACCCTCCTGGACAGCAAACGGTAGGTAGAGGGGGAGAATGTTGAGGATAGGAATGGAAAAATAATGCAGATAGAGCAGAATCTTTTTGGTGCAAACTTCCGGAATCCTGTGTTGCTTGCAGGAGGCACTTGTGGGTTTGGCGAAGAACTTGTGGAAGTCATTGATCTTGATACACTGGGTGGGATTGTGACGAAATCAGTCACCTATGAGCCCAGGAAAGGAAATGCCGCACCCAGGGTAGTAGAAGCGGGCAATGCGATGCTCAACTCAGTAGGTTTGGCCAATCCTGGTGTAGAGATGGTCTGCAGTCAAAAGATTCCATGGATGAAGGAGAATTTATCTTCAATTCAAGTGTTTGTCAGTGTAGCTGGACATGTCATCGACGAGTACTGTTCCGTAGTAAAACGATTGGAAAAAACTGGTGGCTTCCTTGGTTATGAGCTGAATTTGTCCTGTCCTAATGATGTAAAATTGGGAGGCCTACCATTTGCGCTCGACCAAGAAGCATTGAGCGAAGTTGTGTCCTCAGTTCGCAAGTTAACTGAGCGTCCCATTTTGGTGAAGTTAGCTCCGAATGTCCCAGATATAGGTCTAGTGTCTGAAACAGCGGAGGCAAGTGGGGCTGATGGGTTAACATTGATAAATACAATGCCTGGTCTGACTATTAATGTCGATTCGCAAGAAGCAGAATTAGGGGCTGGACAAGGAGGGGTTTCTGGTCCAGCACTTCGTGCTGTTGGGGTGCATGCGGTTCATTGTGCGAACAAAAAAACTACGATTCCTCTGGTTGGTGTCGGGGGTATCATGAACGAATATGACGCTATTCAATATCTCTTGGCTGGGGCTTCTTTAGTTCAGGTCGGAACTGCTACATTTGCTGATCCAAGGTCAGCCCAGGAAACTGCGCAGGGTATTGAAAGATTTTGTGAGAATCAGGGGATAGATTCTATTTCAGATTTAATTGGAGCTTATAGAAAAGACAAGAAAACAGAGGGTTTACTGGGAGGGGTTGATTGAATAGTGAAAAAAACTAAAGTGATCATAGCGCTAGACTTCCCAAATTCTGAACAAGCTTTAAGTCTAGTGGATAAAATCGGAGAAAGAGGTGACTTCTACAAGGTCGGGCTTGAGCTATTTTCACATGAGGGCCCAGCGATTGTAGAGGCTTTAAAGCAAAGGGGCAAAAGTATTTTTTTGGACCTGAAGCTATATGACATTCCTAATACTGTAGCAGGAGCTGTAAGATCTGCTGTGGATCTTGGTGTCGATTTAATGACGCTTCACACGGTAGGAGGGGAGAAAATGATGAGGGCAGCCGTTGAAGCGTCAGACGGTCTCGTCTCACTTTTAGGTGTGACCGTGCTGACATCTATGACTGCTATTGAGGTAGAAAATGTTTGGGGACGCCCAGTCGGTGCCCTTCCAGAAGAAATTTTGAGATTAGGGAATCAAGCGAAGGAGGCGGGACTCACAGGAGTAGTGGCCTCACCAAAAGAAGCGAAGATGCTTAAAAACTCCTTAGGTATGGATTTTATTGTGGTGACACCTGGAATTCGGCTTGCTGGAGAGGATGCTCACGACCAGGCGAGGGTCTCTACTCCAAGGGGAGCGGTGGAAGCGGGTGCAGATTTTCTGGTAGTGGGACGATCTATCACTCAATCAGACGACCCATATGATACATTGCAGCGATTGAACGAAGAGATTTCTTGATCGGTGTGAGCATTTTCAAATATTGCCTAGAGAATTTTCTATGAGTCTAAAATTATACGACACTCTAAGCCGGTCGCTAAAGCGATTTGAACCTGCAAATCCCCCAACAGTTTCTTTGTATGCATGTGGTCCAACTATTTATGACCATGCTCACATTGGTAATTATCGAAGCTTTTTGGTCTACGACTTGCTTCACCGATACTTGGTATGGTCAGGCTATAATGTTCGTTTTGTGATGAACCTGACGGATGTCGACGACAAGACGATTCTTAAGGCTGCCGAAGCGGGTGAAACTATAAAGGAATATACGGGACCTTTTGGCAAGCAGATTCTAGAGGACGCTGAAGAACTGGGGATCCTTCCTGCTGAAGCTTATCCTTTAGCAACGGACTACATAGAAGAAATGATCTCTTGGACTCAACGTCTGATAGAAAATGGAATGGCGTATTCGACAGCTGATGGCTCGGTGTACTTTTCCATAGGTTCATTTCCAGAATACGGTCGTTTAAAGGGCTTGGACCTGGAGACTGCAACCACAGTGTCCAGGGTTGATTCGGATGAATATGAAAAAGAGGATGTCCGAGATTTCGTTTTGTGGAAAACCACCAAATCTATTGATGAAAAAGTGGAAGCCTCTTGGGATTCTCCTTGGGGAAGAGGAAGGCCAGGATGGCATCTTGAGTGCTCTGTCATGAGCATCAAAGAACTTGGAGAAACCTTGGACATACATATGGGTGGAGAGGATTTAGTTTTTCCTCACCATGAAAATGAGATTGCCCAATCTGAGGCCGTAACGGGAAAACCTTTTGTGCGACATTGGGTGCATGTAAAGCACTTGGTTGTCGAAGGCAGTAAAATGTCAAAATCACTTGGTAATACGATAACAGTCCGGCAACTTTTGGAAGAGGGATTTGAGCCTGCTGCTATCCGTCATCAGCTTCTAAGTGCACAGTACCGAAAGGAGCTTAACTTTACGAGGAAGGATCTTGTCGCGTCTGCATCTGCTGTTCAGAGAATTGTTGATTTTGAAACTAGACTAAGTTCGTTCGGGGAACTGCCCGTGGATGGAGAAGGCGAATTAAGTGCTATTTCTTTAAAGACTATTAGTGAATTCCAGAGCGTGATGGATGATGATCTGAATTCTGCTGAAGCACTGGCGGTACTTTTTGTCTTTATTAATAAGGCTAATGGAGAGCTAGACTCCGGCTCCGATATCTTTCAGGGAGATGTCGACAGAGCTTTGGAAACGTTGAAGTCCATGGATTTGGTGTTTGGTTTGCTTTCTATTGCCAAAGAGACTCGCCAGATAGATTCTTCCATGGAAGTGTGGGTAGAGAGGCTTTTGGATGAGAGAAATGAGGCGCGACAGAATCGGGATTTCCAGCGGGCAGACCAAATCCGGGACGAGTTGCTTTCCAAGGGAATAGTGCTAGAAGATTCAGAGGGGGGCACTAGATGGAAGAAATCTGGCTAGCAGAATCAGAAAAAATAGGAGGTAATCAATGTTGAGGTCATCCAGCAAAGTGAGGTGGGGCAGCAGTGTTGTATTTGTAGGATCAGTCCTGTTTTCAGGTTGTCAGGAGGGCCCAATCCAATTGACAGTTGGAGTGCAGGAGTTGGTTTCACCCGCAAGTGAGAATAGTGGCGAGCCCTTTTTGTCCACATCGGGAGACCAAGTATTGATGAGTTGGCTTGAAGCACACGGTGAGAATTCACATCAATTAAAATTTTCCACCTTAGAAGCCGATGGTTGGTCCCAAGGGAAAGTTATAGCTGAAGGGGCTGATTTTTTTGTTAATTGGGCTGATTTCCCATCCATAAGACATGGTCCTAACGGCACCTTGTGGGCGCACTGGTTGCAGTCTGGAACACAGGGCGGTTACGACTATGGTGTTAGAATCGTACAATCAAGTGATGGGGGGGTGAATTGGTCAAAACCATGGACACCTCACGACGATCAAACTCCCACTGAACATGGTTTTGTAAGTTCGGTTTCATTAGGACAAACCATGGGATTCATTTGGCTTGACGGGCGTCAGTTCGCGGCTGCAGAACAAGATGAATCAGTAGCGAGAGAGATGACGCTTAGATATAGAGAAATGGGAGTTGATGGGACTCCTGGACCGGAGACTTTGATGGATGGAAGGGTGTGTGATTGTTGTCAAACAGATGCTACCATGACAGCAGTGGGTCCAGTAGTTGTGTATAGGGATCGAACGGAGGCGGAGATCAGGGATATTTATATAACTCGTCTGGTAGAAGGGAATTGGACTGATGGTGAAGTTGTATATGAAGATGGTTGGAATATAGGAGGGTGTCCTGTTAATGGCCCTTCTGTAGCAATGGCGGAGAACGAGCTATATGTCGGTTGGTTCACGGGTGCAGAAGAGCAACCTAGGGTAAAGGTAGCGAGTTCTTCTGATATGGGTGCGTCTTTCGGCGCTCCCACGGTTATTGATGATGGAAATCCTGCAGGAAGAGTTGCTGTTGTAGGACTTTCGAACGGTGAGGCTTTGGTATCCTGGTTGGAACGAACTGGAGCTGAAGGAGCTGAGGTTAGAATGCGCAGGATTAATTCTGAGGGTGTCATTTCAGAGAGCGTAACATTAACTGTTACGACATCGGGTCGTGCTACGGGATTCCCCCAGTTAGTTCAAGGGCCAGATGAATCATTAATGGTAGCGTGGACAGATGTTACTGAAGAAACTCAACAGGTAAGAGTGGCGAGGGTGGAAATCGATGAATAGAAAACTTAATAGTAGTCATGGTGTGTATGTGATATATCCTCTCATTGCTTTGGTAGCGATTCTCAATTCTTGCGTTCCAGATGATGGGGAGGTTTCCAGTACGGATTTGACCGAGAGAATGCCTTTTAGTGTCGAGGATTATGCACAGCTCACCCCAGAAGAATTGGTTGATAAATTCGGCCTCCGTGAATCGGAACTGCCAGTTAGAGATATGCCTGGTTGGAGTCCGTTGCAAAAGGTGGTGGTTGAGATGCCAGGGAATGAACCTTGGGAAGGACGATTTGAGAGATTGAATTTCCTACAGTCCATAGCTCCTGAGGTAGAGTTCGTTCCTGTTAAAAATCTAACTGACGCGATTGAGCGAGGTGTTCTAGAAGATGCGCAGGCTACAATTGGTCTGGGCTGTGGACCAGCGACGATAGAAGCAATCGGATCTCAGGTCCACTGGATACAATCAGGAAGCGTTGGGTTGGACAGGTGTTTCAACACGGTTGGTGAAGATGCTCAGAGAATGCAAGAGAAGATGAAGGAGCAGAATGTCTTGGTTAGCTCCATTCGCGATATGACCAAGCATTCCATCGCGCAACATTCACTCACAATAATGCTTTCACTCATTGGGGGTATGGATATTCACGCCGAAAGGCAACGAAAACATATTTGGGGACGCACCAGAACTGATGTAGTGAGAGATAAACATCTTGATGCTGAATTTCAGGATTTGACTTTATTCGTGGTGGGTTTGGGGAGTATCGGTACCGAGTTGGCCAAGTTAGCTAATGCTTTAGGGATGAGAGTCATAGCTACCAGGAATAGTAGCCGATCTGGCCCTGATTTTGTCGATTATGTTGGGTTGTCTGATGAAATGTATGAATTGGCCAAGGAGGCAGATATCGTTTTTGCGGCGGTTCCTCCAACACCAGCAACCTTAGGTTTGTTCGATATGAGGTTTTTTGATGCGATGAAAGAATCCGCTTATTTCTTGAGTATTGCACGACTTGGTGTAATTAATTGGGATGACCTCAAGGAGGCACTGAAGTCTGAAAAAATAGCCGGATTTGGTACGGATGATCTTCCTCAAGACGATTTTGAATTATGGGATCTTCCACGTGTCATCATGACTCCTCACGTCTCCGATTATTCACCTCGCTATAGAGACAACCAGTATGTTTTCTATCGAGAGAATTTGAGACGTTACATGGCTGGTGAACCATTGCTGAATTTAATCGATGTCAATCGTGGGTATTAAAACAGAAAAATTATTATTATTGATTCATGAGTGATAGCAGTTGGTTACCTGAAGCTGCCGCTCTGAAGAAGGCAGGACCGAAACGAGTACTGTTTCTATGCGTTCAAAATTCTGCGCGGAGCCAGATGGCAGAAGGAATAGCTCGTAGCATGGGTCCCACAGGTGTGGAAATTTATTCTGCAGGAGAATCACCAACTTTTGTCAGAACTCAAGCTATTGAAGCCTTAAGTGAAATCGGTATAGATATATCGGGACAGACCTCCAAGAGCGTTGATGACATTGATACCCCAATAGACGCTGTGATCACACTTTGTGCGGAAGGTGTTTGCCCCGTTTGGATGGACACACCGCTTAGAATCCACTGGGCACTGGAGGACCCTGTGTTAGCAGAACAGTCGGAAGAGGAGCGGATGGAAGCATTTCGAGAAGTTAGGGATGAGTTGGTAATAAGGATGGAGTTCGTGTTTGGTTCTGATTAATTACAGATTATATTTCTTGTGGAGTATGCTGATGATCAACTCGGCAGATCAAGAGAACCAAATTCTTAAAGGGATTAGGTATGTCAAAACATGCAGCACTCAATACGTTCGGGCGGTCTAGCAATCCGGCCATTTCAGGATTTGCCAATATAAAACCCGCTTATGGCAATTCTTTTGCTATCTCAGAGAGGATGACTATTGCTGGGACTGCCCAGAAAACGATGTTTCTTCTAGTATGTTGCTTTGCGGCTTCTGTCTATGGGTGGAATAACCCAGGATTTATGGTTCCCGCACTCATTCTAGGTCTAATTGCAGCAATGGTGACTATTTTTAAGAAGGAATGGGCGGGGACGACAGCACCAGTGTATGCAGGGCTTGAGGGAGTAGCTTTGGGAGGCATCACGGCTATGGCTGAAGCTCAGTTCCCTGGAATTGGACTGCAGGCAATTAGTTTAACATTCGGGGTGTTTTTCACTCTACTGCTGTGCTACATGAGTGGAATCATTAAGGCGACTGAGAATTTCAAGCTGATGATTGTTTCTGCTACTGGCGGGATTTTCTTGTTGTACATGGCCAGTTTTGTTCTCGGATTTTTTGGTATAAACATAGGCTTCATTCATTCTAGTGGACCAATGGGAATTGGCTTCTCTATGGTTGTGGTCGGCATCGCTGCACTTAATCTGGTGCTGGATTTCGATTTCATTGAAGACGCTGCTGAAGCTGGTCTTCCGAAACATATGGAATGGTTCGGAGCCTTTTCTTTGATGGTCACACTCGTATGGCTATATATAGAAATCTTGCGGCTGTTGTCGAAATTACGCGGTCGGCGGTAAAATCGGGTTGATCAGGGGAATGCCTTACTAAAAGATCCAGTTCCAGATTTGTCCCAGCAGGTAGGCTATTAGGAGCCAAAGGAAGAAAATCCAAAAACAGCCAGGCATGCAACAAGAACAGCAACCTCCTGGCTGACCATGTATGCGATTGACAACTACTTCTGGTTGTGCTGCTTCTTCCCACTGGTCTGTATATTCCCAACCACAAAACCTACAGTTTTCCCCAGGACCATCCACGTGCCTACCACAGTTGTAACAATAGGGCATCAGCTTAATCCGATATTAACAGGTGAGAACTTATTGTGGTTAACTAGGATTGTTTATGGAGAGGTTGATTAGATCGCGAAATCTTTCCCAGGGGTTTCCTCCCTCTCTCCTGGCCCCAGGTGTTTGGGTGAATACGATTGCTATGATTTCACGTTCAGGATCTATCCAAGCCCTCGTACCATCGGATCCAGAGTGTCCATAAACCCCATTATCTATGCTGAATCCATAGCCATAACTACTGGTTTCTCCTACAGTTATTTTTGGACTGGTCAATAATTGTACGCTCGCCTCATCGAGGATTCTGGTATCCCCATAAATTCCTCCATTTAACAGCATCTGACAGAAAATGGCGTAGTCGATAGCCGTGGAGATCATTCCCCCTGAACCACGTGCAAATGGAAATGCTACTGGACCACCAGGAGTGCCTTCTGGGATCCATTCTTCTGTTTCCGAACTGCGTCGGTAGTAGACTTCACCCATGCGGTTCAGTTTGCCTTCTAGGTCATGCCCAATTTGATGGTTATAAGAATCTTCCATTCCCAATGGATTATAAACGTTTGCCTCTAAATATTCTTCGAGAAGTTGGCCCGAGACGATTTCTACTAGTGCTGCAAGGGTGTTATAACCAGGATTATTGTAGCTGTAGCTCTGTCCAGGAGTTACCTCCGCACCTATTGATCCAAAACGGGCTGACTCCAGTTGTAAAGTCGGAGCATTGGGATGTTGTGCTGATGGCTCCATCAGTGGTCCTAAGAAAAGGCTTGATATCCGCAATCCGCTGCTATGTGATAAGAGGTGACCAATATTGATAAAACCTGAACGATAGTTATCCCATTCTGGCATATAGTCTCTTACCATATCCGAATAGGACATTTTCCCGTCCTCAACCAATTGAGCTATGGCAGTTGCTACCAGAGGTTTGGTATTCGAAGCCATCCTAAACATCGTATTGGGTTCCATAGTTAGATTTCGTGCTTTGTCTTTCCATCCGACAGCATCGTGAAGGACAATTCGTCCTTGACGAACCACCATCAAAACAGCACCAACTAGGTCACCTTTGTCCACAGCTTCTTGATATAGGCCAGTGCCTCCGGCCAGGACAGCAGATGACATACCAACTTGTTCGGGGTTTCCGTATGAAAGAGTGTGCGACCTCTGACCACTTAGGTCCACGGGAAGGAAGGCGCACCATAGGGCTATAATTGTGAAAAATCTTTTCGTTTTGGAAGTTATCTCTAGCATATTCGTTTCACCGGATTAGTACATTAGTCTATTGTTAACAAGGTTTCGCATATCTTTTTGGCGATCTTCGAGGTAACACAACAGGTTGTGACAAAATATTTCTGTGATCCTTTCGTTCTCAGTCTTTACTGTACTTGCAGAGTGTGGACTTATTAGAACATTGGGAAGATCCCATAGGGAACTGTCCTTTGGCAAGGGTTCTACGGTAAGTGTATCTAGCCCCGCGAAGGCGATTTGACCTTGCTTTAGGTATTTGGTCAGTGCCACTTCGTCCACAATATGCCCACGGGCTATGTTGATGAATACGGAATGTTTCTTTAGAGCTCCTAGAGCACGCTCATCGATCATTCTATCCGTTTCAGGTGTATGTGGAACCGCTAGCACAAGTGCATCAGCCTCACCAAGCATAGCATGCAGTTGTTCGTTTGGAAAAAGTTCATCGATGTCTAATTCTTGAGCTGTTCTCCGTGACTCAGGACTGGCGAGAGCGACAATCCTCATGTTAAAAACTCTTCCCACTGAAGCTATTTTACGTCCCAATTCGCCCATCCCAATCAAGGCCAAGGTCTGTCCAGCTAGTTCATCACTACAGAAGCGTTCCCAGTGTCGCTTTTTTTGGTCTCTTTGCATCTGGTGTAGGTGCTTAACGTGGCTGAGAAGGACCAGGAAAACGAATTCAGCTAGGGGGCCCGCATGAACACCTCTGGAATTTGTTATTAGGATGTCTGAATCACTAAGGTCCAGTTCCTCGATTCTTTTACCAATACCTGAGCTAGTAGTCTGAATCCATTTTACGTTGGGTGCAAAATCCAGCCCGCGAGTCCCATCTCTTGTTCTTGGCGGAAAGTTCCAAAGAATGTCAGCCGATTCCATGTACTGTTTCCAGCGGTTTTCTTGTTCAGAATTGAGACTGAATCCTTCTATGCCATCATGGTCGCACGTGTATCTGGTCGGAGGCAATAGATCAGGATCATGCAGCACAGTCACATGCTCTGGGGAAACGGATCTGATTCTGTCGACTAATTCGGTTTCCAGAGGAGTAGTGATGAAGATGGTGACTGAACCGTTATTTTTTCCCATAGAGATCTGGATCCTGGTGGTCTGGTTTTGATAACATCATGCTCCTAGACTAATAGAGTTGGTGCCTGGAGTCATCGGGAGAAAATGAATCTCAATAAGAATAGAGTTTTGTTCGGTGGTGAAGTACAAATTGCCTCTGGGACAGTTTAGTGGATTACAGTTTTTAGAACAGGACCTTTGTCCAATAGCCGGAGGTATCAAGAGTGCCGAATGCCAAGAACTCAAGAATCTTGAAGTCAACGATGGTTATCAGCCTACTATTGTTTGCGTGTCAGCAAGAAAATCAAGGAACTTCAGGGGCTAATGTTTCGGTAGACGCTTCAGAGAAATACCAAGATGTGGTTGCAGAAATTGAACTTATGATCAGAGCCGAAATGGAGACTAAGGGGCTACCGGCTGTGTCAATCTCGCTAGTGGATGACCAAGAAGTTGTTTGGGCAGCTGGATTTGGCACTGAGAATTCTCAGACTGGAAGTCCTGCTACTAAGGAGACCATCTATCGTGTGGGATCTGTTTCTAAGCTTTTCACAGACCTTGCAATAATGAAACTTGTTGAAGAAGGTCTAATCGATTTGGATGTGCCGGTTTCAACCTATATTCCTGGCTTCCTACCTTTAAATAAATATGGTGGTGAAATTACTTTGCGTCAGTTGATGTCGCACCGGTCTGGATTAGTCAGGGAGCCACCAGTCGGTCACTATTTTGACGATACAGAACCCTCCTTGGCTGAAACAGTAAAGAGTTTGAATCAGACAACCCTGACCTACGCTCCTGAAGAAAGGACTAAGTACTCGAATGCAGCGATTGCCGTAGTCGGTTATGTCCTGGAAGTTCTTCGAGATCGTAAATTTGCCGATGAATTAAAGGAGTCGGTTCTAATTCCTCTAGGAATGAATGGAAGTTCTTTTGCTCCAGATAAAGAAATCACTGGACATTTGGCCGATGCATATATGTGGGGTTTTGACAGGGCTCCATTTCCAGCTCCAACCTTTCAATTAGGCATGGCTCCAGCAGGAAGCATGTACTCTAGTGTTGAAGATCTATCACTTTTCATCAAAGCGATGCTCAATGGAGGTCTCGGTGAAGAATCTAGGCTTATCCAGACAGAGACTCTTGAAGCGATGTGGCAGCCACAGTATGCAGCAGAAAATGCGACTAGCGGATACGGTCTTGGGTTTCGGATTGGCACTCTGAATGGCTTTCGAAAATTGGGGCATGGCGGTGCAATTTACGGTTTTTCAACAGAGTTAGCCTTTCTGCCAGAGGCTAAACTCGGAGTTGTCGCAGTATCATCTCTTGATGGAACGAATGCAGTGGTTTCAAGGATTGTAAATGCTGCATTGGAAATGATGTTGGCAACACAAAATAAAGATTCTCTAGTAATTCCTAGGGCAAGCGACTCTCTTGAACCTGAGTTGGCCAGATCCCTAGAAGGTATTTATGGCAGTGGGTTAGAAGGAATGGAACTGGATGAGAGAAATGGTCGTTTGTTCATGACTCCTTATGCTGGCGGTGCAACTGTCGAGGTTTTAGCACTGGGAGATACTCTAGTTGTCGATGGAAGAACCTCTTACGGAATGAAATTCCTGAGAACAGAAAATGGAATAAGGATTGTGGATGGTCCAGTAATGAATAGACAAAATTCAGATCAGATGCCGCCGACCATTCCTGAACATTGGGAAGGATTGATTGGTGAATATGGTTGGGACCACAATGTGCTTTACATTTTGGAGCGAAGAGGCTCTTTGCATGCATTGATTGAGTGGTTTTACTTGGAACCGTTAGTAGAAATTGGTCCAGATGAGTATGCATTTCCTGAGGACAGGGGGCTTTACCCTGGAGAAAGATTATTTTTTAACAGGGATCCGGCAGGCAGGGCGACTGTGGTGGAAGCTGCCGGGATAGAATTCCTCCGTCGTGATGTTGGAACCATTGCGTGTGAGACCTTCCGGATAATTCCCCAGCGTCCAGTGGAAGAATTGAGAGGCGAAGCTCTAGATGCTAAACCTCCAGAGGAATCGGGCGAATTCCGCGACTCCGAACTCGTAGAAATTACTGAGGTGGAACCTGGAGTCGAGTTAGATGTTCGTTATGCAACGACAAACAATTTTATGTCCTCGATTTTCTATAACGAACCAAAAGCCTTCCTGCAGCGTCCCGCAGCTCAGGCAGTGGGGCGTGCTCATAGGGAGCTTTCTCAGTACGGATTTGGATTACTGATACACGATGCCTACAGGCCTTGGTATGTCACCAAGATGTTCTGGGACGCGACACCCGTTGAACAACGTTTCTTTGTGGCAAATCCTGCAAACGGGTCAAGGCACAACAGGGGGGCGGCAGTCGATTTAACCTTGTATGAACTTTCAAATGGAACTCCTGTGGAAATGGTCGGGTCTTACGACGAATTTTCACCACGGTCTTACCCAGATTATCCAGGGGGAACCTCCCGGCAGCGGTGGCTTCGTGAAAGATTGAGACGTGCAATGGAGAAACAGGGGTTCACAGTCTATGAGGGTGAGTGGTGGCACTTCGATCATGAAAGTTGGCGTGAGTATGGCATACAGAATGAAGTGTTTTCTCAGATTGTTAGCAATTGAGTATCAGCGAGTGTTCTTTGAAACGGAGGGTTAGCAGATGCTTTCAGTAAAAAATTTCGCTTTGACATGTGGCTTCATCTGGGGAGGAGGCCTATGTGCAATTTCACTTATACAGTTGATTTCGCCAACGTATGGGGTTGGCTTCTTGAGTGTCATGGAGTCAGTATATCCAGGATATCAGGGGATGGAAGGTTTGATCGGTGCTGTGGTGATTTTGTTATATGGTTTATTGGATGGAGTTGTAGCTGGGGGCGCATTTGCTTGGTTGTACAACAAGCTCAATTCTTAAATAGCCAGTAAAGAATCTGATTCACTCCGTTGGCTGGGCAATCCATCGTGTTTTGGATATTTTATCTTTCGTTATTGCTGGCGTAGCTCAGTTGGTAGAGCAGCTGCCTTGTAAGCAGCAGGTCAACGGTTCGAGTCCGTTCGCCAGCTCTCTGAAAACCTTATTCTATATAGGTTTTCCCTACATACTTCTGTGTAGTTCTACTACTGCTAGTTGAGAAAGTGGCCAATAAGTGGCCATTGTAACCCTCAAATACCCCCAAAAAACTAATTTCACTTTCTTTTCAAATAGCCCCCCTTTCTGCCAGTGGATTGGGGCAGGTCCTAGTTAGGTGAACGTTCACCAGTGTGGATTGCAGCAACCCCCAGTGGGGTACACCCCCCTTTTTTCGAGTGCGTTAGCACGAGAATATATAAACAGTATTTTGCTCATCCGATCAGTGCCGTATACTGAACAGACACCTGAAGGAGGGGCTATGTCTGAGGATACGAAACAGTTTCTTATCAAACTGTTGGGTGGAGGACTCATAGTAGGTTCCATAGTAGTGGGTGTGATCCGTCTATCATCTCCATCTAATACACCAGTTACTGATGATATTGAAGCTTGTGTGGAACTTCGGATGGATGCCATTTGGGAAGAGTACAGGAGAGACCCTAGTCCCATGTCAACATTTTGGGAGCAGCCAGAAGATTACAGAAGTCAGGTTACATACGACTGCCTACGCACAGTTCAGGGAGCAGATAGGTAAATGGAATTTGTGGTGGATCATTAGTTAATACTCTGGAGGCACCTGCTGCTTTACAAGTCAAATAGAGATTCAGTTTACGATAGGAATAGATTGTTAGCGTATAGATTCATTCGAAAGGAGACCCTCTCGAATCAATTTTTCCAGAACAATCTTGCGACTGGGCCAGTCCAGACCATCATCTATCTCCTTTATAGCCAGAGGATTTTCTGATAGTAAGATCTCCAGAGTTTTGCGAGCAGTGATTGGAAATTCAATCTCTCGGGTGTTTCCGTTCTGCAGCACTATCCGTTCTCCACGGATCTCGATACTAGCGGCAGTTTCGCTTCTCCACTTGACTGCATCGGTTTCTTTCAACGAACTGGCTTGCATTGCCTGGTTCAAGTTATCTGTGATTCTTGGTCTATGATGACCCTCAAATCTTAGCTGTCGTTCTTTGGTAACCAGCGGAAGATCCATCTCATCAGGTAGTCCTTCAATGAGCTCTTTAAAACTATCTTGTAATTCCGACTGCACTTTAGGACGATAGAATCCAGGAGGAAGGTCTGCCCTCCATGCACCAGAGCGTTCGGTTATTTCTGATATGCAGTCAATCAGTAGATCAGCCCATGTGTAGGTCAGAACTCCCAAGGTTATGTGAAGAGAGGTCTCGTCAGTGGTTGTAGCTGCATGCATCATACCACGAGGAACGTATAATGCTTCCCCCGCATTCAGTGTGAATTCTTCTGTCATCTCACCAGCGTTGTGGATTTGAGGATTGAATTTTTGATTTTTTAGTGGACGGGTAGGGCCACCTTCATAGATACGCCACCGCTTTGATCCTTCAATTTGGAGAACAAAAACATCGTGTGTATCCCAGTGCGGTTTAAAACCCTGTGAGCTAGGGGGTGTTAGGTAAATGTTAGTCTGTGTCTGTGCAGACACCTGCCGTGTCACACGGGTACATAGCTTTCTGACTCCTTCGTGTCTATCGTGTAGGCCTCCAAAAATGACAGTTGCTCCGCTTTCGAAAAGACGAGCCACCTTAGCTGGGTCAACCATACGGTCACGCCAAACATATTCGGAAAGAGGAATTTTCTGATCCGCACTGACTAGTCGGATATCTGGATGACGGATCCCATTCGTACCTAATATTCTGTCTAATGCATCGATTGACAGGAGATCAGCGAATCTCTCTCTATTAGTCGCCCGGGCATGGAACCATTTAGTTCCCCGGTATTTTGAAAAGAATTCTTCGGAATCCTGAATGTCCAATATCCAAGCTATTACATCTTTTTCCATATGTGACATGCCCATTTTCTTTGATTGATGGAATCAACAGAAAATTACTATTCTATTGCCACTCCAAACTTTTTAATGGGTTTGGTGAGTCTTAGTGGGGACTACCATCTGAATCGGATTGACTACCATCTGAATCGGATTG
>CEQM01012878.1_pt1 | contig 15279 bp, 13 predicted proteins | sample 531111 | NCBI WGS metagenome assembly CEQM01 (sample SAMEA2621278, study PRJEB7988) | marine metagenome | biome: marine biome (ENVO:00000447); feature: deep chlorophyll maximum layer (ENVO:xxxxxxxx); material: "saline water (ENVO:00002010), including plankton (ENVO:xxxxxxxx)" | depth 120 m
TTTGCGTCTTGGCATGTGGTATTTCTCCAGATGGGTTAGTTAAAAAATTGGTATCCATCATAAAGATTTTGATTACATATCTTCTCCTAATTATAAAGTGCCGACAATGGCACAACTTCTATTGAATTCATTATCCTACGAATATTTTTATGGGTTTTTTCGGATAACGCTTGATTGTCTAGACATTCATTAAGTTTGTCTATGACTAGTTCTGGTTCTAGGGTGCGTAGGTCTCTTCTAACCCATTTTTTAGGGTCATCTAAATCGTCAGATATATTGAGACACAAGAGGACTAGATATATGTCTTCCTCTGTATAGAGATTTATTCGGTATCCTGTTGGTTCCCATTTTCGTTTAGTAGGGAACTTCAGTATATTATTCATGTTAATAACTTCTTACCATACTTAGCACCATAAACTGCGTGACTCTTGGCACAAGGATGGCCCCTTGGTAGTTTTTCGATAATATTGCCTCCGAGCGGGTCAATCTTACCACCTTCTATAATATACTTATCTATTTTAGATTCTAGATATTTGATTTGTTCTGTCCAATGTGGTATTTCAAAATCGATTTTATACTGTTTTTCATACCAATCTATATCAAATGGGTCTAACATAGGCAAAATATACAACTTTAAGTCGTTTTCTTTGCAAATATTGATAATGTTATAAATTTCATGTAAGAATTGCCAAAGATGAGTATACTCGTCTTTTAATACCAAATACTTCCTAGCAAAGTCAAGGTCACCCCTTCTTTCAAAGTCATGAGCTACCACCAAACTCCTAGGCAGACCAGTTTTGTAGATATGTTCGTCTGAAGCAAAAACCATTTCTCTCGCAAACCCTGTAATACCGACAAAGATTGCTTCTTGTTTTGGGTTGTGCAATTCCTCAACTATATGTTGTAACAGAGTACCTTTAATCTCCGTCATCGATGAACCATGACTACCATGATTATAACATCTAACCTTTAACGCCTCACAGAAATGTTGTGGCCATGCTAACTGTTTTTCTAATTTTATTTTTTTCTTAAAAAGAAGTTCTCTGGACAGTTTTCTCCTATAAAACTCCTCAAGGGGTTCATCAATTTGTTTTGCCATTTTATGAAGATCCAATCCCATCGGGTCTGGAATTTCTTTGTCCATGAGTTCTTGACCAGCAACAAAAGAACATCCATAAAAATGAATTCCGTCTACTTTTATTGTTTCGCCATTGTGATATTTTATCTCACGCACACCTTAACTCCATACTTCAGTTCAAATCGTTCTGCATCTTTCTCATCATTGACTATTGGTTCACCCTTGATGTTTAGACTAGTATTTAGAAGGATTGGATGACCACTATATGTTTTCCATCTCCTTAACAACTGAGCTAATCCGTTGTGTTGTTCGTTGTTGACCGTCTGTACTCTACTGGTTCCATCTTCGTGTACTATAGCGGGAAACCTTTCTGGTTCTTTGCATTTTACGACATGTTGCATATAAGGTGATTGGAATCCCTTTGGTACATCAAAATATTTGTGTACTTCCGACTCTAATACTACTGGTGCAAAAGGTCTAAACTCCTGTCTATTTTTAATCTTATTAACAAGGTCTTTCATTTCAGAACCCTGTGCATCTGCAAGTAAACTTCTATTACCCAATGCTCTTGGGCCAAACTCTGCTCTACCATTTGCGACACCAACTATTTTCGATGCTATAAGATTTGCCAGTAGGTCATTGATTGGATATCCCCCCTCTATGTTATATCCAAGGTAAGGTGTTTTCCAATTCAACTCTTTCTTTTCTTTAGCAGCGATTGCTCCGATAGCTGAACCAGCATCGCCGGGATTCGGCATGATCCAATGATTGTCGAAATGCTCTGGAATGAGTCTATTTGCTAAACAATTTAAAGCACACCCACCCATGTAAACTAAGTTATCACTTTGAGTTATTTCTTTTGTCCTTTCGAGTAATCTGACAAACTCTTCTTCGTATACTTTCTGAGTGGCAGCTGCAACATCAAAGCAATGTTGCCGTTCCAAACTCGGCATCCACCACCTACATCCCCTATGTAAGTTTTCTTTTAGGAGTTGTTGAACCCAAGGATAAAATTTATCTGGGTCACCATAAGCAGACATTCCCATGAGAATATATTCATCCTCATTCGGTTTCAATCCGATTCTCTGTGTTAGTGCGGAATAGAACAACCCCAATGACTGTGGGTATCTCATAGACCAAAGACAATTCATATCCTTCCATATAGAAGTAGTAGTCCACTCTCCGATTGCATCAATTACTAATACAGCAGAACTACCCTCAAATGGTTTAGTATAATATCCAGCGGCCGCGTGAGACTTGTGATGCCAGTTATATGATATCGGTGCGGTAATACACAAATTTTTTAGATACTGTTTTGGACTCATCCATGCTCGTTCTTGTCCCGCCCATTTTTTCCTTGTCCATTTTAACCAAGGATTTTCGTACCAATAAACTCGGTCTGGTTCACCATATTTTTTTGCCTCGATGATTGTTTCTGGATTTAAATGAGCATCATTCTTTATACCGCTAAATCTCTCACTATGAGAGGCAAATAGTATTTCTTTCCCTTCAACAACCGCTAAAGCAGCATCATGTGTACCAGCACTAATTCCCCAACTAATCATATATGAATGGGTCTCTTTCTCGCATTTTTTCTAACTTGCGTTGAAGTTCTTCTTCTTTTCTTTTTTCCTTTTCTCTTTCTGCTATCTCATCAATTTTAGAGTCGGTCTTCTCCAAGCCCTCCGACAACGCCGTCCTGATTACTTTCGATAATCTTCCCGCTTTCATGAATTTGTGTAGTTTCTTTTTTGTTCGTTGTTTCATTTCTCGTATCTCCGTAGTGTACAACATTTATTCCCACATGACTTCTCCAAGGGTCAAATACGACTCCCTCAAAGTCGGTTGCTATTAAATCAGACTCATGTACCTTTACAATCACATGTGGGTGTGAAGAAAGAGGTGTAATGAATCCACCGTGTTCTTTTACATAATGCTGGACTAGTAGACTGTAACTACCGTTTGTATATGGAACATCTGGTTTATATGAGTCGGATGTAAATCCAATTTTGTTTCCATGTTTAAGTATTGTAAGAGCCATATTTTCTGCTTGTATGTCTCGCGCCTTCATTATTTCAGCAAACAAGTCATACCCCAAATTTAATTCTTGCGCCATATATCTGAGTGCGATATTGTCTCTTGGATGACACGCGCCACCATCACCCATACCAGCTTTCATATAACTAGGCCCCATAATTCTCTGAGTGCTTTTCTTTAATGCATTTGTTACTACATCAACATTAATATTACCCTGTCTTTCTGCAACATCCTGTATCATGTTTACAAGACCAATCTTAGCACTAATAAAGGTATTATAAAAAACCTTAATACACTCACAGTCATCCCAAGTACCAACTTCATAACGAGGTTCGTTTTCCATTATCTCATTATAGAAGTGTATGAGACTATGTGCTTCTAGTGATTCTTTTCCATTCTCTGTCCCTATCATTACCATCTCTGGGTTTACCATATCCCACGCGACTGTACCCATAGCAATCAAGTATGGATTATAGACGAACTTAGTATTCGTTATAAGAGGAACTATGTGATTCCTCACGGTGCCAGGCAAAACAGTACTAATCAGAACCAATGTCTGTCTTTCGGTCATGTGTTTATTTGCTTCTGCGACTACTTCTTTTACAGTATCATAATTAAAATCTTTTGGCGGCAAATGGTATGTTGGTTCTGAACCATCGTAAAGTGGGTCATGTGGTGTTGGTACTGCAACAAATACAAATAACCTATCTTTAACAACCTCTTCTATTGTATCTTTAACATTACAATATTCGCTTTCTACTTCGCGTGTATCATAGACACTAACATCGTGTCCTTTTTGTGCAATAACCTCAGCACATGGTTTACCTAATTTACCAAATCCTATAAATGCAATATTTGTCATAATTTGTTTATCTCCATAATCCAGTTATAATTCTCATTAATAACTTCTAACATTCTTTTGCGGTTATACATTAACCTGTCTTCTAAACTATTATATAAAGTAGTAAGACTATTCGCACTACCATATTCTCTAATAAAATCTGTCAATGCATAACCAGCATTATTTATTCTCGTTGTCTGCTGGCCCTTTAGATGAGCTTTAGGAAACAAATCTTCAAAGGTATCAAATCCCATTTCTTGTAGTTTATCATATACACCCTCATCACCTATAATGATAAACGGCCTAAGTCCTATGATTGGTTTAAATGTCTTTTCACTTAGAAAGACATCACTATGCATAACACTTTCAGTTATAATGGTACAAAAATGAGAGTTCCAATAATTTGGGTCTCCCAAAGAAATGATATCATTTGCTAGGTGCGTATCATTCACTCTTTCCCATTCATTAGAATTTTCCATTATATTTGGTGGTCTATTTTCTTTTAAAATAAGAGGGGTATCAAATTTATATTCCTCGTGGTGTTTAACAGCAGATATTATACCATCAGAAAATCGACCAGTTTCGTGTAAGTAATTTAAAAAGTATCTCCTGTGCCAATGTGGTTGATGATTCAAACACATGAAATGTTTTTTTATATTTGGAACCTCAGTATAACACTCATCAAAGAATGTGTCAATATGTCTGTGAATAAAAGATATCCAAAAACTAAAATAATGTCCAGTACCAGTATTACCTATATTAATAACTTCATATCTATCATTAAGAAACTTGTGTGCTTCTCGCGTAGATTCTGTACATGTGGAGTTTTCCCAATCCATACCAGAATATAATAAAATTCTGGGGGTTTCTCCTGCCTTGAATTGACTAGCACCAAACCATTGTTTCAAGTCTTCAACATTCTCTGGTTTTGAAAACCATGTAGAATTGACCAGAATACAATCATCTGGTTTTTGAAGTTTTAATTCCCGACAAAATGTTCTTTCAAACTCCGTGAGGTAATAATTGCCACTCTGTTTGTCTGCACCTCTTGACCAGTACATTAATGTATATCAACACCCCTAGAAGAGAGTTGTGTTAAGACGGATATCTTTTCTCTTTCATGGGCGCCCCTAGAATTTTTAAAGTTTTCAAAATTGTGTTTCAATTTTTCCCTAACAGCATTATACTTAGAAACTTTTTCATCGTGATTAAGTTGTCTCCATTGTTCTAAGTTTCTTAGTATAGCACTAAATCGTTTTCTATAATCATACTCTTCATCGTAACTCTCATCAAACAACTCTGGGAAGGTTTCATAACCCATTGACCTTAAAAGTCTTAGTGTTCCATAACTTCCTACTACCATGAAGGGGTGTCTATAAGCAATAGGTTTAAATATTTTTTCTGTAATAAACAAACTATCATTGTCATCAGCAAATAAGGTCTCCGATACTAAACTAAAGAATGACCTTTTATACATTTCAACTGTCATCAACCTATCGTCTATGTTTATATCATTGACAGGTTTGTCTGCTAAAATTTCACTCTGGTGTAACCAGAACTTATATGCCCACTCGCGTTGTACATCATGAGATAAGAACATTATGTTATTTGCTTCCTTTCTAGCAACAAATCCTGTTATATCTAAGTTCCTATAGAAGTTCTGTTTCCAAAGTGGGTCATTTGGTTGAGTGCCAACTTGGTTAGGCATGTCCTCTCTACCAAGGAAACTTATATAAGAGTTTTCATTGTCATATCCAATTCTAAATAATTCAGAAACTAAAACTGGTCTATGTGACCTAGGCCTAGCATTTAAACAAATTAAGTCTTTATCTTTTTCATTACCATTCGGTATGCCAACTAAAATTTCATCTGGTTTACATCTCTTAAAAGAGTCTCTTATTTGCCATTCTGCCTGCACATCCTGTCTACTATTAAGTAATGACTCATCAAAGTCTTCATGCGGTATATAAACATTGTCCGTATACCCACCACTCATTTTGGAGTCACCATAGTGGGTTTGTTTCATATATTTTGGATTCTGTAGTCTATGAACTTCAACAGCTGTCCTACCCGAATATTCAACCCAGTAATTATCATGGAAAAAATTGTTGGGTATAACTTTTTGAAATTGGAATTGAGTTCGTTCCATTCCCTGTCTGGTTCTTAACCATGAGTTGTAATTCTGTTCTATATTTAAATCGCCATAAACAAAGTAACAAATAGCTTCTTCCATTTGATGTTTTCTTAATTGTTCGTGGAAGAGTTGCATCCAAGATTGTCCATTCGCACCATAGTTCATATTGAACCCCTCTTGGGGGAACCATAAAACCAATGCCATTTTTCTGTCTCTTATCCAGCATTGAACTTCTGGTGGCATACTATTTTCTATGAAGTTAGCCCAATCGGGTGAAAAGGTATATTGTGGTTCTAAGAAATAAAGATTGTTTGTATGTTTATGTTTTGAACTTGGGTCAAAATCTTGTATATCACCTACCTCATATGGCCAATCAGAAGATTGATATAATGATAACATATTAGTGTGTCCATGATAACATTCATTATTTGGGACACTACAATTAGACATAGGCCAAGACCATATATCAACATCATTTACTTGTTGTTGACATTTATCAAACCATAGGTAATGAGTTTCTTTGTGACTGCTTTTTCTAACTAGGTGTTTTTGTAAAACTCCAGTATTGATTCGTTTTAAATCTGCAAGTTCACTTCTAAGACCAGCTACTTCACTAACTAATCTTTCCAAAGTACTGTTTAGGGTTCCAAGGTTCTTTTCCGATTCCGCCATCAATTAATATCCTATAAAATTCCGAAAAGGTTTCACTATAACTTTCATTTCTTATTCCGTCTAATCTTTCTGTAACAGGCAAAAACCCAAGGTCAAGCTTGTCATACTGTGCTTCTTGATTCATGAAAGATATGATATCATTCATGTCTGGAATATTTATAAGTTTATCTTCAACCTGTTTTTTACATGCATCTGGCATATTCCTAACGCAATATTGTTTAGGGAAATGCAGAAGATTCAAGTATATATTTTCTCTACCAAATGTGTCTATGAATTCATCTAGATAATATATGTTATAAAGACTAACTGTGTGACACACTTGTATATGCATCCAATCAAGTGACTTGAAGTATGTGTAGTTATCCCACACTTCATCCCATTTTGCTGGATGTCTCATATATTCAAATTTCTTGAATATTCCATCAATACTGAACATAACTTCACAAGACTTGAACTCTTTCCACAAGTCAAATATTTTTTGTGGTGGACGAATAGTACCATTTGTGTTATAATGTAATGATATGTGTTCCGCGTGTCCAGCCTCGACTGTCCTACGCAACAAGTCAAAGTGTTGTTCTATCATGAAGGGTTCACCCCCTGTGAAGTCCATCTGTTCCACTAAAGGCATGATTTCAAATAATTCATCCCATACATTAGGGTTTTTGTCAATCCACAATGGGTCTTTTTTGTTTAATACTCTTCCATATAATTTCTTTTCATCGGTTTGCCATTTTGAACTATTAATACTACCACAAGTACGACATTTTAAATTACATAAAGTACCAAATTTCAAGTCAAGATATTTTGGTGTATCAGTAGCAATATTGTTTTTAGCCTTCTTTATTTCTTCAAGTTGTTTTTCAAATCTTTTATTATCTTGTAATCGTTTTGACTGATAACCAGCTGCTTCTCCTTCCCAACACATAGAACACCCCTTTGGTTGTCCACCATCAAGAAACTCCTGTCTTAAATTCTGATAGGTATCTCCGTTCCATACATCAAGGAAGTTATCTTGTTTTAGATTCCCCATAGGTGCGCCAGTATAAAGACAACAGGGGTTAGCAGTTCCATCTGTAGTGAACTCTGTATGAACCCAAGGTAATACGCACAATTTATCAGTCATGAAGATATCCTAAAAACTTTTCTTTATAATCATCATCAAACCTACTATAAGGATAATGATACGGTTCATCATTAACACATATCTTGTCTATATCATCGTACTTACCAGATATGTTTTCTTTTACATATTCTAAATCAACATCTATAACTCTACCCAGTTTAGCAAAACCATATCTACCCCTTTTATCTTCTGGGTCTAATCCCTGTTCCCTCAACCAAGTGTCAAATCCCTCTATCCAGTTTTCATGCATATCAGTCGAAAATTTAATCAACATATCACCAGATAAAAATTTAATTGCTTCTACATGTTCGTCTTCTAGTTCTTCATCCTCTTCCGCGTATGTCTCTATATGAGTCTTTCCAATCTGAGGAAATCCAAGTAACACATCTCCAAATTTAGTATGTTTAGTAAACAATTCATCAAAACAATCTGGTAGCGGGGGTAGTTTTTTGGGAGCTCTTTGCCATGATACATTAACATGCATATTGAAGTCTGCTTGTTCATCATTCTGAAGAGTAGTATGAAGTTCGTGAACCTCTAGATTCAATCTACAAATACTCGCCTGTACATCTGGGGAAGCAACATACATGTGTGCAGTAGTTCTTTCTGCTGGCCCAGATAACATAGGAAAATAGTTATGGATAACATTCATTTTCTTATTATCATTACCATGTTCAAAATCTTCTATACTCAACCTTTCTGTTATATCTGGATTTTTTGTAATAGGTTGGTCAATCACATTTCTTTGGTCTGCCTTAACAAAGTCTTGCCATCGCGTCCATTGTTCAGCAACAAAGTCAAACTTAGATATGTGGTCTAATGTAGTGTTAAGTTTTTCTATCATGTCTTCTGTAGTAAGAGTACTCTCTCCCATGAATACATGTTCTTTTCTTAAAAAGGCACCAGAATATAATTCATGTTTAAATCTTTGATACCAAATATCTACCGCGTGGTTATCGTCCAATGCTATTTTTATTTCTAACGGTTTAATACTTTTATCTCTACTATTACGAAGTCTTAAAGTTATTATGGCATCTTTACATTCATTGACACCAGCATAATCTTCCGCAAAGAAGTAATCATCATCTCTTGGTCTTTCTGTCTCTTTATACGGCATCGTACAAATCCTTTAGTTCGGGGAATGTTTCTCTAAAATTTTCATTCCTTACTTCATCTAGTTGTTTCATTTTATGTGCAAATACTGACCTCCATTTATCTTCTTGTTCTGGAAAATGAGAAGTTAAATGATTTTTTAAAGTCATGAATCCCATTCTAGCAACCTGTGATTCTTTTTTATTTGAATGATTCAAAAAGTCAATATGTTCGTCATATAATTTTGATAATCTAGTCTTATGCCATTGTGGTAATATTCTTGTATCAAGCCACTTTGGTTCAGTAACTATGTTGATGTTAATATCATTCCAGTAATCAATAAGATTCTTTTCTACTAATTCTTTGTGAAATGGCACTAAATGATAAGCATTTTGAATACTGACAGTTGCATTAACATAAAATCTTGCATGTGGACAATACGACTTCATCTTTATTCTATTATCCACAAATTGTTTCCATTTAAAACCACTACGAATAAACTCACCTTGTTCATTCATTCCGTCTATACTTGCACCAACTTCTATGTTTTTAAATCTAGGCCACCACTCCAATACATGTAAATCTTTGTACCGCATTTCACTAAAATTTGTGTTGTATCTAATAAGTACATCGTGTCTTCCCATCTCGTCTAGTTTCTTCAATATGCGATAGTGTTCTTCCATTATGAGGGGTTCACCTCCAGCAAAATATATTTCTTCTACATATTCAAAATGAGGTTCTATCTGTTCCCATAAATCAAAAGTATTTTTCTTGGGTACATCATCTGGTAAAAATGCTCTTCCTGTATCCATGACAGCAATCTTCTTTGTATCTGGATACCAACCAGTACTCAACTGAGGCCCACAACTACGACACTTGAAATTACATATGTTAGAAAATCTAAAGTCCCAGTAAGGTAGTTTCATATTCTCTACTGTACCATCTTCTTTAGTTTCGTCAATCATGTATTCATAGTTTTTCCAACTCTCGTTAGCCCTATGTCTCATTGACATACCACCTTGGTCTTCTTGGTGCCAACATCTTTCGCAAGCAGAATGTCTTTCTTCATCTATCATCTTAACGCGGATATCTTTCATCAAGTCACTATTATAAACTTCTTCTAAAGTTTCGTTATTTAGATTACCAGCGATATAATTCATAGGAGTAATACAACATGGATACACATTGCCGTTAGGCCATGTGTGTAAATGCACCCACGGTAACATACATTGATTTTTCTTATTACTCATATTGTTTAATTAACTCATAAAATTCTGGAAAGGTTATCTGAAAATTATCTTTCCTAGTTACATCCATGGCTCTAGTCTTTTGGAAGAATGTTTGTAATTGAGAGATATTAGATAAAGCTATACCCTCTTGGAATGTATGTCTTCTTTTCACTTGCAAATAATTCTCAACCTCATCGGTAAGGTTGCCTATTCTATCTACAATAATTTCTTGTATCTCTCTTGGTAGTATCAATGGGTCAAAGTGAGCAGGGTCATTCACAAAGTTATGACTTATATTCTTGCCTGCAAAGTAGTCATAGAATTCTGGTATATAGTAAACATTATATGTGGAGACTGTTTGTAAAATATTATAGTTAAGATTCTTGTTATTGTCAGTTATATCATCCATCCAATCTATAAAGTCTAAAACTTTAGGCCACTTGGTATATGTTCTTATATACTCGTTCCTCTCACCAATATCATCGATAGACAACATAAACTGTACGGATTTAAACTCTTTCCATATGTCTTCATATGTGTGGTTAATAATTGTACAGTTAGTAGAATAAACTATCTCCACATCTTTTGATATTCCCCTATCAACTAGTGTTTGTAAAAAGTTAAAATGTTTGTCTATAAGAAACGGTTCACCACCATTGATATATAATACTTTTAGTTTGTCGCAATACTTTATTAACTTGTCCCAGAAATCTTGTTCTAATGGCCAGTTTATATTTTTCTGTGATATGTGTTCTTTTATAACAGGTTCTTCTGGATATATAACATCCCATTCCTTTACCCAACGAGATGAGGAATAAGGATTGCAAGTACGGCACATAACATTACAATGATTACCAAGGCGTAATTCCACAAATTCATATTTTACCTCCTTTAAAGTTCCATCATCGTTTGTTATTTCTATCGCGTCTTCTAAGGTCATAGGAAGTTTTCGTGACTCATAATATCTTTTACTTTTATTACCAACACTTTCTGCTTCCCAACACTTCTTACATTCGGATGGTTTTTCACCATTAAGCATTTGTAGTCTAACTTTACTGAAACTATCACTATTGGTTATTTCACTAAGTTCGTAGTTAGTGTTTCGCAAAGTTACTAACTCATTATCATTCATTGCAGATGACTTATTCAATGTTTGTTCTGACTCACAACAAAGAGTACACATACCATGAGGATGTGTTGCTAAATGATTCCAAGGAAGTGGACAGAACGAACTACTCATAATTGAAGTCCCCAGCTTTATCTCCTTGGAGATATCTGTTAACATCAATTTTCTGGTATTCAAAGTCATCAAAATCAAAGTCTAATTTTCTTTCGTAGACCTCTGAATCATCCCACCTATCTTCTAAATAAAATATAGTGCCACCATACTCATCAAATATCTTTTTTTGCCACTCCAAGTTTTTTCTTAAAAGTCGGTAATTATAAAACATTCTATTATAAGGTACATTTCTTTTTTTACTTTTTTTAGCGTCCTCGAAAGTACTTTCATCCAAATTCCAAGGGTGCCAATCTCCAGAATATTGAGCATAACCAAGAGATTCTACCTGTGCTTTAAAATCTCTTCTCGCGGTATAGTATATTCTAGTTGCTCTATCCAAAAAGTCTCTCTTGAAACTTTCATAGTTTTCTTCATAACCAAACTGGTCTGGAATAACTTTATATTCTTTTACATTTGGATGAGGGGGTTGGTATCCACCATTATCGGGATGAAACCATTCACCAGTAAACTGTTTAAAAATGCTGGTGCTATTTTGTGTCACATGTTGTTTAAAAAATGTACTAGACCCTGTTCTATAATTTGCAATAACAATTAACATATCTTATTCCACCAATCAACAGCCTCTCCGTGAAGTGTATCCACGAACTTCATTTTATTATTTCTTATGTTGTCAAGAAATTCTTGGAATGATTTTCCGCGTTTCAAACCATCTTTATATGTGTCAGGCCATTGTTCATCGAATGACTCTCTATTTATTAGGTTAACTAAAGAATCTTTATAAACTTTTGTTTTCCATGTTAGTCGTTCCTCTAGATGTTGCATTAATGAATCAACTTGAGGTAAAAGTACATCTTTAGGAAGACAAAATGGCGACATAACAACACTAGGGTCAAATGCATATGTAAATTTAAAGTAAGACTTTATATCAAGGGAACTAGCGACATCTATTAACTTATCAAGATGAAATAAGCCTGGCGTTGTTAGAGTTACATCAAATACTAATGCATCATCACCAAACTGGTCTATCAAAAACATACCAGACTTAAAATTTTCTATCCACTCTTTCCACACTAAACCATCTCTAATGTATTCACCCACCTCATACGCACCATCGATACTAGCACATATATTAACATTCTTGAAATGTGGTAACATGTCCCATAAGTTATAATCTTTATACTTTACTCTACTTAGATTGGTATTATATCGAATGGTGACATTTTTCGCGTGTCCATTGTCTACTAGTTGTTGCATGATAGTCCAATGTCGTTCCCACATCAATGGTTCGCCACCAACCCAGTATATTTCTTCTATAGTTTTATTATCAACTGCTTTTTGTAATTCTTCTTCTAATACCTCTGTTTGAAAGTTTGATATTTTCTTTCTGGTGGTGGGTTCCATCCAAGGTTCTTCTTTAACATCAATAAGATTGTGTTTTTTCTTTTCTGCTTCCCAACTAGAAGATAATTGTTCCCCACACATCCGACACTTAAAGTTACATAGATTAGAAATACGATAATCATACGAGACTGGCATTTTATCATAATGACCATCCTCTCGCGTAGTTGCTATAATGTCTTCTACTTTGTGGGGGAACAATGTCTCTGTGAAATATTGTCGATATGTGTGTAGGTTCAAAACTTGGTCATTACATACTTGACACTCTTTTAGTTTTTCTCCAGATAACATCCTCTTACGAATGTCTTTCATATAATCACTATTCCAATGTTCTTCTAACGACTGTGGTTCAAATTTACCTCGTGCAGTTCCACTATCCAGATATTGTTTTTGAAATGTTGCCTCTTCTCTGCTAGCACAACACAACCTTCGTTCTCCTTGTGGGGAAACATAGGTGTGTGTCCACGGTGCTGTACAAAGGTAAGGTCTAGTCTTCATTACGAATTTTGGTAGCTGAAATATTTTCTATATTCTCGCCGAACTCCTCCTTTTCAATTTTATATCCAACATCACGCCCATATGTAATATGAGTTATATTAGGCACTCCCATAACTTCATAGTGTACCCCATACTCGTACCCAGATTGATTAAGTGCAATAGAAATCATACTCCGTCTTTCTTGTATACTATATGGGTTGTCTTCATCATAGGGTGTTTCCCTTAACAGTATTATTACTTGACCAGTTTTGGAAATTGCTCGTTTAAATAACTCTGTATGCCCTTTGTGCCACGGTTGAAACCTTCCAAGGAGCTGCGTAGTTGGTTTAGTTCTATCCATTGTTTTACCTCAAAATCACACGATAGGGGTTGTTCAAATATTTTATTTGTATTTTCGTATCTACCCTCATCTATCGTGTTCATGAAAATAGTACAGTTTGGTTTGACTAAGTTTCTATATTGTTCTAATGGTGCAACAAAGTCTAGTATTCCGAAATCATATCTTGACATTAACCAAGCTTGTGCCAGTCTACCTGTTTCAGAGAAGTCCCAATTATCGTAAAACTCCCTCTGTGCATCCGCGTTAATATGCGGTAAACAGAAATGATAAGACAACTCCCTAGCGAGAGTGGTTTTTCCAGAGCCAGGCAACCCACAAATTAATATCTTCATTTGTCGTAATCACCCAAAGCTTCATCTATGTTTTTACTGTCTGGTTTTAATACCCATCCTTCTTCTTCAGCAACTTTCTTTAAATCGGGGTCATCAGCATACTGTTCTGTACTATCACCACTTACCATAACTGTTATAGGTTTTGTTTCTGTATCTGGAAGAGTATCTACCCAATCTGTAAGGATTTCTGGAAACACATTCAAGTCTTTACCGCGTCTTATATCATACTGTGAATAGAAGGTTTTAAAGTCCCTCCACAATGTCATCTTTTCACTAGTCCTCCTGTGAGGGGCGTCAACGACCTCAAGATAATCAATTAACCTTTCAACACTAGCTTTCTCAAAATCGTGCCAGAAGGGTCTGTGTTTCGCCTCATCATACCATTTAGACAGTTTTTCTCTTAGGTAGTCTTTTATATGGTCTGGTAATGCGAGAGGACTCTGGAAACTAGGGAATCGTAATAAGTTAACACTAAAGACAGGGGTTTTACTCTGTGTCATTTCTTTTAGTTTGAATACATCATCTAAGAAGTCAGTTATACTAAAGAGACACAAACTATTAATAGTCATCATTATATTAATCCCCTCATAGTTGCCTTCTTTGATAAATCGTGTTATATTATTAGTCCATAGTTCATAGTCGAGTCCGTCCCTTATATACTCTGCCTGTTTTCCTGTTGCCTCACAACTAGTATAAAGGTGAAACTTCTTAACACCCTTTGACTTCTCTATCAACCTATCAACAATACTTTTCTTCGCAATGAGGTTAGAGTTTACTGCAAATCTCATATCAGATGGGTTTTGTTCAAACCAATCAAACAGTTTCCATACTTGGTCAGACATCAAGGGTTCGCCACCTGTAACTCTTAACTCTTCAAGACTCTTTGATAGTCCATCTTCCCACCAATCCCAAAATGCCGTTACATATGGGTTTTCGTCTTTCTTTCCATATGGGTCTGCCCAAGAACCATCATGTTGAAAAGCGGCTGCACCATCTGATACCATGTTTTGATACGGCCCAGATTTTTTTATATCCTTCGCCCATGTGGTAGAGAAACTAGAGTTACAATAGGAACACGCGAGGTTGCATGTTCGGTCAAATGCAATCTCAAATGTTTTTAATAATGTGTTATCATTGAAGTCTGCGTCTTGTGCCTTCTGTAAATCTTCATCGGTGTATATGATTGACTTATAGACTCTATCACTAACTGCATCCGTCCCCATGTCTTCAACTTTCCAACAATACTCACACTCACGAGGTCTTTC
>CEQM01135365.1_pt1 | contig 15164 bp, 17 predicted proteins | sample 531111 | NCBI WGS metagenome assembly CEQM01 (sample SAMEA2621278, study PRJEB7988) | marine metagenome | biome: marine biome (ENVO:00000447); feature: deep chlorophyll maximum layer (ENVO:xxxxxxxx); material: "saline water (ENVO:00002010), including plankton (ENVO:xxxxxxxx)" | depth 120 m
GCAGTAGTTTTTGTATCCAACGTTGACAGATTTGAGAAATTTTAATAGAGGCGACCCGATGTGTAGGCATCGGACCACCTCTATTAAATTATAAAAACAGTGGTCCAAATACAACTGCAACAATAGACATTAGCTTAAGAAGTATGTTTAGTGCTGGTCCGGATGTATCTTTAAAAGGATCACCTACTGTATCACCAACAACAGCCGCATGATGTGCGTCTGAGTTTTTGCCACCATGGTGGCCAGCCTCAATAAATTTCTTAGCGTTGTCCCAAGCACCACCTGCATTAGCCATCATGAGTGCTAGTAAAGCCCCCGAAGCAATTGAACCTACAAGAAAGCCACCCAATGCGTGTGCACTCAATAGAACCCCAACAGCGATTGGTGCAATAACTGCAATCGCACCTGGTAGTATCATTTCTTTTAATGATCCGTCAGTTGCAATCGAAATAGCACGTGTATGATCAGGGTCTTCAGTCCCATCCATAATTCCGGGATGTTCTCTAAACTGTCTGCGAACTTCATTTACCATTGCCGTAGCTGCCCTACCAACGGCACCCATTGTCAGAGCACCAAAGATAAATGGCATTAATGAACCAAGTAAGAGACCAAGAAGTACGTTTCTTTCAACATCGAGTAAATCAAAACTATTGATTCCAACTGTGTAGGAATACGTTACTAATAACGCTAGTGATGTTAATACTGCTGAACCTATAGCAAATCCTTTACCGGTTGCTGCAGTAGTATTTCCTAAGCTATCAAGTGCATCAGTTCGCTCCCGGACTTCTTCAGGTAATCCAGCCTGTTCAGCGATACCGCCAGCATTGTCAGCTACAGGACCATAAGCGTCAGTAGCAAGTGTAATGCCTAGCGGTGCAAGCATACCGACTGCAGCTAAGGCTATCCCATATAAATCTGCAAGTTGATATGTTCCCCAAATGGCAGCAACGATTGTAATTAAAGGAATGGCAGTGGACAGCATACCTAGGCTAAGTCCACCAATAAGTAATGTACCTGCACCTGTAACTGCCTGTTCAGATAGTTTCTGTGTGGGGCTGAATTCGTATGCAGTGTAATATTCAGTTGCTGTACCAATAATTTGTCCCGCAACTAAACCAATTAAAACAGCCCAGAAGTATTTGAACTCTAGATCAAGTACAAATATGGATATTGCAGTTCCTAATAGTACTAAACCACTAGCACCAAAAATCCCCGTTCTCAATGCCCAAAGTAATCTACCCATAGAGGCATCTTCACTTGTTCGAACTAAGAAAGTTCCAATGATGGAAGCAATAATTCCAATAGACATGACCAGTATTGGTAATGTAAATGCAATATCTGAAAATTTATCATTGGCAAGCATTACAGCACCTGCTGAGCCAAGTGCAATCGTCGCAACAATTGAACCAGTATATGATTCAAATAAATCTGCCCCCATCCCTGCTACGTCTCCAACGTTATCACCTACATTATCTGCAATAGTTGCTGGATTACGTGGATCATCTTCTGGAATACCAGCTTCAACTTTCCCAACAAGGTCTGCACCAACATCTGCAGCTTTAGTATAAATTCCACCACCAACACGAGCGAAAAGAGCTATAGATGATGCTCCAAAAGCAAAGCCAGTCAATGCACCGACATCTTGGAAGAGGAGGTATAAGATGGAGACAGATGCGAGACTCAATCCTGTTACTGTTACACCCATAATTGAGCCAGAAGAGAACGCAACACGTAATGCAGGATTTAATCCAGTGCGAGCTTTCGCAGCAGTTCGAACATTAGCTCTGACTGCGACATACATACCAATATAACCAGCTGTTGCTGATGCAAGTGCTCCTATAATGTATGAAATTCCTGTACGTGGCAGGTCAGTAAGTTTACCTTCTGCCTTACCAAATTTATCTAAAGCATCTAAATCAACAAAAATTGTAAGCACCACCGCTATTGCAATTACAAAAATTGCGAGGAACGTGTACTCACGCTTAAGAAAGGCTGCGGCGCCTTCCTGTATGGATTGTCCGATGCTCCGCATCGTTTCATCACCTTCATCTTCAGAAAGCAGAGCTCGAGTTGTAATCGAAGCAAAAACCAAACCTACAATACTTGCAGCAATTGCTAAATAGAGGATCTCCATATGATCGCATACCTTCCATGGGGATTAACAATGTTCTGATTAAGTATAATTTAAACTTTACCAACCGCGCGGAAGGTTAGCATTTCTTGGTGATACAAGCATCAAATTATTTTATATTTTTTAGGAATTTTTATATCTCATAAGTCGCTTATTGGATCAGGGAATTGTCCTTCGCGTGCAGCATCTATCATTTCACGCGTATCATCTGGCACATCCATACCGTAATCTTCAAATCGTTTTTCGACCCATCGTCCTATTTGTCGTGGATCTTCAACTCCTCCAGTAGGATCAGGCATTCCTAACGAGTCCATCACTTGTGTATCGTTTTTGACAGGAGATAACTTCGACATGAGTCGTTTCATATCTTTTGAGTTACATTTTTCGCATTTTGGATTTAATTTTTTTTTCAGATCACGAACAAAGATACTTTGTACTTGAGAACATTTATTACATCGGTAGTCGTAGATAGGCATAATCAATCGTTCCAATCAATCCGACAACGTATCACGGTGTTTATCGACTTGATGCTTAAGTGTATGTCCAGGATCTACACGTTCAATGGGATCATCCCCGGCATCAGCGCGATCCGCAATGTCTCGAAATTCTGATCCTAAGTCATCACCCAGTTCGTTACCCATACGTCGGCTCCATCTTGCAAAATCAGCTTCGCTTTTACCGTCGAGTTTCCCTAGTTCTTGATTGATATCAAGGTTGTCGAGTCGCTGTTGATCAGATCGAATCTGTGCAACTTTAGAAATCAATTTTCTGAGTTTACTACTATTACAATCTGGACAGGTAGGCTTTTGTTTTTTTTGTACTGAACGAAAAAATAGTTCTACACTATTTTTACAATTTAGACATTGATATTGATAAATTGGCATTATATTCGAAGTGTAATGTTTATTTATCTGAGATTCTACTTTGATGTTGATTTTATTCGATTAGAACCAGAAAAATGTTAGACTAGTACAATCCTTTAGAGATTTTATTTTAGATTGGATAATTGGATGGCACCTTCTACTAAACCAAGAGAACAATACATCGAGGCAAATGGTTTTAACTTCCATTTTCTTGAATGGGGTGACCCTCGTGAAAAGAATGCGATTATTTTTCTTCATGGTTATATCGAAACTAGCAAAATATGGTTGGATGTTGGTTCAGACTTAGGTCGTGAATTTAGAACCATTGCTATTGATGCACGTGGTTATGGTAAAAGCCAATACGCACCGAATCAAGATTATAGCCGAACTGCTCAAATTGAAGACTTAGAGGCAATTATTGAAAATTTGAAATTACGTTCAGTTAAAATAGTTGGACAAGCAATGGGTGGTGCAACTGCGATTTGTTATGCGGCTGAACACCCTGAAATGGTATCTGCATTGGTACTTATAGAAGCTGCACCAGAAGTTTTACGTTCTGGCATGGAATCAGCAAGAAAACTACTGTCAACTGCTGAAGAATTTCCATCAATGGCTGCTGCTTCTGATGCATTCAAACCTTTCTATCCATACGCAACCTCAGAACAACTTGAACGACGAATTAATAGTGCCTTGCACCTACAAAATGGTAGATATAGATGGAATTTTGATCCTGCTTTTAGAGATCCAACTATCCGTCCAGCACCAGCAGATCCTACACAAAAACGCTATAACGATTTGTGGGATTCCACTGATAAAATTCAATGCCCAGTAATGTTAGTTCGTGGAGCTGAAACGGACATGATGACACCAGAGGCTGTTCAACGTTTACACCGTAGAATTGTCGGCTCAAGAATTTCATTGATTGAAGGTGCTGGTCATCCAGTCCCTACTGATCAACCGTCCATGTTGTCACTCAATATACGTGAATTTTTACAAAGTCTAAATCATATAAGTGTTTAGTATTAACTGGATAAATAATGACTCGTACATTGCATAAAGCTGTTATTACAGGAATTGGCGCGGTCACTCCGATAGGAAATGATATCGAGAGCTATTGGGATGGTCTTAAAAATGGCAGAAACGGTATCCATACTGTTTGTGAATTTGATCCTTCAGATCTCATTGTCCAGATTGCAGGGGAAGTAAAAGAATTTGATCCAACGATATACCTTGATAAAAAAGTTATCCGACGGACCGGGCGTTTTTCTCAATTTGCGACCGCTGCAGGTATTCAAGCTTTTCAAGACAGCGGATATGAAGTTAATGATTCAAATAAAAATGATGTTGGCGTTGTAATAGCAACATCAGGTGATGTGTTTAATATGGGTCCACATTGGGATGTCTATACTGAACGTGGTTCTTCAAAAGTTGATCCTTTTATCATAACGCGAATGGGACAGCATATGGGTGCTGCACGCCTGGGTCGTGAATTAGGTATTCGCGGTCCGAACACTACTATTAATACTGCCTGTGCTTCCGGTACCGATGCATTAGGACATGCATTGAATATGATTCGCCTGGGTCACTCTAAAGCAATATTAGCTGGTGGTGCTGAAGCAATGATTACACCACTTGCTTTATCGTCTATGGGTAGATTAGGTGCATTGTCAAAAAATAATTCTGACCCTGAACATGCTTCACGTCCCTTTGATTCAAATCGTGATGGATTTATTTTAGGTGAAGGTGCTGGCGTATTGATGATTGAATCAGAAGAATCTGCTTTATCACGTAATGCAAAGATTTATGCTGAAATTGCTGGAGTTGGATGGTCATTTGATGCCACTGATGACACTGCACCTGATCCAGAAGGTCAAGCCTTGGCAATGCAACGTGCTATACAGGATGCTGAAATATCTCCTGATGAAATTGATTATATCAACGCACATGGTACAAGTACTCAATATAACGATCGGACAGAAACAAACGCCATAAAATTAGCTCTTGGTGATAGTGCATACAATACAGTTATTTCATCCACAAAATCGATGACAGGCCACTTAGCTGCTGGTGCTGGTGGTATTGAAGCAGTTGCTGCGATACTTGCAATGGAAAATAATTGTGTTCCACCAACAATAAATTATGAATACGAAGATCCTGATTGCGATCTTGACGTCACGCCTAATAATTCACGTGATATGAATGTTGATATTGTGCTTTCGAATTCTTTTGGGTTAGGTGGACAAAATTCCACTGTCATTTTTAAGCGTCATGCGAAATAGCTTTCACTGATATCTAAAAAACCTGACCATTCATTACCTTGGACACTAATCTCACAGTATATTTTCTCCTCTGATGACGAATTGTCATTGTCATACGCCAAGTCAAACTGCAGTTCACCTGTCTCTTCATCTTCAGAAAGAGTACCTTTGCTATAATTACCAACTATAGTTTGACTTGTTATAAACGAATTTTCTATTAACAGCTCACTATGGTTTATTGATATTGTAATGTCGCTTCCCATTTGCCATTCGAGACTATTTGTTACTTTGTAAGTATTTTCCTTCCATGTAAATGAACCCTCCAAAATGATTTGGATTTCTCCATCCAATAATTCTGAATGATCTATTACTTCACCCGAAATTTTATACAACATTACCGATACACCTCAAATAAAGAAGATTCTATAAACCCTCGCCTATGACATTTTAAAGACATAGTATGTAGATGTGTTTAATAATGGACAACAAATCAGAAAATTAGCAGTTGATTGCCAATGGTTACATCGTACACTTGCGATAGGGGATACGAATGATCCCTATAGGATGCTATGTACGCATATAATTCGTGATGGTGATAATTGCGTAGGCCCTTTTTTAGAAAATCTAGAAACTGATTGTTTATTATGGGAAGCAAGTGAACGTTTTCAGAAAAATCAACAGAAATAATACTAAATTTACTCGACGAGAAATTGTCTAAGTTTTAGGATTCAATTAATTAATACTTTTATGGCAGTGTATAGTAATGAAAAATAATCCACTTACTGATGAACAACAAGCTGAAATTGATGCGATTCGATCTACATCTTTTCAGACTTTACGGCCAACTGTTCCTGAATTAGAAAAAATTCTCTATACGCCATTACCTGTCCTTGATCATGGTTTTATTCGTGTAGTTGATTACATGGGTGACGATGCAGCGATTGTTCAAGCAGCCAGAGTTTCATATGGCAAAGGTACAAAACGCACACGTGATGACAGTGGGTTAATTAATTACTTAATGCGAAATTGGCACACATCTCCTTTTGAAATGTGTGAGATAAAATTACATGTAAAACTTCCAATTTTTATTGCACGTCAATGGATACGGCATCGTACAGCTAATGTTAACGAATATTCAGCAAGGTACTCTGTACTTGACAATGAATTTTATGTACCCGACGCACAGCAATTGCGTGCTCAATCATCCAACAATCGCCAAGGCAGAGGTGACCTGTTAGAAGTTGATCAAGCAAATCGAATCCTTTCGATCCTTCAAGAAGACGCCCTGAATTCATATACACACTATGAAGAAATGCTGAATGAAAATTTCTCTGGTGAAACAATAGACGAAAATAAAACTGGCTTAGCACGTGAACTTGCAAGAATGAATCTTTCCTTAGGATTTTATACACAATGGTATTGGAAAATTGATTTACATAATTTGATGCATTTTTTACGCCTAAGAGCAGATGCACATGCGCAATGGGAAATTAGAGAATATGCGGACGTCATGATTGAACAAATTTTAAAACCATGGCTACCCATTACATATGGTGCATTTCTTAATTATCGACTCGGAGGCATGCAATTATCGGAACAGCAATTATCAATTGTGAAGCGTTTGGTGTCAGGTGAAAATGTACAACACAGCCATGAAGATATATCAGCGACTGAATGGCGTGAACTAATGCAAAACCTTGAAATTAAGGACTGATAATAATGTCAATGAACAAAAAACTTTCTGAAGAAGGTGCTGACTGGATAGCTGAAATGGTTAGTGAAGATTTAGGTGGTTTTGTTCCCGCCGAATTAGTCGATCTTATTATGGAATTTGAAACTCAAATCCGAACTTCAGAAAATGATCCTGAAATGGGACATAAGATGATGACGGAAAAATTAATTCCGTTACTCGAAGCTGAAGGTGTTCCATTAAAAGAAGGAGCACTTACCCCAGGTGTTATAGAAGAAATCTTATTTTGGGAAGATGAATTTTATGCAATGGCTGGTCAGACAAGAAAAATACGTTCCTAGTTATTTTTTTAGATTACGAATTCGTTTAAGCTCATCGATATTTATTATGTCTGGTCCATTAGATTTTCCCGTGTCAGCATCTGGGTAGCCTGGAACTTCTAATATGAATGCTTTTTGGGCAAATCCTGGATGATGGACCATTTCTTCAAAACCCAATGTTCCAATATAACCTTGGCCGATATTTTCATGACGATCTTTTTGTTCACCTAGATCAACTTTTGAATCATTTGCATGCACAACAGCTAAATTTTCTAGTCCAATGGTACTGTCAAATTGTTGAATAACCGAAGATACCGACTTTTTATTACGTATGTCATATCCTGCAGCAAATGCATGACATGTGTCGAGACAAACTTTTAATCGTGAAGAATTTACATGTTGTAATAGAGTTTCCAATTCTTCAAACGTGGTACCGATGGTGCCCCCCTGCCCGGCCATATCTTCTAGTGCCAAAATTGTAGATGAATCAGAACGGTCCAAGATTTCTTCAAGAGCATCGACAATTTGGTCAACTACACTTTCAAATCCTTTCCCTTTATGTGATCCGGTATGGAGTACAACGCCCTTAGCATTTATTTGTTTAGCAAGATTAAGTGCATGAAGAACTGAATCAATCGATTTCTTAAGATGTTCAGTTGTATCTGCTGCAAGGTTTGCCAAATAAATATTATGTATCCATATTTCTTTTAAATTTGATGAAGAATAAAGTTCATTAAATTTTTCAATGGCCTCTGCTTTATGTTGAGTCATTCGCCACATCTGAGGTGCACTAGGAAATATTTGAATAGCCTCTGCTTCAATATTTTTTGCATTATCAATAGCGTTATAGATACCACCTGAAGAAGAGACATGTGCACCAATAATAATTGGACTCATAAATATATCCATTCCAAATCTCAACACGGATTTGCGATAGAATAATATTGTACAATAAGAATGTAAAATTATTCGTGGAAGGGGTGCTCATGCTTATTAGCTCTGAAATGGCAACTGCAATTGGCGAACAAGTGGGACGTGAATACAGCGCTGGAATTCAATATGATTTGATAGCGGCGTATTTTGAACGACAAGCTTTGCCACAATTAACTGCACTTTATCGCGAACAAGCTACCGAGGAAAGATTTCACGGAAAGAAATTACTCGATTATGTAACTGAAGCAGGTGGGATTATTGAGATACCTGCTATTGCGAAACAAAAACATGATTTCACGTCCCTTACAGAAGCAGTTCAAACGGCATTAGATAGTGAAATTAACGTAACCAAGGCAATCAATAAACTAATGGATCAGGCAATCAATGAGAATGACCATCTCGCACGTGGAATGTTGCAATGGTTCGTTGATGAACAACTCGAAGAAGTTAGCTTGCAAAGTGATTTACTGACTGTTGTAGAACGTGCAGGAAATGATGTTAACTATATCGAGCAATATGTTGCTGCTTTACCGCAAAGTAATGCTGAAGATAGCTAATTATTATTATTTTATAATAGCTGCTTAATGCGGTGAGATTAACGATTACTGAAGAGTGACCTACCAATAACTCGTAATTCGAGGATTGGTTTTGTTCCTTCAAAAATAGGCAATACAATAGCATCAATTACATGTCTGGATATCTCATCTTCTTCAGAGTATCCCCAACCACCGTGAAGTAACTGTGCCTCCCGTGAAACTTCACCTGCAATATCACATGTCAGAAGTTTTGACATTGCAGGTTCTACAGCACGCGTATCAAATGTACGTGCAGCAGCATAAGTTAATTGACGTCCAGCAGCAATAAGAGTTGCTATGCGGCCAATTTTGTATTGGGTAAGTTGAAAGTCTTTAAGGAAAGATCCAAATTGAGATCTTTGTTGTACGTAACGGCATGCTTTTTCGAGAGATGCTTGAGCCAAACCACATGCTCTCCCTCCTGTTTGGAGTCTGCCTGCAGCAAAACCGCCCATTTGAAGAAAGAAACCTTTTCCGACACCTTCATTTTTTCCAACAAGATTTTCATGAGAAACCCAAAAATTCTCAAATGTAAGAGTAAATGAATGCATTCCACGATATCCAGGTGTTGGATTAGCTGTTCCTGAAAGTGTACCTCCTTGAGGGTTTACATATTCCCAAGATTCACCATAAAAAGTTTCTTTTGGGATAATGAAAAGAGATAAGCCTTTATTGCCATCAGATGCAGATCCTGTGCGTGCGAGTAGGCCAATTATACTTGCACGACCAGAGAAAGTACTCCAGGCTTTTGCTCCATTAATAATCCATCCTTTTTGACCATCATGTTCAGAGGGTTCGGCTTTACATTGTAAAGATGCAACGTCTGAACCAGTATCTGGTTCAGTTACTGCAACTGCACAAATTTCTTCTCCTGAAGCGATACGCGGTAGCCAGTATTCTTTCTGATCTTCAGTTCCACCAGCAAGAAGTGCACGTGAAATAATTTCTGGTCTTGTTGTAAGAGAGCCTGCAGATGCAAGTGATGCTGCAGATAACTCTTCTGTCATAATAATCATAGGCAGGTCTCCCATACCTGTCCCTCCATATTCAGCAGGTATTGAAGATCCCCAAAAACCTTGTTCGCTAAAACTATCGATCAGGCTATCTGGTACTAACAGGTTTTCTCGATGAATATTTTGTGCTAAAGGTGTCACTTCATTCTTAGCAAATTCTCGAGTCATATCACGTATTAATGTCGCAGTTTCATCTTCTATTTCACATGTATTTACGCCATATGCTTCAATGTTGGCTTTTCCTACCTCGCGAATGCGTGATTCATTTAATCCCTCGCGCATTGCATTTATTAATTCTGGTGCATCAAGCATCAATTTATGATCTGCATTCAAACCAAAGTCTCCCCAAGCGGCATCGATCTGTGAACGCAATGTATTTGCTACTTCAGCACTATAGATATAGGCATATTCACCCTGTAATTCATCGGTCTGGCCATTTACATCCAGACGTTCTGCATAAGAAGTTAACTCATGTGCGGCACGCACTTGTGTTGTTAGGTAGGCTAGTCGTTCTGTATGAATTTGATAATCATCGATAAGGCGACCATTTTCAGTAATCACAGAAGCATGTTCTATCGCTGCATCTATAATAAATTGGCAAGTATCCACTAATTCACGTGCAGTTTGAAGGATGTTTTTAGAAATAGTTGTCATAAATGCTCCTATATTAATTATTTTTTCGTGGGATTAACACTGTGTAGTCGAGGTCCAAAACTATATTTTCATGATGGATACTTTTACCATTGGGTCGATTGACACGAATTGATATTTCCTCTTCTAACGGATCAAGATTTTTCACTGCTATTAAATTCAAACGCAGTGCTCCAACATCTTCTCTTAGTAAAGTGATTTTATCTTTTACATCTGTCCATGCATAAATAGTATCACCAGCGAATGAAGGGTTTGTATGACTACCTGAGTTAAAAGATAAGATTTTTAATACATTTTCAAAGCCATTAAAACTAAGTGCTTTTGCAATTGAAATTATATGCCCTCCGTATATAACACGTTTACCAAATCGAGAATTAGTTAAGGCATGCGCATTAAAATGTGCCCGTGCCGTATTTTGATAAAGTCGAGCGGCCATCTGACTTTCTGCTTCTTCAATTGCAACACCTTCAACATGATGTATACGTTCACCTATTTCATAATCTTCCCAAAACCATTGTCCACCTGTGAAAATTGAATCAAATCCGGAAAGATCTAATTCTTCAGGTATATACAACTGTTCTGACGGGATAGATTCAATAACTTCAGGAACAGAATCAATTGACGTAATAATTTGCGGATCTTTTTTATTCATCAGTACCCAGCGTACAAATGATAAAACTTCTTGATTATGTTGATTGATACCTTTTGTATGGACCCAGGTAACACCTGTGTCACCTGCACTCGATTCTTTTTGTCCAATAACTGTACTTGTAGTTGTAATAGTATCTCCTGGATAGACTGGCACACCAAATTTCATATTGCCATAACCTAAATTAGCGATAGCGTTCAAGGATATATCTGGTACTGAGTTTCCAAATACTATATGAAAAGTCAGCAGATCATTGATTAGTTCACGTTTAAAACCAATCGATCGAGCAAATTCTGCATTACAAAACAGAGGATACATTGACGATGTCAAAGCAATATAAAAAGATTGATCACCTTCAGTAATTGTTCTAGGTGTAGCATGAATCATTTCCCGACCAATAAATAGATCTTCGAAATAATTACCTCTACTATATTTTTCTTCTACACTCACTTCTTTCCTCCAGATACAAGTATATTGTATGAAAGAGGTACAGTAGAAACAGTTTTTATAAATTGGAAAATATACTCACGAAATATTGATAGGTAGGCATGCATGGGAACTAAAGAAATTGAAAGTTTAATTGAAATTTTGCAATCTGAAATAGCAAAAGGTCGTAAAAACAATATTACAGGTACTTGGCATATTCATTTTGAAAAAGATACTTCCAACGAACAATCTGTGTTTTCATTTAATAAATGCGAATCTGAAATTTATTGTGAAGAACGCCCTACTCAAATTGCTTTAAATGGAACAGTTATTGATGAAGGTGGACCTCTTTTCTAAAGAAGGTATAACTATATATGCAAAGCAAACCTGACTCTCCCAAATTCTTTTACGGATGGTACGTCGTATCTGCAATGTTTTTCAGTGCCTTTCTAGTAGTAGGTGTGGGGCAAGCTTTTGGCGTTTTTGTAAGGACTTGGGAAATTGAATGGGGTGTGAGTGTAGGACAGATATCTTTAGCGGCTTCAATTGGTGCATTATTAAATGGCATAACATTACCCCTTGTAGGAATGAGTGCTGATAAATGGGGAGGACGACGCATTGTTTTACTTTCCACAACAATTATGGGATTCGCATTTATTGCTATGGCTTTTGTCAGCAATGTTTGGATGTTACTCGCTGTTTTTGGAGTTGTTATTTGTTCAGTTCGGTCAGGCTTAGGACCATCAATTACAGGAACTATCGTTGCACGTTGGTTTCAAAAGAAGCGTGGTTCAGCCATGTCAGTAGTTATTTTAGGTGGTTCTATCGGCGGTTTAATTTTAGTTCCATTACTTACCTACATTATGATTGAATTCAATTGGCAGACTGCATGGGTAATTTCAGGAATTTTTACACTCGTTGTTGCGCTACCTCTCATATGGTTTATCGTGTCCGATGATCCTTCTTCAATGAACTTACAACCTGATGGAGAAAAATTACCAGATGATAAAAATTCAAACACGAAAAAAACCTTGGAAAGCCCATTAGCAGCGACAAGATGGCAAGAATCTTTGCGTACATGGCCACTTTGGCAAATAGCAGGAGCGTATATAGTTTGTGGAATCACTACACAATCAATTGCAGTTCATTTTATCTATTGGGCAGGTTCAGAAGGTATTTCACCCAGTACAGCAGCATGGGGCTTCGGTTTATTGAGCGGAATTAATGCGATTGGCGTACTGATGGCAGGTCCTATTTCAGATCGTATGCAACGAAAAAACTTACTCTCATTCGTATATTTTGTTCGTGGAATAGCATTCGTCACACTTGTAATTTTTCCCGGTTCAATAGGGCTATGGACATTCGCAATAATTGGAGGTGCTTCATGGTTAGCAACTGTACCACTGACGACAGCACTAACTGCAGATGTCTATGGCATTAAAACAATGGGGACATTGGGGTCGATAATATTGATGGCACATCAGTTAGGTGGTGCAGCTGCAGTGCTGATATATGGTATGGCATTCGATCGATGGCAGTCATACGATACCGTTTATCTGGGAAGCGCTTTACTACTTTTCGTAGCTGCTTTCGTTGCATGGTCAATACATGAAAAAGCAGTTTCCGTGCGGTATGTACAAAAAATTGACTACGAACTTGCAAATGAAATATCTACTTAACTATGCAATTATTTAATTATCTACTTCACCATGATGAAGGCATTGATCCAACACTAGCTGAATGGATACACAATGCAATCGATGACTTTTTCCAAATTGATCCTCTTGTTGTGATTGTTATTGGAATTATTGGAATTTTGACTTTTCCTTTAATTCTCTTAACATTGTCTCGTAGATATAAACAACAATAATTTGATGTAATATGTGGTAGATTATTATCAATTGAATATAGATTTTTTAGAAGGATACGCTATGGATTGGCAAGATAACCCCGAACAAGCAGCATTTCGCAGTCAAGTAAAAGATGTAATTGAAAACGGTTTACCCGAAGCCTATAAAGAAAAAGGGGGTGATTGGGTACAAGACCGTAAGTCAGATGACCCTGCAATACGGCAACGTGCTGTTGATTGGCAAGGTGTTCTTGCAGAGCGTGGTTGGGTCGCACCTCATTGGCCAAGTGAATATGGTGGAGCCGGACTATCACCTGTTGAGCAATTCATTTTCAAACAAGAAATGACTCTCGCAGATGCACCCTCGGTTGGAGGTCAAGGTGTAAGTCAGCTAGGACCAACATTGATTGTCCATGGTACTGATGAACAAAAAGCTGAACATTTACCAAAAATTTTATCTGGAGAAGTCAATTGGCAACAAGGTTATTCGGAACCAGGATCAGGTTCTGATCTTGCATCGCTCCAAACTCGAGCTGTACGTGATGGAGATGATTACGTCGTAAACGGTCAGAAAATTTGGACTAGTGGTGCCCAATATGCTGATTGGTTGTACGTCTTGACAAGAACTGACCCTGAAGCTCCAAAACATCGAGGCATTTCATTTCTTTTGATGCAAATGGGAATCCCAGGGTTGTCGATTCGCCCTCTTATCGATATGAGTGGCCATCACCACTTTAATGAAACATTTTTTGAAGATGTTCGTGTACCTGCATCGAATGTAGTGGGCGAAGTTCATAGAGGTTGGTACGTCGGTGCTACATTATTAGATTTCGAACGCTCTAATATCACCGGAGCCATTTCAAGTCGTAAATCTATTGAAAAATTAATTAATTATGTTCATTCGGATGAAGGTAGTGAACGAAATCGATTGAATGAATCAGCTGGTCTACGCCATCAAGTTGCAGACTGCTATATTCGTACTGAAGTTCAGTTTAATTTCAGTTTTAGAATTATTTCTATGCAATCTGCAGGACAAATACCTAATTACGAAGCATCGACTTCCAAACTGTTTAATTCAGAGCTAAACCAAAATATTGCACGCACTGGAACTCAAGTGTTAGGGATGTACTCACAATTCTGGGGACATGATGATGACGATCGGAATACTTACAATGATCCACCTAATGACTATGCACCATTAGATGGAATTTTTACACAAAATTATGTGCGTTCAGTACCGTCAACAATCGCCGCTGGTACTTCTGAAATTCAGCGAAATATCATAGCCACACGTGGATTAGGATTACCTCGAGGTTAACTACTACCTCGAGGTCCTTCTTCCCAATTTTCCTGTTGCCATTCGCGACGCTGGCTTAAATCTCTGAAGCGTCCATCTCTCCAGGCCAAGGCCTCTTTTAATCCTTGTTCACTATTGCGAGTGCGCCAATCATCCATACCAACAGATGTATGCATACGTGCGTCCATCTCAGCAGCAATCCGCTGCATAGTGCGTGCACCTTGCAATTCTAAGGCAAGATTCACAGATCTTTTGTTACCGGTTAGAAAGTCAGGATGTATCATTGCCATTCGATCGGCAATTTCCTCCACAGTTTCTTCAAGTTGATCATATGGAGTAGATTTCAATACCAAACCTATTTGTGCAGCTTGTTGCCCTGATAAGAATTCACCAGTGAGTAACATATATTTTGCCCATTGTGGTCCGACAAGATAAGTCCACATATGCGCTGGCGGGCCACCCATTGCACGGACAGGTGGGAATCCTATTTGTGCATCATCTGCAGCAAT
>CEQM01135447.1_pt1 | contig 15164 bp, 16 predicted proteins | sample 531111 | NCBI WGS metagenome assembly CEQM01 (sample SAMEA2621278, study PRJEB7988) | marine metagenome | biome: marine biome (ENVO:00000447); feature: deep chlorophyll maximum layer (ENVO:xxxxxxxx); material: "saline water (ENVO:00002010), including plankton (ENVO:xxxxxxxx)" | depth 120 m
GGTCACTAACATCTTCCATTGGAGCTAGTAATAGTGGAAAATTCCCAATTTCAAGATCCCCTATTTTTACCATAATTTTTTTTTGAAAAATAAACTTTATTTTTCGTCTTTTCTTGTAGAGTAATTGATTTTATATGCTTGGGCTTTTCTTAATTCTTGCTTAATATCAGAAACAATACCCATTTTAACATTAACATCAGCCTTAATAGATGTAGTTAATAATGGCACTTCTTCCTCTGCTCTCGTCTCTCTTTCTGCAATAACAAAAGATTGAATATCTGCAACTTTCGCATATGAATCATTGAGCTGAAGTTTAGCTTCTGTGCCGTATTTTCCTTTTCTATTTTTGCCTTTTGGAGCCCCAATATATATATATGAAACTAATGATTTTCTCTCAAGTTTTTTTACCTCTGTTGCTTGAGGAAGGATATTTTCTACTAACATTTCGGTTTCTCTCATTACTGTAGTAACCATAAAAAAGAATAATAGCATAAATACAATATCAGGGAGAGATGCTGTTGAAATTGGAGCAAGTTTTTTATTTGTATTTTTTTTAAATTTAGACATATATACTTTGCTATTGTTTAAATGGTTCAGCCTCAGAAATTTTCATTGGATACATCTTTCGGATTTCTTTTTTCTTATCTTTTGGTAATACTGAATAATTTGAATTATATTTTTTCAATGCAGCTTCATCTCTTAATTCATTATATGCTGCAGTTAATTCGTTTTGAACAGAAATATACATTTCATATGATGTACCTCTACTATTTTGCAAGGAAATAATTGCTTTCTCTGGATTGTCAGATAGTTTAGGGTCTCGGCCATTATTATTTAAAAATTTTTTTGCTCCTTCTCTTAAATTGTCGATATTCATTTCCTCTTCTTCAACTAGCAAGGCATCTTTATTGTTGACATAAACTTCATATATGTTTCTATCATTACCTTGCATATCTTCAATTTCTTGTTCTTCATCTAACACAGGCAACTTTCTTGATATTCCTGTGTCTACATCCATTGTAGTTGTAACTAGAAAAAATATTAGTAATAAAAATGCAATATCTGCCATAGACCCTGCATTGATTTCAGGTATAGATCGATTACTTCTTGCCATTATTAAAAATTTTATACAAAAATTCGCTATATAAAATAGCACAGATAGTAATAAATGATAGTATGTAAAATGTTATTAATGACCCTCCAACAATTTTTGAAAGATTTGAAGAAATTAACTGCCCATTAGCATCTGTATAATTAGGTAATACTTCGTCTGATGATATTAATATAGAAGTAATAATAATTAATGATAGAAAAAAAACAGGAGTTATCATTTGTTTTATTTTATTCATATCATTTTTGATCTGTATAATCGGTGAAGCAATACATGCTAGTATTGTTATACTTATTAATAAATATGTGAGAATTAAACCAAAATCTACCATAATAAATTTTTTTAAATTATTTATTTTTTTGCTAGCATATCAACAAGTGCAATTGATGCATCTTCCATTTTGTTGACAATATCATCAATTTTAGATATTATATAGTTATAAAATATTTGCAGAATAATCGCAACAATTAGACCAAAAACTGTAGTTAATAATGCTACTTTAATTCCTCCTGCAACCAACGAAGGCGAAATGTCTCCTGCTGCTTCAATAGCATCAAATGCCCCAATCATTCCAATTACAGTTCCCATAAATCCTAACATTGGTGCAAGTGCAATGAATAATGAAATCCAAGTAGTACCTCTTTCTAATAGTCCCATTTGTACAGAACCATAAGAAACTATTGATTTTTCTACAGCATCTATTCCTTGATCAGACCTCTCTAATCCTTGATAAAATATACTTGCAATTGGACCAGGACTATTTCTACAAATATCTTTTGCTTTTTCTACTCCTTCCTTTTTTAGAGCATTTTCAATTGAGTTTAATAATTTGTCACTGTTAGTTGCTCCGGCAGCATGTAAATAAATTATTCGTTCTATGCAAAGAGCTAGTCCAAGAATAAGAGTTAGTAAAACAATACCCATAAATCCAGCTCCACCTTCAATAAATTTAGTTTTTAAAACTTGATGAAATGATGGAGGGGAATTTTCTGTTACTTCGATTGGATTGTCATCATCTTCAAATGAAGTTTCATTTTCAGTTTCAAGAGTGTCGGTTATTATTGTATCTGATGTTAGTGAATCACTGATTATTTCTTCTTGAGAGTAAGTTATTTGGAAGCTTACAGAAAATAAGAAAAACAAAATTAAAAATCTAGAAGTCATTTTATTAGTTTTAAAGTTAATTTTAAGTTAGTTGGAATGTAAAAAAAGCGGAGAGAAAGGGATTCGAACCCCTGATATGGTTTCCATATACATGCTTTCCAAGCATGCGCCTTAAACCACTCGGCCACCTCTCCTCGTTCTTACATTCAACAATCAATCGGTTCGAATTTACAAAAAAAAATAAACATTTAATAAAATAAAATTTATTGAAACAATTCTTATTTTACATTCAGTATTACAATTATTTAATTTTAAAAAAAATATCATCAATATTTTGGTTAGTAATTTCAGCGATTTCTTGGATATTTATATTTTTAATTTCAGCAATTTGTTTTGCTATAATTGGTAAAAATTTAGGCTCATTTCTTTTTCCTCTCATAGGGGATGGAGCAAGGTACGGAGAGTCTGTTTCTAAAATTAAATGTTTTAAATCGATTTTTTTTATCACTTCAGAAAGATTGGAGTTTTTAAAAGTCAATACTCCCCCAATACCTAAATAAAATCCCATTTCTATTATTTTTTTAGCTTGTTGATAACTTCCTGAGAAACAGTGAAAAACACCCGTTATGTCATTGTTTTTTTTCTTTTTCAGTATTGTATAAATTTCATTAAAAGAGTTTCTAGAATGTATTACAATAGGTAGTTTATGTTGTCTTGCCCAATTTAATTGTATTTGAAATGCCTCTTGTTGTTCTATAATAAATTTATTTTCCCAGTATAAATCTATACCGATTTCTCCAATTGCAATAAAACTATCTGCATTAAAATATGAGTAAATTTTGTCTAAATCATTTATGAAGTTTTTAGATACACTACATGGATGTAAGCCAATCATTGGAAATAAATTACTTTTCTCATCTTTACATAAAGCTAGCAGTTTTGGAATTGAGTTAAGGTCAATATTTGGAAGAAGAAAGCGGTTAACACCACTATCTACTGCATTTTTAATAACAGTAGCAACATCTTTGTCAAATTCTTTGAGATAAAGATGTGTATGTGAATCTGTAAACATAAATTTTAAATTATAATTTTATTTAAATGTGCACTGTGATTTTTTTTGTTTTATTTTTAGGTTGTGAAAAAAATATTAATTATTCGGCTTAGTTCTATAGGTGATATAGTTCTTACATCTCCTATTATAAGGTGTCTTAAGTTACAAAAAGGCTTTGAGATTCACTATTTAACTAAGCCAGAATATTCCATTTTACTTGAATCTAATCCTTATATTAATAAAATTCATAAGCTTAAAAGTAATTTTAATGAAACTATCATTGATTTAAAATATGAAAACTATGATTTCATTATTGATTTACATAATAATATCCGCTCTTGGTTAATTAAATTGAATTTGAGATGTGCTAGTTCTACTTATAAAAAAGGTACTTTAGCAAAATACTTACTTATATATTTTAATATATTAGGTTCAAATTTACATATTGTAGAAAAGTATTTTCAAGCCATTAGAATTTTTAATGTTATAAATGATAATTGTGGATTAGATTATTTTATTGGACCAACAGTAGAGGTTGATTATAATATTAATCAAAGTTACATAGCTTGGTCTGTTGGTGCGAGTTATAATCAAAAAATGCTTTCAGAAAAACAAATTATTTCTGTGATAAATAAGATTGAATTTCCAGTAGTATTATTAGGGGGGGGAGATGAGGCTAAGATGGGCGATACAATCATTCAAAAATCTACCAATAAGAGAATTTATAATTTTTGTGGTAAACTATCTTTAGATCAGTCTGCATTTTTAATAAAAAATAGTTGCTTAGTGTTAAGCAATGACACAGGCCTTATGCATATTGCCGCAGCATTTAAAAAAATTATTATATCCTTTTGGGGTTGTACAAAACCTGTTTTAGGATTTTACCCATATATGTCTGATTATGGTTCTATTCAAATTGTGTCAAAACCAAATTTAAGTCCCTGTTCTAAACATGGGAACTATTGTAAAATTCAAAAAAATGGATGTATTAAAGAAATAGATCCAAAAGTAATTTTAAATGAAATTAATAGACTGATGAAGCAAAACAATATTAATTGTCATTTAGAATCCAAGCACTAGCAACTTTAGATTTCACATCAATTAATTTTATTTGTGCTTCTTCTTCAGTGTAAAAACTCTCTATTGCAACTCTTATAAGTCCGTTTTTATTTTTTCCAACTATAGATGCATTTTTAAAACCTCTATTTATCATTTGCTTTGCTAATGCTTTTGCATTTTTTTCCTCAGAAAAACTACCAGCAATGATATGTATATTTTTTGTTTTTAAAGTTAATTCTGACTCAGTATCGCTATTGGTAATAGTTATTTTAATTGGCTTATCGATATTTTTTTCTGGATTGCTAAGGTTTTGGATAGCATTTATAAATCTTTCTGGAATATCTTTGACTAAAAGTGAGTCACTATTGTTGTCGGTTTCTTCTTCTGGAATGCTATTAACAATCACATATGGGTCAATGTATGTTTCTTCTAAAACTAATAATCCTTCTTTCATTTTTCCATTTTTCATTAATACCATAATTTTATTTGACTTAGATTTCATTTCATTGTAAACAGTAATAATTTTAAAACAGTCGTCATATTCAGTTTCAGCAGGATTTAAAAAACATACTTGTCGTTGAGTTCGATTTTTTTCATCTATCCAAATTTTAATTTGCACATCTCTTGCAAAACCTTCTTTAAAACATCTTTTTGTTGCTATATGGTAATTAGTACCATTGATTTTATAAAGATCCGGATCTACTTTTGAAACTTGCACATTATAAATACCAGGTGTTTCTTTTCCTAAACTATCAATATCAGCAACAGTTGTTCGTGGATTATAGTGATTAGTTTTTATAGGATTTAAATTAAATGTGAGTATGTTTTCAAAATTATTTTGATTTAATGAAATAATAGAAATACATATGAGCAGTATTATTGCAGCAGCGGATAATCTACTGTTATTGTCTTTTGAATTTATTTTTTTTGTTTTATTTAACTTAAAGCTATCTAAACCATACGAATGGCTATTAAAATTAAATGAGTCAATTGGTTGAAATTGTATTTTTGAATTTTCGTTATAATAAATTTCACCGATATTTTCAAATACAATTGAGTTGCCTTTTTGTAAATTTAATTTAGTTTTTCTTACAAATTTCAATATTTCTATGCAAGCTTCATCATAGCTAATTTTTTCAAGGTCTTGTATATAATTAGCTAGTAATCCATCATTTTGAATTAAATTTTGATTGAATGCAATACTTTTTGTTGGAGGATATATTTTCTGTGTAATTTGGTTAAAGTAAGAGCCGCGATAATTCAAAATAAAACCACCTAGTCCAGTAATAATAACACAGTCATAATACTTGAGAAGTTCAAAAATATGTCTTTCTATAGATGTTTTCATTGTTTAAATGTTGTATTAAAGATAGAAAATAAAATTTCGTTCTGTAATATTTTTTTATAAATTTTTCAAATCATTTATAGTATTAATAGATTTTAAATTCTCTTTTATAAATTGACATGATATTTGATAATGATTTTGTAACCATCTCAACTGTTCCAATTTTTCTTCTTGCTCTCTTTTTGTACTTTTTAAATGAACTATTTCGAGTAATGTTGGTTTTTGATATGCATAAACTCCGATATGTTTATATAGTTTATTTTTTTTTTCAAGCTTCTTAATATTTCTATTAAAATTAATTGCATCACCATTTTTATCGATACTTACTTTAACCACTGAGGGGTCATTAATTTCATTTTTATTTATTGGGGCGACTAGTGTTCCTATCTTTGTTGGTGTATCAAATAAATTTATCAATTTTTCTAAGTGATTTTTTTGTATAAAGGGTTCGTCACATTGTATATTTACGATTAAGTCATGATTGTCTATCTGCATATTTAATTTTGTGATTAGTTCAGCACATCTTTCAGTACCGTTTTGATTATTTTTAGATGTCCTAATACACTCCGCACCTATACTTTTTGATAAATCAATTATTTTTTTTGAATCAGTTGTGATAAAAATTAAATCAAATACTTTTGATTTGGATACTGCATTAAATGTTAATTCAAGTAGTGATTTATTTTTAATTTTAATAAGCGGTTTACCTGGTAATCGTTTTGATCCATATCTCGCAGGAATTATACCAATAATCTTCATATTATAGCTTCGCACTTAATTTTATTGTATATGTTCTTGGTGGGCCTAAGTCTGCTGGTCTATTTTGGTATTCTCTATTTAATAAATTATCTATAATAAATGATAAAGAAATATTTTCATTTATGTGACCACCAATTCTCCAATCAAAAATCCAATCACCGTCAAGCATTCTTTCTCTAGATTCGAGTATTCCTAATGAAATAATCGTTGGATTATCGTCCGCCCCGCCATATTCATTAAATAATCCTGAACCAAAAACAGCATCCATATTTTTCATTAATGAATTATAACGTACACTGAGCCCAGTCATAATTGATTTATACTCAAGATTTATATCAAATTTCAATAAATGTTCATGTCGATATTTTAATATATGTCCAGTAGTATCATAACTTGAATTATTGTAATTTATTTCTGCAGTTTCTCCTAAAGCATTTACATATTCATAATATGTGCTATCAGGATTTAATATAATTGGATTAGCTCTAGTATAACTACCTAATATAGAAACATCAACAGGACCAATTTTTCCATCTCCAACAAGTGAAATTTCGGCACCACTTATTCGAGTTTCCCCAATATTTACACATTTAAATCCAATGCCAAAGAAATTTTCAAGTGGATCTGGGCTAGATGGGAGGTCCCATTGCCCAAATGTAAATTCAATCATATCATTATAATGCATAATAAATCCTGCAACATCAAGCATACCCTTCCAGTGACCCACTTTAAACAGTTGTTTTAGCCCGATTTCACCACTCCAGCCATATTCAGGTTTTAATTCCGGATTTGGGTATACATACACAGGGTGGTAATCAGTTTTAACAAATGATTCCATAATAGTAGGATATCGATAGCCTTGTCCAAATGAAGATCGAATATATGTCCCTTCAAATAATTGGTAATTTACACCACTTCTAAAAACAGGTATATATAAAGATTCTTCTTGGAAAAGAAAATGTTCTAATCTCGCTCCAAGTGAAAAATTAAGTTTTTTATATTTTAGGTCAAATTGAGAGTACATACTATAATTAAACATTTGCTTAACATTAGAAATTCCACCTTCTCCATAAATTTCATCATAATCGCCTTTAATATAGTTAGATGTGATGCCCGATGTGGACACTATGTGACCATATTCCTTATTAAATGTTTTTTGAAATTGATATTCTTGATACAACACATTAGAAAACCCTTTTTCCTCACTAGTTGGCATATAGTCATCTCTGAAAAATCTACCTTTATATGAGTGCTTAATATTATTATCAGGATTGTTTGTACTAATTGCTGTGTATTTAATGTGAGGATCTAGATTAAACATTAATTGACGAAAAAGAGCTGGTTGACTGCCTTGAGGAACATCTATAGGGGTGTATGCAACTGAATCATGTGCAAAAATTAATGATTGAAATTGTTTCATGAAAGTAAAATTACCATTAATACCATATGTTAATCCAGGAATGTTAATTGAGTTATGTTCTGTAGAAAAATTAAATCTTCCCCATTCTTCACTTACTGGCAATTCTTGTTCAAAATTAGTAGCAGCAGAATCAAGTTCACTTATAATACCATCTCCATTAGGGTCAGTAACAATACCACCTTTATAACCATCATTGGAATAAATATTTGCACCAATTACTAATCCAGTATTATTTTTGTATTCAGCATAACTAAATGACATTCCATTAAATCTTCTTTTATTTTTTCCCCACCAATTAAGGCCTTCTCTTTGTGGTTTATCGTAGTAGCCAGAGTAAAATGATACTTTTGTTTCAGGATCTCCTTTTGGATATGCTGTTCGAACATTAATAACACCATTCATAGCTGACGACCCAAACAAAACTGATGAAGCACCTTTTATTACTTCAATTTGTGAAATATTCTCCATAGGAATCATGCTCCATTCTACGGTTCCTCTATCACCACTAAGAAGAGGCATGTCATTTACCATCACTAAAACACGACTACCCGTGTTATAGCTCCATCCACTACCTCCACGGATATTAGCTTGTCCGTCTACCACTTGTACTCCAGGACTTTGGTTCATTAAAACCTCTAAATCTGTACTATTTTTATTTTCAATTAATGATGGTTGAATAATATCCATTGATACAGTGACTTCCTCTAATTTTTGTGCAAATTTACCAGCTGAAATAACAACCATATCCATTTCAGTGGCTTGTGAATGTAAATAAATTAATTTTTCTATATTATTTGTTGTAATTTTTACATCTAATTTTTGTGTCTCATATCCAATATATGAAATCGAAAGAATATAATTTCCAGTTTTCAAATTATTGAAAATAAATTTTCCATCAAAATCAGTAGCTGAGCCTGTATTTAATGATTGAGATTCATTTTCTAAAATAATATTTACACCAATTAAAGGTAAGTTGTCATTTGCATCTAAAATAGTGCCCTGAATTGACATATTTTGTGATATACTTAAAATAGAAATAAGAAATGCTATGATAAAAAGAGACCTTTTCATATCCAGATTAAATTTTTTTTATGGTAAATATAATGATAATTTAAACTTTATAAATTTAGGTGAATGTTTTCAAAAATATAATTAGATTTGTCGACTATAGACATTTTTTTATTTAAATTTTATTTTATGTCATACACTTATACAATTTTTAAACAAGTAAAAAGTAAAAATAGTCATGAACCTGAATTTATTCAAGCAGTTGAAGAATTTATAACATCTATTGATAGTTTTGTTGATAAAAATTCTATTTACAGTAAATTAAATATACTAGGCAGAATTGTTGAGCCAGAACGAATTATAGTTTTTAGAGTTCCTTGGATTGATGATAATGGTCATTTTCAAATTAATAGAGGATTTCGTGTCCAATATAATTCGGCCATTGGTCCTTATAAAGGTGGATTAAGATTTCATCCTTCAGTGAACTTGTCGATTCTTAAATTTTTAGGTTTTGAGCAAATTTTTAAAAATGCTTTAACTGGTCTTCCTATGGGTGGTGGTAAGGGGGGAGCAGATTTTGATCCTAAAGGCAAATCAGACAATGAAGTTATGAGATTTTGTCAATCATTCATGACAGAATTAAGTAAACATATAGGTCCCAATCTTGATGTGCCAGCTGGAGATATTGGTGTTGGTGCGAGAGAAATAGGATATATGTTTGGTCAGTATAAAAGAATCAAAAACGAATTTACTGGAGTTTTAACTGGTAAGGGTCATGATTGGGGAGGATCGTTAATTAGACCAGAGGCTACAGGATTCGGTCTTGTGTATTTTGTTGAAGAAATGTTTAATTATAATTTGGATTCATCAATCAAGGGAAAAAAAATTGCAATATCTGGATCTGGTAATGTTGCACAATATGCTTGTGCTAAAGCAATTGAATTAGGTGCAAAAGTAATAACATTATCTGATTCGTCGGGTTATATATACGATAAAGAAGGCATTGATTCAGATAAATTGAAATATATAATGGAGCTTAAAAATATTAATAGGCTAAGAATATCTGAATATGCAAAAAAATATAATTGTCAATTTGTAAAAAATAAAACACCTTGGAGCGTAGCCTGTGATGTAGCATTACCTTGTGCAACTCAAAATGAATTAATGGAAAGTGATGCTAAAGAACTTATAAAAAATGGTTGTGTTGCTGTTGCTGAAGGAGCAAATATGCCTTGTACAAATCATGCTGTTGATATTTTACTTGAAAATAAAGTATTATTTGCACCTGGAAAAGCTGCAAATGCTGGAGGTGTTGCTGTATCTGGCCTTGAAATGTCTCAAAACTCATTAAGATTAAATTGGTCAAGAGAAGAAGTTGACAGTAAATTGAAAAGTATTATGCATAAAATTCATCAAGATTGCATTAATGAAATAAGAAATAAAGAATGTGACAATTATGTTGAAGCAGCTAATATAGCTGGATTCAAAAAAATTGCAAATTCTATGATCGAACAGGGTTTAGTTTAATTTTAATAAAAAATGTATCCAAGTTTTAAAGATAGCCTAAAAAATGAATTAAGTCAGATTAAAGACGAAGGCTTATATAAAGATGAGAGGGTGATTATTACTCAACAAGGAGCAGCTATACATATTAACACTGGTAAGGAGGTGCTTAATTTTTGTGCTAATAATTATTTAGGATTATCATCCGATTTAAGGGTAGTTGATGCTGCCATCTCTACTCTAGAAAGTTATGGTAATGGTCTATCATCTGTTAGATTTATTTGTGGTACTCAGGATATTCATAAAAAATTGGAAAAGAAATTATCAAACTTCTTAGGGATGGAAGATACAATTTTATATGCAGCAGCTTTTGATGCAAATGGTGGATTATTTGAGCCTTTATTTTCTGATAAAGATGCTATTATTTCAGATGAATTGAATCATGCATCAATAATTGACGGTATCAGATTGTGTAAAGCTAAGCGCTTTAGATATCTTAATAATAATATGACAAGTTTAGAAGAAAAACTAAAGCAAGCTCAAGAACAACGTTATAGAATAATTGTAACTGACGGTGTTTTTTCTATGGATGGACACATAGCACAGTTAGATAAAATATGTGATTTAGCAGATAAATATAATGCACTCGTTATGGTTGATGATTGTCATGCTACAGGTTTTATTGGGGAGAAAGGACGAGGTACTCACGAGTATTGCAATGTGTTTGGTAGAGTAGATATTATTACTTCTACTTTAGGAAAAGCGCTTGGCGGTGCAATGGGGGGATTTACCTCTGCAAGTAAAGAAATTATTGATATACTAAGACAAAAATCAAGACCATATTTATTTTCAAATTCTTTATCTCCGTCTATTGTTGGCGCTTCAAATAAAGTATTAGAGTTATTATCCAGTAGTACAGATTTAAGAGATAAATTAGAAAAGAACACTTCTTATTTTAGAAAAAATATGACTGAGTTAGGCTTTGATATTAAGCCAGGGACTCATCCGATTGTACCCGTTATGTTATATGATGCAAAACTAGCTCAAAAAGTAGCAAATGCTTTGTTAGATAAAGGAGTTTATGTGGTAGGATTTTTTTACCCGGTTGTTCCTAAAAATTTAGCACGAATAAGAGTTCAGTTATCTGCTTCACACTCTAAAGAACAACTAGATTTTGCAATAAATGCCTTTTCGGAAGTAGGTAAAGAATTAAAAATTATTTAATCACCTCATAAAAAAAAAGCATACTTTATTGATTCTAATCCAAAAAATGTTACATTTGCAAACCATTTTCATTTGTTATCTGTTTAACAAGAAGTGGTTTTTATAATAAAGTGTTATTTAAAATGGTAAAATATAAAGATAAATATCCTACATTATCTGCAAAATCTTCAGATGTAAAAAAACAATGGATTTTGGTAGATGCTGATGGTGCTTTGTTAGGACGGATGGCTTCTAAAATTGCTAGAATAATAAGAGGTAAACATAAAACTAACTTCACTCCGCACATAGATTGTGGTGATAATGTAGTTGTTATAAATGCTGAAAAGATTAAACTTTCAGGAAATAAATTGAATCAGAAGGAATACATCCGTCATACTGGCTATCCTGGTGGGCAAAGAGTCACAGTTGCAAAAGATTTACTTGCTAAGCATCCAACACGTTTAATCGAAAAGGCTGTTAAGGGAATGCTTCCTAAAAATAAGTTAGGAAGATTAATTAATAAAAATCTTTATGTTTATGCTGGTGAAAATCATGATCAAACAGCGCAGAAACCAAAACTAATTAATCTTGATGATATTAAATAAATTATGGAAGTTACACATTCAATAGGAAGAAGAAAAAAGTCAGTTGCGAGGATATATATGAAATCTGGAAAAGGTTCCATTCAAGTAAATAAAAAAGACTATAAGGATTATTTTCCTACTCATTTATTGCAATACAAGTTAGAGCAAGCTCAAAACTCTTTATCAATGTTGAAAAAATTTGACATAAGTATTAACGTGTTTGGAGGAGGCTTAACAGGTCAAGCTGAGGCAGCTCGATTGGCTATTGCACGTGCATTAGTTAAATTAGATGAAGAAAACAAAAGTACTTTGAGAAAAGAAGGACTTATTACTAGAGACCCAAGAATGGTTGAAAGAAAAAAGCCTGGGCAAAGGAAAGCAAGAAAGAAAACACAATTTTCAAAACGATAATCATTATTTATGACAACAGTAGATGTAAAGAAATTATTAGATGCTGGTGTACATTTTGGACACCTAACTAGAAAAAGACATCCAAATATGACTCCATTTATCTTTATGGAAAAGAATGGAACTCATATTTTAGATTTGAATCAAACAGTAAATAAATTAGATGAAAGTCTTAAAGCATTGAGTAAAATTGCTAAGACCGGTAGAAGAATCTTATTTGTTGCAACAAAAAAACAAGCAAAAGATATTTTAGTTAAACATATAAAGCCATTGAATATGCCTTATATTACTGAAAGGTGGCCCGGAGGTATGTTAACTAACTTTGTTACAATCAGAAAAGCTGTAAAGAAAATGACAGCTATCGACAAAATGAAGGATGATGGTACTATATCTACATTATCTAAGAGAGAGAGACTTCAATTAGATAGAAAAAGAGATAAATTAGAAAAAGACTTAGGTAGTATTTCAGATATGAATAGGTTACCAGGGGCTGTTTTTATTGTAGACATTGTTAAGGAAAAAATAGCTGTTTCTGAAGCAAAAAAATTAGGTATTCCTACTTTTGCTATGGTAGATACAAATTCAGATCCCAATTTAGTTGATTTTCCTATTCCATCTAATGATGATGCTTCTAAGAGTATCGATATTATTTTATCTTGTGTTGCGAAAACAATTCAAGAATCATTAAAAGAAAGAGAATTAGATAAAAAATCTAAAGACTCAAACGAAAATAAAAAATCTAAATAAAGATATTAAATACTATAAAAATGACACAGATTACAGCTGCACAGGTAAATGATTTACGAAAGCAAACAGGTGCTGGGATGATGGATTGTAAAAAAGCTTTAGTTGAAACAAATGGTGATTTTGAAAAAGCTATTGATGTTTTAAGAAAAAAAGGGCAGAAAGTAGCTGCTAAAAGAGCTGATAGAGAGACATCAGAAGGGGTAGTGCTTTCGATTACAAATGACACTAATAATATGGGTGGTTTAATTTGTTTAAATTGCGAAACAGATTTTGTAGCAAAAAATGAAACATTCGTTGACTTAGCTCGTTCTATTTTAAATAAAGCAATAAATGCAGAATCAACTAGCATTGACTCAATCAAAGATTTAAGTTATGATGATTCTACAACTACTATTAATGAAAAACTTGTTGAACAAACGGGTGTTATTGGCGAAAAAATAGAAATAAGCAGTTATTTTTTTATTAAGGCAGATTATGTAGCATCATATATTCATCCGGGCAATAAACTATCTTCATTAGTTGGTTTTAATATTAAAAGCGATGGTATCATGGAAATAGGAAAAAATATTGCTATGCAAATTGCTGCAATGAATCCAATTGGTATTGATGAGTCTTCTGTAAGTAAAGAAGTTATCGAAAAAGAAATGGAGATTGGAAAAGATTTAGCAAGAAAAGAAGGTAAGCCAGAAGCAATGTTGGAAAAAATTGCTCAGGGAAGATTGAAAAAGTTTTTTAAAGAAAACACTCTACTTAATCAGGTTTATATAAAAGACTCAAAATTGTCTATTTTAGATTATTTAAAATCTGAGGATGAAAACTTAATTGTTTCAGATTTCAAAAGAGTACAATTAGGATAATAAATTAAAAAAAGAAGATTATAATCTTCTTTTTTTTTATAATTTAAATTTTATGAATTATAAAAGAATTTTATTAAAACTTAGCGGTGAATCTTTAGCTAGCAATGATTTATCTAGTATTTGCAATGATAAAATTTCACATTACTGTCGTGAAATACAATCAATTGTAAGTAATGAAGTTCAAGTTGCCTTAGTGATTGGTGGTGGAAATATATTTAGAGGCACTTCTGATGACTTGATTGATAGGGTGCAAGGAGATCATATGGGAATGTTAGCAACTGTAATTAATGGCTTAGCATTACAATCTGCATTGGAAAAAATGGGTATTCAAACTAGACTAATGTCAGCAGTTAAAATTGATGAAATTGCAGAACCATTTATTAGGAGAAGGGCTATTAGACATTTGGAAAAAAAACGAGTTGTTATTTTTGTTGCTGGCACAGGTAGACCATATTTTACAACTGATACAGCAGCTGTACTAAGAGCTGTTGAGATTAAAGCGGATGTTATTATTAAGGGAACTAGAGTGGATGGTGTTTTCTCTGATGATCCTGAGAGAAATAAGAATGCAGTTAAGTATGATAAGATTTCATTTGATGAAGTCTATAATAAAAAACTATCTGTTATGGATATGACAGCTTTTACTTTATGTAAAGAAAATAAATTACCAATTAATATTTTTAATATAAATAAAGCCGGTAATTTGTTTAAATTAGTACAGGGACATAATATTGGAACTAAAGTGTATTATTAATATGGAAGAGCAAGTTAATTTTTGTATTGATTTAGCAACAGAAAAAATGAATGATTCAGTAAATCATTTACAGTCTGAATTATCTAAAATTCGTGCTGGCCGAGCAAATACATCAGTTTTAGACGGTGTGAATGTTGATTATTATGGTACTCCAACACCCATAAGTAATATGGCAAGTTTAAGTACTCCAGATGCTCGTACTATATTTATTCAACCGTGGGAAAAAAATACAGTACCGGATATTGTAAATT
>CEQM01013355.1_pt1 | contig 15101 bp, 7 predicted proteins | sample 531111 | NCBI WGS metagenome assembly CEQM01 (sample SAMEA2621278, study PRJEB7988) | marine metagenome | biome: marine biome (ENVO:00000447); feature: deep chlorophyll maximum layer (ENVO:xxxxxxxx); material: "saline water (ENVO:00002010), including plankton (ENVO:xxxxxxxx)" | depth 120 m
GTGGTCGCCAGTATGAGCATTAGATGTTTCCATCTGTTTGATCTTAGGATAGTTGCTTCCTGTCAATCTTGTACCAGATTCATCGTGAAATACACATGCGTATTCCTGATGTGCGTCTCTAGTTACACCATTACCGAAAGAACCATACCCACCATAACCTGCAAAGGTTACAATACCATTTTCATATAAATGATATGCGTAATAAGAACCTTTATGTACCTGTTTCAATCTTGGTTTTGTTACCTGTGGTTCACCCGCAGCATTTAAGTAACCTAAATCGTTACCGTCGACACCTGTTAAGAAGTGTGCATAATCACTATTCCCTGCTAAAGCTTCAAACCATATCTTAGGAGTTCTCCAGTTAGAACCCCAAGGACGATAGTCAGCTGTGTTAATGGCAGAAGTACCCGCACCAACTCCACCACCATAGTAGTAGCCATTGGAACCGTTGTGTAGCATATTACCCCACATTGTATACCTAGTTCTGGTAATAATTCCACCTTGTCTATATCCTACGGATGTAGTACCATATCTGAATCCTCTACCAGAATTTTTAAGATATCCGGGTAATGGTAAGATACTTTCTGTATAGTTATTGATATCGTGGTTAGCAAATACGTTATATGATGGGTCGTTGTAAGCTGTATCACTTAAATCTCTAGGTTCATCTTGTTTTCTACTCTGTGCACCAGACCACTTAGGTTTGAAGAACATGCTGTTAAGAGTTATATTAATCTCGTCAGCAGATAAACCTTCGTCTCTAATTATAGCATGAGGAGTAGCGTCAGATGGTACGAAAGATATAGAACCACCGGCTACAAAGTCAGGTGTTACACCCGCAGTTATACGTCCGTTAGTACCGGCTTTACTATGGTTTGCCTGATCTTTAATAGAGTAGGTCATACCTGTAGCAGTTGGGAACGTAAAGGTATAATGATTACCTCTAGTTAAGTCAATAGTAGGATGTGAGTCACTATGTAGTAGTCTACCAACTATCTTTGTAGATGATGTCCATGTTATAGCTGCACCCATACCACTATGCTGTGTACAGTAATATTCATATACTAACTGACCTAAGTGTGGTACTACCCAAGTAACAGTTGCTCCGGCTTGACCCGGTGTACCTGATCTTGTAACTCCATTTGCTACAGCACCTGTTTCAAAGTCAAATGTAGGGCTAGTAGCAGCTGATCTTGCGTTAAATGCTAAAACGTGAGTTGCATTAGTTGCATCACTAACGTCAAATGTATATGTACTTCCAGTCTTTAGTGTAAGTGCTAATTGACTTGTTCCATTAATTACAAACTTACCGCCTGCTACAGTTACAGTATATGTAACACTTTCAGGTGTAGGATGATCGCTGTTAAATAGATAAGCTGACTTACCATCAGTAGCCGGTGTTGCTCCGGGTAGCTGTACCTGTTCATAAACAGCTGTTGTACCCGCAACGAATGACTCTTTAGGGTCGTTTTCTACAATCAGACTTGAACCTAATGTACCAATATTTAGAGCTAGGTTAGAGCCTGCATTACCTCTGTATTCTAGGTCTCCGGGTGCCGCATATGTACCCGCTGTACCTGTTGAAAGAACTTTCCAATGGTTTGTGGAAGCTGTTGTTCCGGGTGTATAGTTTGTACCTGATAATGGACTAACGCTGTCAGAATCCATTATATAGGCAGTACTATTATAAAGAACTACGTCACCTCTATAATAGCTTGTTGAACTAGACCATGTGCCTACGTAGTTTATACCACGTTGCATGACTGTCCAATTCGTTGTGTTTTGTTCTGGTGAGTCTGTTGTATTTGCTGCGTCTACTATACAAATATAGCTAGACCCGTTATAAAATACTACATCATCAACCTCGTAGGCAGAAGTTGTACTCCATGTACCTTTCCAAGTAAACTTCAGTTTGCCTAAATCTATTTGTGCCATTTTTTAAGCTGTTGTATTTAATATTAAGTGTCCAGAAGAATTTAGGGAATATCTGGGAGTTCCTTGTGTTCCGCCGGATGTTGCAGAGTGTAAAGCAGCAGAGTCTCCAATTAGCCATTGTGCTTCGCCTTTGTACTCATAATCCTTTACTGCATATGTAGCAGTGTTAGAAGCAGTTGCATAAGTTAATTGTAATACACCTGTACTACTTCTAGAAAAACCATAGAAGACAGTAAAGCCTGCATATGAATTTGCTAGTTGAGCATAATGTAAAGCGGAGAACTGATTTGCTACACCCGTAGATGTAGTAAATGCAGTATTTGCAGGGTTTGAAGCATACTTGTTAGCATCATTAACCTGAGCTGTCATGTTAGAGCCTGCGCTCTGTGCTGTAATTGCACTTGCCGCAGCTGCATTAGCCTGTGCTAAAGCGTTTGTAGCTTCAGTTGCAGCCGTCGCAGCACTCGAAGCCGCAGCAGCTGCTTGCGTTGTAGCGGTTGTAGCATGCCCTGCTAACACTGTATTATTGTTTGTTGTGATGTCTTCAACTTGTTGTTTGTTAACACCATCTGTTGCAGATATACCGTCTGCTACATTAGTAATACGGTTACTATCTACGTTTAAGTTACCACTGATGGTTACGTTAGACAACGTACCACCTAGGTTTTGCACTGCATCTTTTTCTTCTTGTAAAGAGTATATAGTTTGCAGTGCGTTTTCGTTTAAGTCAGCTGCTTTTACAGAGGAGCCGGGAGTATACGTAACTCGAGGCGAACCAACATCCGTGCTTCTAGCAATACGAATTATTACTGGACTGCTAGGAATATTTCCTGTTGTAAATTCAACTGTACCACCACCTGTAGGTGTATAGTTAACTATGTTATAGTGAGTGCCTGCTGTTTGTAGTGCACCATCTAGCTTAACATCGACATCAGTGGTAGTAATAGATGGGAAGGTAAAATTTTTATTATTGTTACCATCCGCTGTATATTCAATGAATGTTAGTGCCATTATTTATAAATTTTAAGTAATTCAGAATAAGTAGTTTGATCTGTCTTCATGTTACGTTTAATCGTTGCTTCTGCATTAGCTTTTTGTAATGCTAGTACCTCGGGTAAATCGACCATACGTGCCCAAGCGTTACCTTTTGCTTCTCTAAACAGTTTTTTTATCATTATATTATGGAAGTAATCTTTATTTTCAAACTTAGTTCGATCACCACTCTTCATATCCTTACGCCTTTGATTGACTGATGCTATAATTCTAGGGTCTCTAGCTAGCCTATTTAGTTTAGCTTCTAGCTTTTCTTTACCCATTTCTTCTTGAAATATAGCTCGTAAATTAGGTGAATCAGATAAATCATCACCATCAGGAGAGAACATAGTTATTAACCGTGTATCATATCCTTCTTGTAATAGCGAACGTCCCGGAGAATTTTTTAGCACAAAATTTACGGGTATAGTAGCGTTCCAAGTTCTTTCAATAAAGTTCCAAGGTTGTAATCTCTGACCATTTAATATATCAGTTTTCTTAGGTAAGTCACCACCATACATTCCGGCAAAGTTTTCACTCAATCTGTTTCTATTACGTATAGAATCAATAATACCTGACTGTAGTTCATTAACACCAGACTGTGAGAATATATTACCTAGTGATGCACGTAAGCCTGCAAGAGGTACTTGGTTGTTAATTAAGCCTGCAACTACTCTATTGACTTGACCGGGTTTACCACTAAATATATCTACAAATGACTGCATACCCGCTAGGTAAGACTTACTGGTCACACCCTGAGATAATAATAATGCCATTTTTAGTAGATTATCTTTTGTCCACTCTTCTCCCATAAGTTGACTTGCATCACCTATGTCAGCTATCATAGACATAATCTGGTTGAATGGTTCAAATGAATCATACTCAACACCTATATCGCCAAAGAATAAAGTTCTTGCTTTAAAACCACCATCTATCCATGCTTGTCTCTGTTGCCTATCTATTGGTCCGTTACCAGTCATACGCCCTGTCATCCATGCCCATGATGCCATACTTACAAGTGAAGCACCCATCATCAATCTACCTGTTTGTAATGCCTTAGCATTAATTAGGTCTTGGTCTGTCATAATACCATATTTAGACGCTAGCTCGTCGGTTAGTTTGCCGGGCTTGGCAAAGGCTATATCGTTAAACTCTCTTACTAGAAAGTTAAATCCGGGTGTATGTTTTGCAGTTAGTGCTAATCCGTTTACACCTGTTCGAGCAAACAGGAAGAAAGGTTTAGCCCAAGGGTTTTGTTGAAATACTGCGTTTAGATTTGCAGCAAAACCTGACAAATCTTGCGTTAGGGTTACTTCTTGTCTGGCAAATTTTGTTGCTCCTTCGACGATATTACCGTCAGCATCAAATATATCAGAATAGAAATAATCCTCATAACTTCTTATTAGTGCGGGATTGATTTTTATACCATCTGCAAGTGCACCGGCTTGTTGTGCATCAAATGCAGACATTAAAGCTTTCTCCCTCATTTTAGCTCTACCTAATATAAATGCAAACGCATCGTCAGTAGCCGCCATTAGTTTTGTGCCGTAAGTCAAAAAGTTTTTATCATTCATACTCCGAGCCATATTTGCCATAGCAAATGCAGCCTTGTCTCCGGCAGACGCACGATCGCTTTCAGCCCATCGTCTTAGTATTTCCCAGTTATCATCTCCCTGTGTATATTCAGAGAAACGAGTTTTTACAGTAGCAATTTCTCCTGACCAATATGAGTTAAGTCTAGTTTTAAACAACTCAAATGACTCAGGTATAGCTTCCATCATAGCGTTCATAGATGCTAGACCCGCACGTATTGTACGTGTGTCACCAGTAAATGGCAACCTTCCTAGACCACCTAATGTAGTTGCAAAAGGACGTAAGAATGTATGAGTAGATGTACCAATAATAGCTCGTAAAGGAGTTTTAGGTCCAGATAATACACTGTGTATCATAACACCTTGTAGTTCTCTGATTAGTGCACCTGTCTGGTTTTTACCTTCAATCGTACCACCTTTTACCATCTTTCTTGCCCATGCGTCAAAGTCATCAAGACTGTTAACTGTCTGCATAGATGAAAAAGCTTCAAACAATGCCATCAATAAGTTAGTATCATCAGAGTTATTGTTAATATTTAGTATACTTTGTATAGCTTCTCTTGTATCAGCCATATCAGCATCAAGAGTTCTTTTCAAATAACTACGTTTAACCCCTGCATCTAACTCTCTAAAGTTCTGTGACTTTATAATTCTAGCACGTTTTGCTTCAGTCAATGCCATAAACATTGTATCTCGTATAGCTTCTAGTGGTCCGTCAACGTCTGCTATATCAACAAAGTTGGCTAACTCTCTACCCGCTATACCCATATCTCTAACTTGCTGTAGTAATGTACCGACAACCATATCAGCAACAACTACGTACTTACTTGTCATAGTTTCAAGTTTGTCAACTATGTTTCCATCTATATCAGTTATCTCATAAGCATCTGTAGCTCGAAATAACTCTTCTAAATAGGCTTCTGGTGACATGTCAGCTGCATTTCTGCCTAGTGTTATTCGCTGATGTGCTGCAATAGCATCACCAAACACATCTACTAGACGTAAATTCTTAGCTTTAACTTCATCTATAATGTTTTTGTACTTGTTATTACTATATAATTTTTTTAATACGTTATCTACAACATCTTCACTAAGTCCAGATTCTTGTGCACCTCTAGTTCTTTGTACAGCTGTAACAACATTACCGCCTGCACCTTCTTCTGAACCCCAGTTTTCACGTATTTTCTTATCTCGTACCCATACATCGTAAGGGTCGTCCTCAGAAAAATATGCTCCCTGATGTGGTTCAGCTAGCGGTCTATTTTTAGCCGCTCTAAATCCACGTTCTCTATCTCTTAGTTGTTTTAATCCTAGTTCAGTGCTTTGATCTAACTGACTTTGACCTCTTTTCTGTACATATTGGGCAACGGATTTTTTACCTTTTCCTATTGCCATAAATGCACCATCAAATACAAGTCCGATTCCCATACCTTCAACGATGTTTTTTAACTTCATCATCATAGGATGGTCTTCTTCCTGTGTACTAAGTGGTGTATCCATCCAACCATAATGGTCTCTAAGTGAACCTAAAGCATTATGCCCATCAGATTCTTTAGATATTAGGTCAGATATAGCACCAACACCGGCTGCTCTTACAAGGCTATTAGCACCTAGTAATGCTTTTGCACCGGCACCTATACCTAATCCTACGCCTGCTTTGGCTGCAACTGCGGCTGTTCCGAGTATAGCAGCTGACATAGAACCAAAATGTACTACACCTCTAGCTAGTTTACCCCACCATGTTTTAGTAATGATAGGATTCTCGCCATTTCCTGTAGCAGGGTCCCACTCAGGTTGATAGTAACCTCTTTCTTTTCTTTCTCTTTGCCACTCTCCAGAAAACATATCAAGTGCACGTTCTGGAAGAGTAGTAACACTCGATACAGTGTCCTGTAATCCACCTGTTACTGCACTAGATAGTTCTTTAGCAACACCCTTGACTCCCCAAGATTCTTTTTCTCGTGGGTCAACAAGTTCTTCTTGCTCTTCTTCTATTGCAGTTTCTTCTGCTTCAGCATATTGCTGTGCCTCTTGGAGTTTTCCTTCAATTTGTTGTACAGCTTCAGAGGCGTTTAAGCCGGACATGGGGTCTTCTTGCAACCCCTGTTCGACATCAAAATAATCTTCGTTCATTCTACCTCGTCATTCATTAAGTTTTCAGCTATACCTGAGTCTAGACACCAAGGGGAGTTATAGCCTGTATACAAATCATCATCAAAACTCACAGCTAAGTCAGAAGATTCTTGCCAACTTATGTTTAATGGTTTTATTTCTTTTTGATAATTTTGTAAATTCATGTAGCTTTGTTTGCCTAGTATATTATACATAAACAATGCCTGTTCGACCATGTCTTGCGTATTTTTATCATACGGCATTTGTAATATATCAGGACCTAAAATTTCAATAGCTTTATTTAAGTCACCAGTAGTATGTCCATATATACCTACACCACCATAAAGACCGTAGCCCTTACCTTTCATTAAGTCGTTAACTTCGCCTAATGGAGTTACTGTAGGGTCAATACGTTCTCCACCTGTTGGAGATATAAATGATTCATGTAATGGATTCTTTTCAAGACTTTTTAATATGTCAGTACTTGATGGGATAGTGTCTGTTCCATTTTCTGGCATAGTCCATATATTCTCTCCACCAGAAACATTTATAAGACCTCTCATAGCCTTGCCGTCTCCCGGCATGTGACAGAATAATCCTTTAGTATCTTTATCTAGTCTGGCTTCTGGAATTGTAGTCTCACCATCTTTAAGAAGACCTAAAGCCTTACCTCGCATTTGTATAACTTCATGTGATGTATAGTTTTTAGCACCTACACCTACTTGTAAGTAATATAAAGGCATCGGTCCATTACCGGCTAAATAGTTAACTAAAGCTTCTTGATGTATCTTTTCACCGGGTAAGTGCTTTTCACCATTTAATAAATCATCTTGTACGTTAGAATCATTTATTAAGTCAGCAGCTACTGTACCTTGTTTTAGTATTAGTGTTCTGTTGGCAACATTAGCTGCACCCATACCATCTTTAAGACTTGTATCAAGATACTTATACCCTGCCTGTTTGGTTTGTGGGTCTTGCTCATTAAATGTTGCTATAACATTTTTTCTAGCTTGTTCAATAGCAACTTCTGGTGGTACACCTTTTTTAATTAACTCTTCAACTTGTATCCTAAAATCTTTTTTAGCATTATAAGTTATCTGATTATTTTCACCTGATTTGATTGCTACGTTACTTTCTCTTTTTAGTTTTGTATCAATATGATCTTCTACTATTTTTAAATCAGATTTGTATGCGTCTTTATGTATTTCAAGTATTTGACTAGGCTTATATTTTTTACGATACTGTTCACGTAATTTTGGGTCATTGATCTCATTTAATCTCATGTCAAGATTATCAATGTGACCTCCGTTGTCTGGGTCGTAAAAATCAGCTTCTAGTTGCTTGATAATATCTTGGTCGATCTTATCTTCAGAAGTCCTATATTCCAGTAATGGTTCTAGCTCTTTGTAAAACGGGTGAGCTTCTGTTATATTTAGATCATTAGTAATTTCTTCAACTAATCCTCTTAACTGCTCTTCGTTTATCTCGCCTTTCATATTAGTTTTAATATGATCTAGCTGTGCTTTTACCTTAGTCTGTATATCAAGTTTCTGTTCGTTTTGACCATTAACATAATCAAGACTCTTAGTCTTATCTATAACTTTACTGATTCTATTATAGAACTCAGGTTGAGATTGTTCTAATGTAGTAAGTTTACCTGTGCCTCTATGTTTGAACTCTTGCTCAAGCATTTTTTCAGCAGCTGAAATAGTTATACTTCCGTCTGCAATCTTTTTTTCTAAGTCTATAGCTGCTAGTTCATACGCATATGGTGTATTCTTAACACCAGTTGCATATTCAAACTGTGCAATATATCCAGAGTTTTTATCAACACCGTCTCCAACTAAAGCTTTAATACCATCAGTATTTACATTTTTAGCAAAGTCAGTTTGACGTGTAACTTCCGCAGCTTTCTGAACTTTTTGATACTGTCCGTCTACCGCTTTACGATAGAGACCGGCAGTAGTTTCATTAGTTTTTTTAAGAAGTTCTAATCTTTGTTTTCTACCTAAGAAGTTATCACCACCTTTAAATATACCAGATTTAGCATACCACGATTGGTCCCAAAATCTTTGTAGTTGAGCGGCTAATTTAAGATTACCTTTTTGTATAGCTTCTTGTACAGACACTCCGCCTGCTTTAAGTTGAGCATCAGTCATTCCTTCTAGCTTAACTTTTCTAGTTAAATTTTCAGTAACATATCCTTGATGATCTTTTGTTAAATCAACAGTAAGTGCAGCTCCACGTGTGCTATAGTCATTAAGCATGTCTCCTTCAGAAACTGCTATATACTCTTCTTTAGCAGCAGTGCTATCAGTTTGATTAATTTCGTTCTGTAGCTCACCAGTTATTTTTTTAGCTTCAACACCGGCTTCATTAGACTTTTTACTTAGCTCTTCTTCAGCTGCCTGTTCATCATCTTTTTTATCAATAGTAGTAGTTTTACCGGCAGGCTTTTGATCTATAGGAACTGTACTACCAGAAGGTAATTGGTCAACAGGTACGACTTCCTTCTTTACTTTTTTACCACTTGAAGGTAACTCTTTATCTATTTCATCAGTAGCTTTTTGGCTTTTTAATAACTCATTAGCTTCGTTCCATTCAGCAAGCTCTTTAGCAAACTGACCGCCCTGTTTAATTAGCTGTCCAAATTTCTGAAAGTTCTGAGACCTTTGATTCGCCATTCTAACAGCTTCAGCACCACGAGCAGCATATTCTGTCTCGTTACTTTTTGTAACTGCATCTTGTTCAGCGTTAATAGCTTTAGAAAAATCTCCTACCTCTTCATAGTTGTACTGAGAGGTATTGAACATATTTGAATCCATTATGCTGCCTCCAGTTCTACATCTAGTTGATCGTAGTAAACTCCGAGTAATCCATTTTCCATAACTGTTACAGCCATAGGATTTATTTTGACTACATCTTGTGCAATCACACCTCTGTATCTTTCTTCAGCATCTTCTCCTTTGTAGTTCCACTCGTAAATTGTGTAACCGTCAGGAGATTTGCCTACTTCTTTAATGTTCTCTTTTACACGCCTGTCACTAACACCGGGTAACGCCATGATACCGCTTGCTACGTTAAGACCAAAGCTAACACTATTCATGAACTGACCGGCTCTATCTTTAGGAGGTAACATAGTAGGCATACCAAATTGTGGTCCCATACCAAGTCCCGCTCTCTGTTTTCTTTCCATAGCCTGAGTGCCTTGCTGTAATCTTTGTTGAGCTTTGGCTTCACCTACAGTTGCTAGTTTATATTGTTTTCTATCTATATCAGCGATTTTATTAAAAAACTCCATCTGTCTGGCTCGACCGGCATTTCTGCTCTGTCCGCCTTCATTGACTTTTTGATTACGAAACATCTTTGCAGCAGCATTTTGCTTACCTACTAAAGCGTCTCCTTGTGCTTTTGCAGCATATTCTTGGAAATCACTTAATGCACGTGATCTACCGATACCTCGTATGTTTTTTAAGTTTTCTTTAAAATCTGATTCTTTATTCCATTGTTTAATGGAGTCGCCATAATACTTGGCGATACGAGCTTTGTTACGCTCTCTTGCTTGTCGCCTTATTCCGGCGTTAGGGTCTGGTGCACACACGGCAAAATTCTATAAATGGTAAATTGTTTGGTCCATGATTAAACTTACGTAAAAACTTGAAACCTATGAATTTGAGTAGTTTTAAATGTGCTGTATTTCTACAGTCTACGATGTTCCACAATAGAGGCTCAGTACGGCTATCGACCCACCGCTTGGCTTCTCTTGCAAATGTAATTGGATAACGATGGATTGCCGGAGTGCATAGCATCCAGATTTCTCCACCGTCCCCGACTCCTGCTAGTCCGGCAGTCTTGCCGTCTGGTACTGTGAAATACACAGCAGAGCCTTCCTGAGCCACTCTAGGGAGGATTAGGAATGGGTCTAACCCATGACCCTCGACGACCTCTCTGAGGTCATCTGGGCGTAGGTTATAGGCCACCTCTAAGGCAGCCTCTTTTGTAATTGGTTTTACGTATTGATCTAATTTAGACACGTTTGTAATATTTAGGTGAAAAGTCTCCTTCCCAACTCACAGCTCTTAGTGTGGATGGTGCAGGGTGTTGAGATTTAAGTGTAATATCTACGTTAGTATTACGTTCATATACTGGTATAGTTTTTATAAACTCTTCTATGTATGGTGCATCAGATACATCGTACTCGTCTAACTCTGTAGATTCGTATACTTCTGTATAATCATTTTTACCAACACGTGATAGAGTTGTTTCATAAAGACCTATCTTACCAAAATGAAGTTTCATTCGGTGAACTACAAGTGATGAATTAACATCAGCTTTAGCTTGTTGACCTTGAGTCTGTGTTACATAAAATGTAGGAAATAGTACTTTGTATTCATATAAATAACCTACAAAGATTGATGTTCCTGACCAGTCTCCCGGTAAAGTAAACTCAGTGTTATTTTGTATTGTAGCCTTTGCATAGCGACCTACTCTGGTAGATGCAGTATTAGTATCTATAGCAACTAGATCATAGCTAGGTGTAGTAACTAAAGGAATCCAACTGTTACCAGTAAATGTAGTTTTATTATCGTTATGATTAAAAGTACCACCAGTTATTGGAATATGATTATCTATATGTAGTAAATAATCGACATTATCTTGTATAATAAATGGGTCAGATTCTGTTTGTACTAATCTTACTTCTTGTAAGAAATTATCTGTATCTAAAAAGTAGTATTCGTCATTAATAACAAAATGATATTTGATTGGATTATTAAATTTCCATCTAAACCAAGCTGATTGTTGACGTTTATCTCCTACGTTAAGATATCTAAATCCTTGTACTTCATCTGAGTCAGTTTTACCTATTAATACTAGGTTATTCTCTCTTGAGTTAGTAAATAAGTCTACACCTTTCGGTATTAGTGTAGGAACTACCTGACTTTGGTTTACTACGTTAGGTTCTCCTTCTCTAGCAATATTAGCCATCTCCATAAAGCGGCTAAATTTACCAGAATTATCCATATATGCGACTGTCGTACCTAATGATATAGGACGTATGTTCTTATTATAGTTAAATGTAGATATACTACGTAACTTAGCTGTGTCAGGGTTAAGCACTGTATCGTCAGATGACAGTAAAAACTGTTGGTTTGTACTAAATACTACAAGACCTGAGTTAATATCTATACCATCAAATAGCTCTGACGGAAAATTAGACGAACATGATATATCAATAGGGTCGTTTGGACTCACAGTTAACGCTGTTTCAGCAAAGAAATCAGGGCTACCTAGTGTACCCGGGCGACATAATACCACGTTTTCGCCTGCTAAGAAGGCTAATCTGTTACGGAAAAAGAGTACTCTATTGATACGCTTGTCTACAAACGATGGAAATGGGTTGGTGTTATCATCACCTATTTCTCTGCTACCATATGTAAACTGTTTGATAGTAAATGTAGCTATCTCGGTAGATGTATTTTGGTTAGCTAGAGCAGTTCTTTGTATAACTAACGGCATATTCGTAAGGTCTTTATCTATTCCCGGCTTGGCACACTCTACCCATGAGCCTGTACCATCTTGACCATTTAGACCATCAAATCGTAGGTAGTAATCATCTTCATCTGATTGTCTTGAATTAGATATTTTAACTATATATCCATGCCTACATTGTTTCGGTAGTAGTGACACATCGTTTACGGACGTACCCATACTTCGCATCAAATCATCTTCAACTATCTCTACATTAAATGAGGTAGCACTAGACAGGTAGATTCCGTTACCTATAATCTTACCAGTAACACCTGATGGTACGTCTCCAAGAATACCACCTAATACTGTGTCAGAACTTACTGCTGTTTCAGCATCGAATGGTGTAGGTGTTGGACGTGATAATTTTAGATTAGCTTTTACGGATATAGTTTCATGCTCCATAACCTCTATAATATAGGTAGCCGGTGATTCTCCTTTACCAGAGTTACCACTTGTTCCACTACTGGACGAGCCAGATATGGTGCGTCCCTTTGCAGAGTTCATAGTAACAGTTACCTGATCTCCGAAAGCCCAACCTTCTCCACCATGTAAAAGTATAGCTTGTCTACTGTAAGCACAGGCAAAGTCATCTGGAGAGTCTCCATCAGCACCTATGTTACCTTGCTGTCCACGTATGTCAAGTTTAAATATTAGATTGTTTTTACCAGAGGTTACTGTAGTATTATTTACGTCTGTGACTAATACTGTATTTGTACCAGTATAGTTACTAGCAGCTGTACAAGCAAATGTTTGTATACCTATACCTCTGCATTGTCCAGTACCACCACTTTCATCAAGTGTGTCAGATAGGATTTGTATACGTGTAGCTCTAGTAAAACTTGTTTCTGTATTGTTATTATAATAATTCAACCCGTACTGTCTACCATTTTCAGTACGTGTTATTTCAATAAACGCAAAATGAGGGTCAGGATTATCTTGTGTTGTACCTGACTTTCCTATTAGTGTATTAGCGTTAGTAGCGTCACGACTATTAACAAAGGTAGTGTCGTTGATAGTAAGAAATTGTATGTTTTCACTGTTGCTTGTTGCTAGATAATTTTTGATAGCTGCTTCACCACCAGTACCATAGGTAATGTTTTGTTCAGCTCCGGCATTATCGCCGCTAGCTTTCCACATTCTTAGTGTGCCATCTGCGGCTACCTGTCCTATGTAGGACCCTTCCTCTTCGTCACGATGGTAGTGAAACCACGAACCACCTGTTGCTACGTTGGGTAAAGGGTCAACGCCTACTCTCTTTGCACCCGGTCTTTTGTACAAGCCTTTTGTAATGTCAGGTATTGCATTTTGAACATCTTTAACTTGTCCGGGAAATTTTAATTGATCGGGCTGTTCCGATAAACCCCCAGTAAAACTAGGAATGGTTTGTGTTATGCTTGGCATTATCTTCTAAGGTTTCTCCAAGGTTGATATGTTTGGTGTACAGTATTTTCTGGGAATCCAAACATGCTGTGATTACCCTGATTACACTCGTACTCCATAAGTGCAGCACGTGCTAATGATTCTTGTCCTTGCAATAATTTAACAAGGTTAGGGTTTGCAACCAACTGTGTAGCTGCTTTTGTTGACGCTCTATATGTGATATAACGTCTAAATGGTATAGGTAAGTTTTCAAAGGTGTAAAGTTTTACGACATCTAAGTCGATGGATGTAACGGATGAAAAGTCATCTGTGTGGTTTATCTTGTCATATAATCGACCATCACGTCTGACTACATCATACTCTCTACGAGCCCAACCATCAGAGACATCAAGTTGCAGCACATCATTTGATATAGCAATATGTCCATTAGAATCTGGTGTAAATGCTACATGCTTTTCTGTGTTAAAATGCCATCCTTCTGCCTGTGTATCTATATTAGCATCTTTTAGTAGATTAAATATAAATGATATTTCTGGGTTGTCGTAATTAAGTTGTGTGATTGGTGATTGACCTATTGCTCCCAGTATAGTATTTACTGCGGACAATTCTGTGTCGATGTCAATAGTTGTGGAAGCCATAAGAAAAAAGGGGAGCCGAAGCTCCCGTATAGAATAAAAATTAAGTTAAAGCTGTAGGCTTAGTTGCTGTTCCGGCGAACAATTCAACAGCAGCAGCAGGGTTAAGTGCGTCTGCTCCCATAGCTAGGCGACCTAAAATTACGTCACCTTGGTATACAACTGAAATGTCTCCAGATGTTACCTGTACTTGAGGTCCGATTGCCTCTACAACACCGGCTGCTTCCTTTTGGAAGATTAAGCCGCAGCTGTTTGCGAACTCAGTAGCGTTACCATATGTGTTAACGGTCTTAGTTGCTGATGCACCGGCTCTCTCGTCTTCCATTCCGGGACCTACAAAGTCACCAGAGTTTCCGGGGTCGTCGATACCGGGGTTTGTTGCAGAACCTGTACCATACTTAGTACCGAAGTTACTAAAGAATGGGATGTTCATAGATTTGTAAATCTTGATGCCTGCAATCTCGATGATGCCATTACCTGTTTGTAATGCGTCACCTTGCTCGTCCCTATTGATAAGTCCATTAGAACCAACAGCTTGTATTAGTTCGTAGTACTGTCTAGGGTTAAGAACTCCAACTCTTCCGTCGCCAGAAACGCCTTTCTCGTCTAGTGCAGCAGCTGCATCATAGAAAGCGTTTACAAGAGCAGAAGAATCGTAAGCGTCAGATGCGTTTGTAGATGTACCTACACGAATCTGTGTTCCACCGGGCTCCTTGAAGTTAGTCTTAGTGATAGGACTAGCTTGTCTAGCAGCCTTTGTTACTGATCTGAAGATTTTTCTGTCATACTTTTCTGCAAGTGCATAACCAATCTTCTTAGAGATTTCTCCTCTTAGATCGTAGTGTGCTAGTGTTTCATCTAGCTCATAAACAAACGCAGAACTGAT
>CEQM01135459.1_pt1 | contig 15071 bp, 15 predicted proteins | sample 531111 | NCBI WGS metagenome assembly CEQM01 (sample SAMEA2621278, study PRJEB7988) | marine metagenome | biome: marine biome (ENVO:00000447); feature: deep chlorophyll maximum layer (ENVO:xxxxxxxx); material: "saline water (ENVO:00002010), including plankton (ENVO:xxxxxxxx)" | depth 120 m
ATAAATATCAGAAAAGAGCTTATGCTGCTGAATAGGGAAAAGCTCGTTTCCTCTAATAAAAAGCAAAAACTCTTGTTTCTATGCTTTGTCTGGGCAACGAATCTGAAGGTGCTGAAGAATTTTTAAAAGCTGAATGACCAGATGGTCCCCCGTATATAGCTTCATCAGACTCATATGTTTTTATAAGTAGGGCTTCATTACGTTTCATCTCTGAAAAATAATACCATTTATTGTCATCGTTATAAGTCATTGCCTGAGTGTGCCCAATTCTATCTTTAGTTCTTCTCTCAGCGGTTATCAATTGACCCTGTGATATGGTTGTGGCATCACACACGGCTAAGGGAGTTGTTACGACTGGTCCTGCGATTGATCGCCATATATTTATTATATTAAATCTATTAGCTAAAAGACTTTCTGCTCTATCTTTAGGGATTAAATCACGTACACGCTGAGGTCCAGATTCATGAGTGTAATCATTATGTACAAATAGAACTGGTTCTCTAACACCTTTTTCATCTCTAAGATTCTCATTCTCGACTCTTACAGTATGATCAAAAACAACTACATCATGAGCCCCAGTTCTTTTTTTAATTAGATCAACAATTTCACTATTATAAACTTGTTCAATTTCATCATTATCGTAAAAGTTATCAACTGATGTATTGTGATTTATAAATTCAAAACCTTCTTTATTGAGAGATAAGTTGTAACTTAAACTCCTGCCATCTATCAGTTTAAGTGCATGTTCACGATATTCACCTCCGCGCTCTAAGCCCTTATCAGTTACGTAGTTTATCGGTGGTATACCGTTATCAACAAAGAATGTCAGATTTGCAACGATAGGTTTATTATTTGTAGTTGCTTTAGCTGAATAGGTCATGATTACCATTCCTTAAAGAAGTATCATTAAAAGTATTGGGACATTATTTTAATCAAAATTATTTCATATCTACTATTGCTATTACTGGGCCTCCACCATGAGGACCCTGATGCATTGCATCTACAGAAACAAAAACGGCAGGATCACCTATTGCCGCTGCAGCTACACCACCAACAGCTGCTTTAGAGTGGCGATGATGATGAACGTCTGAATCGTCAAGCATTATTTGCCTGTAACCTCTAAGTTTACCCGAATGATCCGCTTCACATTTGATGAAAACGTTTACCACTCTGCCCAGAAGGTCTGAAGCGTGAGCGCGGTCTGGAAGATCTAAACCTGCATTCTGTATTGCTTGATAGATAGCATCTATATCCAAGGCATCCTTCATTATACTATGACCTATAGAAAAATTGCCCCCAGCTCCAGGACGATTACCAAGTAGAACTATTTGTGCAGATGTTAGTTCAACACCTGATGAACAAGAAGAGACAGATGAGTAGAGACTAAGGTCTTTACATATTTCTTCAGCTTTAGGCATTGAAATTTCTTCTAAAGCGACGCCAATTCCTAAAGCTGTGGTACCGTTAGATACTCCCATTGATTCATGAACCTCACAAGCAACGGTCTTTCCCCTATTTGATGCATCGACAACGCTATCTATAGTTAATAATGGAGTTTTTGTTTGAACATAATGAACATCATTATTATTAGATATACCAGCATTTTTCATTGCACTTGATACAGCATCGGCAACTTTTTCCACCATTGACACTCGTCCTATGTCTTCTGGAAATATCTCGTCACTAATGGAAGTACCAATTGATAATCTAGATTGATTCATTGGTCCTGATTCATTGTTTTTAGAAAATATGGTTGCGTGTGGAGTTATTATACCATCACATCCACCAGACCAAACCATTGGAATATTGTTTATTTCTTCTAAATTACGACTTCCCCTATTTAAAAGAGTAGTGCGGAATGCTTGATCCGCGAGAATTCTTGTAAAGTCATTAACTCCGCCGTTTCCCTCCGTTTTACCAATTACGGCTATGATTTCGTCAGCAGACATAATATTTTGATCTATTGCTGATTCTAGTCCGGATGCATCCGTTACATTTTTAAGCTCAGCTTTAAAAACTTCGATAGCCATAATCATGCCTTTTGATTAAGATGGTTAAAGTAATGTGTTTCCTAACATGGTTCTATCCTTATTGGAATTAACAGTTAGATATATTATTTAAAATAAGACATTCTGGGCTTAATACCTAATATACATAATAAGTATAATCTATAATTGATAGAAGTATTTATTAGAGAGGAAATGTTTTATTGCAGTCATTAATTAAAGAACTAAAAAAATATACTAAGCCTAATAAATTTCACAGCTTGTTTGAAATTATGGTTACTATTGTGCCTTTTGTTTGTTTTTGGATTATGGCTTATGTATTTTATTCAATTAATAATTTCGTAAGTGTAATATTTTGTTTTCTAGCGGGTGCATTTTTAACTCGCTTGTTTTTAATTCAGCACGATTGCGGACATGGATCATTTTTTAATAGCAGATTAGCAAATGATATTGTAGGGAGAGTACTTGGAGTATTTACTCTAACACCATACCATGCCTGGCGTTATAGCCATTCTATTCATCACGCAACCTCTGGTAATCTTGATAAGAGGGGAGTTGGTGATGTTAAAACCCTTACAGTTAATGAATACTTTGATTTATCAACACTATACCGTGCTTTTTATAGAATTTACAGAAATCCATTTGTTATGTTTTGTATAGGTCCTGCTTATATATTTCTAATAAGAAATAGATTACCCACAGGTATTTCCGTTGGAGATAGAAGATTCTGGTTAAGTACAATTGGAACAAATATATCTATTACAATATTAGTTTTACTAATGATTTATTTCATAGGCTTTAGAGAATTTTTTATAATACATATTCCTGTGATATTATTCGCTGCCCTGATAGGAGTGTGGCTTTTTTACATTCAACATCAATTTGAAAACAATTATTGGGTTAGATCAGATTTATGGAATTTTTATGATGGTGCTTTATTAGGTAGTTCTTATTACGATCTTCCAGATCCACTTAGGTGGATGACGGCAAACATTGGGATACATCATATTCACCATTTAAATAGTAAAATTCCTTTTTATTATTTAGATGATGTTCTTAAAGATCATCCTCAGCTTAAAGCTGTCCAGCGTGTTACATTAAGATCTAGCCTTCGTAGTATTAAGTTCAGCTTATGGGATGAAAATAAAAACAAGATGGTTTCATTTTCTGAGGCAAGAAAACATTTATAATTATTTATATAAACGATAATTTTTTTAATTAAACTATGTCAAAAAAATCTAATATAGATAAAAATAATAATTTAATATGTGACTTTACTAAGGGGTCAATTAAGCACCGACTGATGTATGGAGGTGGACGTAGTCAATACCTTCCAAGAGCTGTTGGTATGACTAAAGGTAGAACTCCAAATATAGTTGACGCTACCGCAGGACTTGGCAAAGACTCTTTTTTACTAGCATCTCTAGGGGCAAGAGTGACCCTAATCGAACGTTCACCAATAATACATGGTTTATTATATGATGGGATGGAACGAGCAATGAGAGCTGGTGGATTAACAGCTGAAGTTGTTGAACGAATGACACTAATAATGGGGGATTCAATTGAACTACTTCCAAACCTTGAACCAGAAGTTGTCTTAGTTGATCCAATGCACCCAGTTCGTAAAAGTTCTGCACAGGTTAAGAAAGAAATGGTATTGATAAGGCAAATTGTAGGTAACGACTGTGATTACGTCGATTTATTGAATGTTGCTCTCAATGTAGCAAAAAAAAGAGTGGTGCTTAAATGGCCTAAGGGAGCTAATACAATTGAAAACATAAAATTACCTTCGCACCAGCTAAGTGGGAAAACAACTCGTTACGACGTATTCATGATTAGTTAATAAATTGACTAATCATTTGAGAAATGCGTGAAGGTATTAATTGCAGAACGAAAACTATCTAGCTTTAATTCCGTTCGTACTTCTTTAGTTGCTTTAATCATCATAGGTTCAACTGGAATTCCTAGGGCATTAGCTATACGATCATTTTTTGAGAAGTTACCGGCTACTGCAGCTGCAGCTACTAGCGCATGCTGTCCCATCTTTTGTACTAATTCTATTCTAATTTGCTTTAAATAATCTAGATTATCTCCAGTGATAGCGTCAGAAAATGAAACTAATAAATGCCCATTCTCAATTCCAGAATCAATATTTGTATTAATAAGAGCCATTGGATTTAACTCTATATTTTTTATACGTCCACTCTCACGGAGGAACCATGCATGACTGCTAGTTCAAAAAAAGCATTCGTTTATAGCAGATATTCTGCCTGCAACTAATTCGACTTGAGAGCGATTTAACCCTTTATGGTGCGTATAAGAGAAATCTAAAATTTTATCCATTTGACTGTACTGAACTTTTTCTAGCTCCATATGATCTTTTAATTCATCAGGAACTAAACTTAATGCTCTCACTATGTATGGTTTGGGCATTTCACCATAAAGTTTTTTTCCTAATTCCCCTCCTTTTGGTCCATTAGGGATTGTTGGAACCCACGCTAATTCTTTTATAGCTTCTTTAGGACGAGTACGTGTGGGGGCTTTTTTTTCTGGGTTTGGTAAATTTCTAAGAGGGATGCCAATGCCCCTAGCAAATACATCTAAACTAGTTATTCGAGACACTATACCTACTATCTCTACGTATTCACCTTCACTAATACCTTCATTAAGAGTTTTATCATAAATATTTTTATTAAGGCTTTGTGGTGTAATAGCAATTTGCTTTACTATTTCTTTTACAGCATTGGGTAATTTAATGTCTTCTGATAAATTTTCATCAGATGGTTTTTCCAGAACGCCTGCTTCATATGCAGCAATTCGAGCTTCTTTAGCTATTGCTAGTCTCTGCGTTCCTGTTCCCCAAGAACGTGATTTTCCCATAGAATTAATTTGAAATTCATGAACATTTTCAATTTCTTTGGATACTGGATACTCTGAATCATCATAGAAACGCATCATTTTCTCAATTCTAATTCTTAATTATGTCAGCTGTCGTATATTAGTCTCGCAACAAAATGATGTATATTAGAGAATGTACAATATATCTAATAATTTATTAATATTTGTACTCGATTTCTATGACTTCGATATCTACATCGCCAATATTTATTGCGTTATGCTCAACTGGAGCTTTAACCGATCGTGTTGTACCAGGGGTGTATTTTACTTCGCGAGTGGTGCCATCCGAGTGTTCTAAGTAAAGTGTTCCATATGATTGTTGTATAGTAACATAATCATAGTCGTGAAGATGCCAACCAGTTTGTTTGCCAGGTTCAATTGTCCAATGTGTAATTAATGTTTTATCATCTTCAAACAACAATTTGAAGTCACCAATGTCTCGATCAGAAGACTTATTTATAGTTTTTTCTAATAGTTTCTTTGACATTCTGATCTCCTAGAGTTCAGCTATATTTAGTATTAATAAATCAATGTAACTTAATGTAAATTATAATATTATGAAATTTAATGTTTTATCTATGCTTATAGGAATAAAGAATAATTAATATATATAAATTATATTCGTAATTATAGTTAATATGAAGGTATTATAAAAATTAGTAATGAGTTTGATAGGTTTTAATTTTTTAAACGTTAATGTTGGGAGTAAAGATTAATGGGCTCACCAAAAGTAATTGTACAACTTTATCCAATGATGCCTACAGAGGGAGAAGACGACCGTAAAGCCAAGCGCCCGGTCGGTGCTGATCGCGATTTATATCATAGAGTTGTGCATGAATGGACTGATATAATTAAAGAAGCTGACTCGATGGGTGTTTGGGGTTGTTCAACTATTGAGCACCATTTACACTCAGAGGGGTACGAGGTTGGTCCAAATCCAGGAGTACTAAATGCCTATTGGGCTAATCACATAAAGAATATGAGAGTTGGCGCATTAGGTTATGTTATTGCCACTAATGACCCAATTCGAGTTGCAGAAGAAACTGCAATTATAGATCACTTATCTAGTGGTAAATATTTTGTTGGATTTGCTCGTGGGTATCAATCTAGATGGACTAATATTTTAGGTCAGTTTTCTGGTGCGCAGGCCACATCATCTGATGGTGGAGAAATTGATAGATTAAACCGCGAAATATTTGAAGAACGAGTTGAAATGGTTATTGATTGCTGGACCAAGGATTCAAATGTTCTTAATGGTAAACATTACCAAGCTCCTTATCCTATTGATACCGGTGTTTTAGGCTACCCTGGCACTAAAATAGCTAATGAGGCAGGTTCGCCTGGCGAAGTGGGAGATAACGATAATATACAATCTGTATGCGTTGTACCAAAACCCTACCAAGATCCTCATCCACCAGTATTTATAGGAGTACATAAAAGTCCAGAGACTATTCAGTTTTGCGCAAGAAATGGATTTCATCCTTGTTACTTTAATCCAACAGATGCTGTAGTTGGATTATCAAAAATGTATGTAGAGGAGGCCAATAAATTTGGACATAATTTCAAATTGGGTGAACGACAAAACATTGTGAGGCAAACGAGGATAGCTAAAAATTATGATGAATTTGAACGTAGAGTTAAGAAATACGATGTAGATATTTTTAAAAACTTTTACTCTATTTTCTCTAACCATAGTGTTGATCCGGCAGAGAATAACGATGATGCTGCATTTAATTCTATGAAAAACACTAGTTTCTTAACTGGTGGAACAGTAGATGATGCTATTAAATATTGGAAAGGAATATTTGATCAGACGCCATTTGAGTATATAACGTTAATATGGCATTTTGCTCAACAACCCAAAGATGAAGTTCTTGAAGAAATGCAGTTATTTATGGAGAAAGTAGTTCCTGAACTAGAGGTACCTGATTATCCTGCATCTTCCCAGTAGAATTTTAAATAAAAGATATTTAGTCATAAACGCTGGCCTGTTTGTATGGGTCAGCGTTTTTTTATAGTCGGTAAAAAATTATAAAGGAGCGATAAATGGCGGGGCATCCAGTAAATAATAAATTAGAAGCGACTACTGATATGTGGCGTATTTCTCAACAATGTTTTGCGGATAACATTCGTTCTGAAATGACTCTGCCAGATAAAGTTCAACTTAACGATATAACGTTACGAGAAGGAAGACAATTGCCCGGTGTCTCTCTAACAAGGGATCAGGTTTTATCTATAGCTGATGCACTAGTAGAGTCAGGCGTTACCATGGTGCAAATGCATCATGATGATCCAAGTGAAATGGAAGAAGTTAAAAAACGTTTTCCCCATGTTTTAATTGATGCTCTAGTTCATCCCACAGCGGTTCTTAATCCCGAATTAGCCAAACCTGAAATAGATATGAATTATGATCATGGAGCTGATTATTGTTCGTTGGCCTTTTCCTTTTCAGAACACCAAATGTGTCTTTTCGAATCTATGGCCGGTAAACGAATTTCAATTGAAGAAGCAATTGATCGGGCAATTGGATCTACAGCATATGCAAAAGCTAAGGCAGGCAAAAATAGAAAAGTTGGATGTTTAATTCAAGATTGCACCAGGATTCCTATTGATAGGTTGGCAGAGGTATGTAGTAAATTAGTTGATGCAGGTGCTGATATGATATGCCTAGATGACATTAATGGTATGGCTATCTATCGAGTTTATACCCATGTCGTTCGAGAAATGAAACGAAGACTACCTGGGACTGAAATAGCGCTTCATACACATAATGATATAGGAATGGCTGCTGCTGCACTCTATGCAGGGCTCGAAGGTGGGGCAGATATAATTCACACATGTGTTAATGGATTAGGAGAAAGAGCACATATTGCGTGCCTTGCTGAAGTTGCCTCTGTAATACAACTTTATTACGGTTTAGATTGTGGAATAAAGTTAGACAAAATGACTTCGCTTTCAAAACTTGTATCTGAAACCATGCCATGGCCTATGTCTGATACAATGCCTTTTGTTGGTAAAACTGCATTTTCTCATCTTGTGGAAGTTCATTATTGTGTCCCTGACACAGAAGAAGGGTTTTGGTCATATCTATGCATGAAGCCAGAATTATTTGGAAATTCTCAGCATAACCTACTTGGTCATTATTCAGGACCATGGGCAGTTAGAGCGAAAGCAAAAGAATTGGGATTAGTTATACCCGATGGTAAAGAAGAGAATGTAATAGAAAAGTTAAGAAGTAAAATAAAAGATGTTCGTCGCCAAATAAATGATCAGGAATTTATTAATATATTAGAAAACCTTTAGTAATATGATTTTTTTGTATTAAGGTTTCATCATAATATCATCTATTATATTATGGTGCTTGGGCCTCCATCCTAGCATTTGTCTCGCTTTTTCTGCATTCAAACGGCTATTTGAACTGAGACTTAACGACATTGGAGCCCCCCAAATATTAACTGCTTCTTTTAGGTTCATTGACATTGCAGGTTCTTCATGTCCAAGAGACTTGCTTATAGCATTTGCTATATTAACTAGTGATTCTTCACCAGATTCTAGGTAATAGTATGAACCTGGTTTTGCATTTTCTAATGCTAACAGGTACGCATCGGCACAATCATCTATGTGAACATTTGACCATATATTTTTACCAGATCCTACGTACTTAGACGCTCCTATTCTTTTTGCAGTTCTACTCATTAAAGGTATTTGAATACTATGTGTCCGTACACCAAGGCCAGTTCCATAAATCATACAAGGACAAATTATAATAGATCGTATTCCATCTTTAGCTGCTGAAAGTATCATATTTCTTTCAATTGCATACCATATTGCCTTTTCTGGAACTGGGTTATAGGGGATGTCTTCACTATAAATGTGACTACTATATTCACCATTTGCATTATCCGAAATAATACTACTACCACTTGTATGAATAAATGTTTTTCCCGAATTACGTATAGCCTCTAATATTGATCGAATAGCAAATGCATTGTGGGTACTTGCCGTGTTAATTATGACATCAGAGTCTTTAGAAGTGTTGTAAAGTAATTCGAGGTCATCAAGAGACCCTACAACTGGGGTAATTCCGTGCTTTTCAAGCAATTCAGCTTTATTTATGTCACGGGCTAATCCCGTAACTTGGTGCCCAGCTTTAATTAGTTTATGTGCTACTGTTCCGCCAATATAGCCTGGTGCACCGGTAATAAATATATTCACTAATTTTCCTTTACTAATTACTTAGTTTTTATATGTATTAGTCAGTCTAATCTAATCCGGCCTGAAAAGAGTAACCCACACCTTTAAGTTCGTTAACAACATTGTCTCCAAACTTACTAGAAAGCTCTTCTACCATACTTGGAGGGAATTCAACATCACGTAAATTTTTCTCTCCTCCTTGCAGTATAACGTACAATAATCCACTTTCTTTACTAATGTTGTGAAAACGTCTCATTACCCCTGGGGGTACGGATATCGTATCAAAAAGATTTAGCTCGGTTGAGTATTCACCTTTATCACCCCACTCAATGCAAAACTTCCCCTTAATACATGTAAACGTCTCAGTTGTATCCTGATGCACATGTAACCCTGGTCCGTTACCTGGCCCACATTCAGCAATAACGACAGCAAAACTTTTAGGTCCAGCAATGGGACCATCACCCCAGGGAGTATCTTTAGCGCCCTCATAAGCTATTACTGTTTTAGTTTCTCTTGCAGTCATCATTTCACGTGCTTCTGGTGGAATGTTAGCTGCAGTGCGTGACTTGTTCGGGGTTAAATCATTGTATCTTGCTATATGTAATTCCATGTCTGCAGGTAAGATATTTTTAGTTTTCATTTAATTAACCTCTCTTCATTAATTAACTATAATTTATTAATTCAAAAATGATATTTTAATTCTGTTATTATATAATTATTAAATTTTGAATAGTTCACGTAAACATAAAATTTGAAATGTTAATAGATTAGAAAAGTTTTAGTTTAAGATTGCACTTATATACTACCAATCATGAGCTATTAATCTCTTAGTATTGATATCTAATGTCTTAATAGAAAGCTAAGTATCAATATGGGTGTCATATTTTAATATAATAATAAAAGTGGAGTTTAAATATGAGGATCGGTATTTGTGGAACGGGAAATATGGGCTCGGCAATTGCTGAACGGCTTTTAGGGGAGAACCACCATGTTTCAGTGTGGAATCGTACTTGGGAGAAAACTAAGCCATTACTAAATTTAGGAGCAGCTTTTGCTACAAGTCCGCAATCATTAGTGGCTGGATGCGATATAATAATATCAATGGTGATTGATGATGAAGCTGTATTATCTCTCTATCAAAATGATGACGGTTTATTATCTGCCGATCTAAAAGATAAATTAATTATTGAGATGAGCACTATTCTTCCTGAGACAAGTAAGCATATTGATCGTCAAATACGTTTAAATGGTGGTAACTATATTGAATGTCCAGTAGGGGGAAGTGTACAACCTGCTTTGCGCGGAGAGTTGCTTGGGTTAGTAGGTGGAGATTTAGAAAACATAGACAAAGCTCGCCCTATATTAAATCAGCTTTGCCGCCGCTTAGATCATGTAGGTGGTATTGGAAGTGGTGCTTCAATGAAATTAGCAGTTAATCTGCCATTAGTAGTTTACTGGGAATCTGTAGGAGAAGCATTGGCTATAGCAGAAAAAGCAGGAATTAATATATCTCAAGCAGCAGATATATTAGCTGATACATCAGGTACCATTAAAGTAGCTCCTGGTAGACTGCCTCGTATTGCTGATATAGCTAACGGTGACATTCCTGATGGTGTGTCTTTTAGTATTGCTGGAATGGCTAAAGACCTCAAACTGATGATAGAAGTTGCATCTAATAACGGTATATCTGCTCCCGTAACTGAGGCAGCTTCAAAAAGTTATGAAGAAGCTGTTCATGACGGTTGGGCTGAATATGATGGAGTTTTGTTAGCTGCATGGCGTGTATTACAGAGTAAGAAATTATAAAGAATTTCTAGGAGCTACGATTTAGATAAAGTAGCTCCTAGAGATATATATTACTTCTTTTTTACATCTTCTGGAATTATTGGTAATAATACGTAGGATTTTTTGTCAGGGCCCGTGTGTATAGTTACATCCCCTCCAAAAATATTGGCAGGTCTATCACGCGGATCATTGTGTCTAAAGACAGCGCATCCGGTCCATTTTCCTATAGGCGTTTCCATGAAAGAATCTCCAGGATATACATAGTCCTTACCTCTAATCGTAAGAGCTATTCTGTAGTCTTTTGGAACTGCAATACATGTCGGCCACACTTCAACATCGACCTCATACACTTTACGTGGAGTAAGGGGTTCTTCTTCATCATGTGTGTGATAAGGTCTATATGGAAGGGTTAATTCTTGGTCAAGTTTTCTATGAGAGCATCTTAACCAACCTTGCGCAATTGGAGTATGAGGGTCCAATGCCCCTTGGAATACAACTTCTTTCATGTCTGGGCTAAAGACTCTGACGACCAAAAATAAATCAGCATCAGAGGTAGCTGAAGATACGAATAGTTTTGCTGCTATTGGTCCTGTTATCTCCGTTTCTTTTTTTAACGGAGGCGTCATAAAAGTTACCCCATCACTGAAACCACCATATGTAATTTTAGAAGGTTTTTTCTGTGAGTTCCTTGATAGGCTCATATCTGTTGGATCTATAAAATATTTAGTCCACCTTGTGCGTTTAAGTGGCCATTCTTTTTCATGTCGCTCTACAAATTTTTCACCTGGGTGACGAACTAACATCTGCACTTTAGGTTGTTTTTTCCAACCTGTGTTTTCGCCTTTTAAAAAGTGTCCAAAAAACTTCTTTTGTAGGTTTACACCATAGTCTGTGTAGAATTCTGTCCAATGTTCGATGGCATGTACTTCAAGCCACTTTTCTTTAGAAGCTGCTCGAACATAACCTTCAAAGTTACCTCGGGGATGTAGTCCTTGGCCACCCCAGTTTGCAGTGGAAAAAATTGGTACTTTTACTTTTGACCAGTCTGGCATACGTGATTGCCAATATTCATCGGTATCTAGTTTTCTTTTTAAATTTTCTTCATAAAAGTCTACACGGTTTTGTCCAAGTTCTTCTTCAGTTAACGTTATTGGTCCAGATACCCAATCACCATTCATACGACTTTTAAAGCCATTTATACCCTTGCCATGTTGAACTGAATATACCTGATGTAATGGCCAATCGTAAGAAAAACCATTACAGAATATACCGCCATGATGTGCCATATCTCTGTAGAAATCAGCTGCACCTTCCCAGGGGCAGATTGCTGCTAAATGTTTTGGCTGTAATGCCGCAGTTTGCCACTGGTTTTCAGCGTAATATGAAATTCCATTAAGACCAACCTTTCCATTCGACCAATTTTGTACGCCTGCCCAATCAACGGCTATAGCCAGGTCTTCTGCTTCTCTTAATGACCAAATATCAATCACACCAGGAGATCTTCCAGCTCCTCTAGAATCAATTCGGATTACTACATAGCCATCTGGAACCCATTTTTCGGGATCCACAACTTCCCAATTCTGATACTTATTCGTTGAACCAGCTGGTACATCTGGATGGTCTTCCATCATTGTTGTGTATTGTTCTTCATAGAGATCTTCAAAGTGGAGGTACTTTCCATAAGGACCCATGGTCATAATCACTGGGTATTTGCCGTCACTTATAGGTCTGAATACATCACATCTTAGAATTATGCCGTCATCCATTGGAATTGGTACATCCCAGTCAATTCTCATTCCGTCTCGGATATCCGTCTTAGATTGCTCATCCATGTATTTATTTGCTTTAGCCATTATTTTCTCCTCAAACCTAAGTAAATTACGTGCCAGTATTTATTGATCCTTATACCGATTTGTCCAAAGACCTATTACTATTTATGTATTTTATTATAAATATCTAATTCGAACCACTTAAAGTTATCGTTTAAATTAATTTAATTACTTATTCCATAAGTGCAATTTTTGTCATATTAGACACTCATTAACAAAATGAATAAAGTAGAATTTTTCAATGATAGTATTTATTTTATAAAACGGTTTCGTCTATCTAGAATAACAGATTTTTTAATTAAAATGTTAAATTAGAATGTTATATATTCAAATGTCAGTTAATAATAAAATATGGATAATTTTATGAGTGTATCTCCAAATATATTTCTTTTTCATGTTCATAAAGAAGCTATGTCTGCAGCTGTAAGAGCATTTAACGAAGATTGGCCTGAAGCAAAAATAAGTAATATTCTAGAAGATGGATTATTCGAGTGGGTTAGGGAGACAGGAGGAGTTGTTTCCGAAATGCATAAAGCTTTTGACACTCTTACGGAATACGCTGTTAGTCGAGGTGCAGAAGGAATACTATACTCATGTTCTGCTTTTGGTGAATGTATAGACGCATGTATAGAAAAGTATGATTTACCTTTACTTAAACCGAACGATGCTATGATCGAGAAAGCGTTAGAGTATGGTTCTAAAATAGCTATTGTCGCTACAGTCGCTGCTACCATTCCCACGATAGCAACTGAAATTCAAAGTATAGCTGCTAACCAGAAAACACCAGTAGAGTTTTCTTCATACGTTGTAGATGGCGCATTTGATGCATTAGCGGAAGGTAATCCTGAAAAACATGATAATCTGGTAGCCAAGCAAGTAAGTATTATTTCTGATTGCGACGTTATAGTTTTAGCTCAATTCACCTTATCTAGGTCTGCACCTATTCTTAAAGAAGTAACTAATATACCAGTTTTAAATTCACCAAGCGCAGCTGTGGCTAAAATGCGTTATTTGTTAAATTCCTAAATATAAAAGAAAACCAGTCGATAATATAATTAGTGAATAAGAAAGAATCACTTAAATATTAATGAGCCATCAACACTGGCATCTTGGCCTCATTAAGAATGTGATTTGTAGCACCACCAAAAATCATCTGACGCAACCTGCTTTGAGTATAACCACCTTTTATTAAAAGATTGGCTCCAATATTTTCCGTTTCATTAAGCATTAAGGCACCTGCATCAGATGGAGAACGTTTACCTTCTCTATTTATTATATCAACAGTTATATCTTGGCGTGTTAGGCTATTGGCCACCTCTACAGCTGTTGGGCCCGGCACCATTGCTCCTTCAATATTTAATATACTTATATGTTTGGCATTTTTAATTAACGGCATAGCAAAAGCAATTGTACGCGCTGTTTCTGTGCTGCCATTCCATGCAATTGCAATATGGTCTATTATTTTTTGTGAAATAGTGGGAGGTGCTATAAGTACAGGTCTACCGGATTCAAATAATACGGTTTCTAGTGTGTTCATTGCGGGTGTGAGAGCTCCAGGGGTAGGCCTACCTACAACTATTAGATCAAAAACACGTCCTCTTTGTCCAAATAGTCCTATTCCAGACGCCTCATTTTCATTCCAACTAACTGTTAACTCGTTATTTTCGTTTGGCTGGGAATTTTTTAGATTGTTTTCTTTTATGAATTTATCAAACTGTTCTTTTAATCTTTCAGAACGTGTACCTTGTTCTATTTCAAATTGCTCCTCAGTCCCTGCTAGAGCTGCAACTCCTCCCTCAAATCCGACTGCTATTGCTCCAGCTAATGATGGACGAATACAAAATCCCTCGATATGACTTTGAAATTGTCTAGCTATCATTAATGTTAAGGTTAGAACTGAGTCTAAAGAATTACTTTCTTCGAGTGGAACTAATATTGATCTATATCCCATCCAGCACCTGTCGAATATAATTTCCTATAAGTACTATGTAATAGTATTATAATACCTTTACCTTGAGGTCATGAGCAAGAAAAGAATCTATAAAAAAACAAGAAGTAATGATTATGGTAGTTGCTTCGAGCGCTACCATAAGTTAAATATCCGCCGTTCTTTAATGTGCGGCAGTGGCGGAACTGGTAGACGCGCAACGTTGAGGGCGTTGTGGGGGAAACCCCGTGGAGGTTCAAGTCCTCTCTGCCGCACCAATTATGATATTATCAGTCTGCGGTCATGTATTTTGTTATTGTACTTGCTATATTAGTAGCGTATCAGGCCATCAACTCTTATGCGGCTGTGGCGGAATTGGTAGACGCGCTAGCTTCAGGTGCTAGTGGGGGAAACCCCGTGGAGGTTCAAGTC
>CEQM01045192.1_pt1 | contig 15057 bp, 13 predicted proteins | sample 531111 | NCBI WGS metagenome assembly CEQM01 (sample SAMEA2621278, study PRJEB7988) | marine metagenome | biome: marine biome (ENVO:00000447); feature: deep chlorophyll maximum layer (ENVO:xxxxxxxx); material: "saline water (ENVO:00002010), including plankton (ENVO:xxxxxxxx)" | depth 120 m
CCTGCTTTATTGATCATATACAATGTGTTAATTCTTGAAATCAAGGAAATTAATTCTGCTTTTTGCAATTTACTAACTTCAATAGACAAGATTCTTATCAGTTCATGTTTGGGAATATAACTTAATTTATTAATCATTAATATTTTCTTGTGTTTTATAAGGTTTTATTTTAATTTCAGGTAAAGATGCTAATTGATTTTGAATTATTGTTTCAGCAACCAGCCAGTCAATTTGGTTGTTAACATCTATACCTTCAAAATCTTCAGTAAAAAATGGTGCGATCGTATTTCCTGAAATAGTCTTATATTCATATACAGAACTTTTTTTTACTATTTCCAAACTAGCATTCTGAACGAAAATTTCAGGTAAAGAAGAATATTGCATACTATGAAAAGGTTGATTATATTTATTAGATTTTGTGTTTTGATTAATTATAGGATTTATAAATTTCCCATCATAATCCCACATTTTATAAGGATGCTGGCCACATAGTTCAACTGCCCTCAATGAGTCAATATCATCTTTGTTCAAAATAAATTCGTTCCATGCTCTTTTCAAAGTAGATTCATTTCTAAAAGGACTTGTTGGCCTTAAAATAGAAACATATGAATAATTTAACTTTAATTCATCAAGTTTATTCAATGTGAAATATAACCAATCAAAATCTGGGGAATTATCTGTTGCATATTCTGCAGGTCTTAAAAAAGGTATTTCAGCACCATAATACTTAGATATATCAGCAATCTCCTGCGAATCAGTTGATACAACTACAGAATCAAAAATATTCGAATTTAAAGCTGAACAAATAGTATATGAAATCAAAGGGTGATTTGCTAAATATTTAATATTTTTATTTGCGATTCTTTTTGAACCTGATCTTGCTGGAATCAAAGCTATAACTCCATCATTTACCATGCACTAAATCCTCCGTCAATAACTATATCTGCACCAGTTACATAGCTGGAACTATCAGATAATAAAAAAATTAAAGCTCCGCTAAAATCATTAGTGTTTGCCATTCTTCCCATTGGTACTTTGTGGATATATTTTTTAACAAATTCTTTATCTTGATTATTATACACTCCGCCTAAAGTCATAGTATTAACCCTAACATTATTTTTAGCCCAATAAGTGGCTAGGTATTTTGTTAAGTTTGCTAGCCCTGACTTAGAAGCTCCATATGCAAATGGTTTAAAAAATTTTTCTCCGCTATTGTCGATATGTGAATACAATCTTTGATCAGGAGACAAATTTCCATACAAAGAATTAATATTAATTATAGATCCAGAATTATTTTTGGCCATTTCTGATCCGATTATTTGTGAGCAGTAATAAGATCCTTTCAAATTTACTTCCATAATGTTATCCCAATCACTATCAGAAAAATTTTCAAAGCTTACATTAGATTGAGCATTTGAATTGGGAGGAGAATCAAGTCCTGCATTGTTAATTAATCCAAAAGGGCTTCCCCAATCTTGTTTCAAAGTTTCTAAACAAGATTGGATTTGATCCTTTTTAGTAATATCAATTTTGAAATATCGCAAGTTACTATTTGATTGTTTTTCGTCAGCTAAAATATCTAAAACAACCACTTTCGCTTCACAATCTATTAACGTATTAGTAAATTCTGTTCCTAAGTTACCAGAACCTCCCGTGACTACAATGATCTTATCTTTTAGTGAGAAAATATCTTCCATAATTATTACCGATTATAAATTATAAGTTAATGGTGGAATTTTGATCCTTTCAAAATAATCAATTACTTCTCGAACAGCGCCATTTCCTCCAGAATTTTTTGTAACATATACCGAAGTTAATTTTTTATTTAGTTCATCAAATACGTCACTACTAGAATCAGGAACAATAATTGGCATCCCAACATGTAATAAACATTCCATATCATTAATATCATTGCCTATAAAAGCAATGTCATCTAAATTTATGTGCTTTGTCTTTGGGTGAGTACCTAAGTCTTTAAGTTTGTCGCCTGATGTATGATGATCAATTTTGATTTTCTCACATCTTTTAGTGACAGTAGGATTTGTTTCACTTGAAAAAACAATATAGGGAACTTTATTTAGTTCAAAATTTTGCCTTCTATTTGCTTTAGAAATACCCATACTGTCATACTTGGAGTTCTTGATAATTTCCTTTCCATCTTCGGTTGTATAAACACTATTATCTGTAAAAACGCCGTCAAAATCAAAAACAACAATTTTAATTTTTTTTGCAATAGATTCCATCTGTTTAGATCCAAACATTTTGAAATTTTTACTATTTAACAAATTTTCATTCATATGCTAACTAACATGATCTGTATGTAAATTTTCATCTTTGGATATAGACACATTGATTTTTTTCCCTATAAAAAGATCTATATCATGAGGTGGTGTTCCATCACCTGGTATTTTAATAGCTATATCATTTTTTTCTAAAACAGTACCTTTATTTAAATCACGAGAAGCCACTAATTTTTTTCTTAGCTTAAACATTGCGGGTTTTTCATTCTCAAGTAATTTTTTTTCTCCATCACCCATTGCTGATTTTGTTCTATTTAAATCTCTAACTAATTTTTTTAATCCAACAGGCTCTAAAGAAAAAGGTTGATCAGTTCCTTTCATTGATCTGTTTAGAGTAAAATGCTTTTCGATTATTCTTGCGCCTAATACGTATCCAACTAAAGCTAAGGCTATTCCACTCTGATGATCTGAAAGTCCAATTATATTATCTCCAAACTCATCCATATAAGTATTAATTACAGATAGATTCATATCGGAAGGATCAGCAGGATATACAGAGCTACATTGAAGTATGGAAATTTGGTTTTTATATTTGCTAACTTTATCATAAGCTCTTTTAACATCCTCTAAGCTTGATCCTCCTGTACTGATAATCATAGGCTTACCAGTAGATGCAATATACTCTAAAAATGGAGTGTTAATAATATCAGCTGATGCAGTTTTATATGCCGGCAAATCAAATTTTTCAAGAAAATCTACACTGGCAAAATCAAAAGGAGTAGCAAAAAACATAATCTGATTTGATTTTGCAAATTCAATCAAATGGCTATATTCGTCATATCCAAATTCCAAATACTCTCTATGCTCTCCATAAGTTTGTGCAAAACTATTTGAGTTTACATATGGCATATCAAACATTGTTTTTGTAAAAAGCTCTTGATTGTTTCTTTTCTGAAATTTAACAGCACTAGCTCCTGCTTCTTTAGCTGACAAAATCATCTTCTCAGCAATATCTACTTTACCCATATGATTTGCTCCGATTTCTGCAACCACAAAGCAGTCAGAGTTTTGATTTATTTCATTTCCATCTATTACAAATTTTCGTCCCATTATTTTCCTTCTTACGTATATACTTATTTTATAAATCTAACATACTTAACATAATACATATTAGGGTGTTTTTATATTAAAAAAATTTTTTAACCCATTGCCTTGAATCCGTTTGCCAATTTCCTATAATTGTGACTAAAACTGAAAAAAAAATTATTTTCATATCCAAACATAAAGATTGATTTTTAATATATAACAAATCATATCTTAATTTATTTTTGGGCAAAGTATCATAAGACCCTAATAATTGCGCTAATCCTGTTAGTCCTTGAGGAGCATTTAATCTTTTTTCATAAGGAAGATTTCCTTTTAAAAATTTTTTATATAATTCAGGTCTTTCTGGCCTGGGGCCCACAATACTTATATCACCTCTTAGAATATTAATTAACTGAGGAATTTCATCGATAGCATATTTACGTATAAATTTTCCGGTCTTTGTTAATCTTGGGTCATCCTCTTTTGATGCCCATATTGCTCCTGTTTGTTGTTCAGCATTCTTAATCATAGATCTAAATTTAAATAATTTAAATTTTTTTTTATTTTTGGCATATCTATCCTGTGTATAAAATATTGGATAACCGTCTTCAAAAAACAAGAAAATTACTACTACTAAAATGACAATTAACAAAATTGGCATTAATAAAGTAAAACCTATAATCAGAAAACTTAAATCTATTGATCTTTTAATCATATATTAACCATTATTCGTATTAATCTAAGATACAAATGTTAATAAATTATTAAAGATAACATACCAAAGCCTTTATTGGCATTCAAACTTATTGTAGCCTAATATAGTTTAAAAATAGATATATAAGAAATATGTCCGATAAGAAGCAATTTAAATTAACTAAATATACAAAATCAGGTGGCTGAGGTTCTAAATTCTCAATTGAAGATTTAGGTAAAATCTTGAGCTTATTTAATTTGGAAAACAAAAATCCAAATATTCTTGTGGATTCTTCTCATAAGGATGATGCTGCTGTGTATAAATTGAATGAAAATCAATGTTTGGTACTGACTGTTGATTTTTTTCCTCCAAATGTTGATGATCCGTTTACATATGGAGAAATAGTTGCATCAAATTCAATGAGTGATATATATGCAATGGGGGTTGATCCAGTAATTGGCTTAAATATTGCAGCATTTCCAAAAACATTCCCAAAAACAGTCATACAAGATATACTTCGTGGATCACAGTCCAAATGCGATGAAGCGGGGCTAAGTATAATTGGCGGGCATACTATTTATGATTCCGAACCAAAATACGGAATTGCAGCGATAGGTATCACAAATTGCAATCAAGTAATCACCAATAATAGTGCAAAAGAAAATCAAGCAATAATATTAACCAAACCACTTGGAACAGGAATAGTAAACAATCTAATTATGGATGACAAATCAAATGTAGATAGCAATATAATCAAAGATGCTGTCGAATCTATGTCTATGTTAAATAAATATGCAAAAGATATTATGGTTAAATATGGAGCTAGTTCATGCGTTGACATAACAGGCTACGGGCTGCTTGGTCATATGTATAACCTTGCATTAAATAGCAATATTAACTGTAATATTAATATAAAATCTGTACCTGTGATAAATAATTTAGATGATTATATAAATTCAAATATTTCTAGTGGTACAAAGTCAAATATAGAATTTCTAAATAACAAATTAAATTCATTTAACAAATTAGATAATAAACAAAAAATCATTTTCAGTGACCCTCAAACTTCTGGCGGATTGCTATTTACCGTAGACAAATCAAAATCAACAGATGTCATAAAGGAACTTAGCGCAAAACATAGCAAAGCTTCTTTAATTGGGGAAACAGAAAAATTAACAAACAATGAATTCATTAAATTTAGCTAAATAATGTATATTCAAAAAATACAAGATTTTATTCTATATAGCCTTTCGAAAACATATCAAAATGTCGATTTGAAAACCATAGAAAACGACGGTCCAATAGTTCAAAAATCACCAGATTCAATCAAATCTGACTTTGGATCTAGCTTGGCATTAAGATTAGCTAAATTATTAAAAAAACCACCAATAGAAATAGCAAACAATTTAAGTACATTTTTAAATAAAAACAAACCTGATTTTATAGATGAAATAACAGTATTAAAACCTGGGTATATAAATTTTTCTATAAATAAAAAAGATATTGCTTCAAAATTAAAAAATATAGCTTTAGAAGTGAATACTTTAAAAAAACATTTTGATAAACAAAGTGAAACAATTCAAATTGAATTTGTAAGTGCGAATCCAACTGGGCCTTTGCATGTAGGCCACATAAGGGGAGCTGTTTATGGAAGCGCTCTTTCTAAAGTGCTGAGTTTTTACGGATATAATATGAAAAATGAATACTATGTTAATGATGCTGGAAATCAAATCACAGAATTTGGTGAAAGTATATTAAATAAAATATTAAAATCCAATAAAGATGATACTTCGGATTCTTACAAAGGCGAATATATATTAGATTTGGCAAATGATATACAAAAAGAATTAAATTTAAATTCAAAAAACTTAACTGAAGAAGTAACTAAAATTGGAATAAATAAAATGCTAACTTCAATAAAAAATGATTTGTCTAAATTGAACGTTAAATTTGATGAATGGTTTCATGAAAGTCAATTGTTTAAAGACAAAACTTTAGATGAAGTAATTAAAAAATTAAATGAAAAAGAATTTATTTCACAAAAAGAAGGTGCCACTTGGTTTTTGTCAAAAAAATTAGGTGATGACAGAGATAATGTATTAATAAAAAAAGATTCATCACATACATATTTCTTTTCAGACATTGCAAATCATTATAATAAATTTTTTATTAGAAATTTTAATAAGGTTATAAATATTTGGGGCGCTGATCATCAAGGTCATATAAAAAGAACTAAATTAGCAATGGAATCACTTGGAGTAGAGTCTGAAAATTTGATAATTAAAATTTCACAAATGGTTACAATAAAAAAAGGTACCGAAATTGTTAAAATTTCAAAAAGATCAGGTGAATACGTTACACTTAGTGAAATAGTGGAAGAAGTTGGAAGTGATGCTTGCAGATATTTCTTTTTGTCAAAATCTCCTGATACACAGTTAACATTTGATATTGAATTAGCAAAAAGCCAAAATTCAAGCAATCCAATATTTTACATACAGTATGCTCATGCAAGATTAATAAAATTACTAGAAAGCGCAAAAAAAGCAAAAATCGAAGTAAATAAAGATTCAAAAATTACTATTGATTCAGAAAAAGAGTTGGAAATCGGAAAAAAAATACTAGAATTTCCAGAAATGATTGAACAAATAGTTAAAGAATTAGAGCCTCACCACATAACTAGATATTGCTTGGAATTAGCATCTCTTTTTCATTCGTATTATCAATCAGAAAAGATAATCGACGATTCAGATAATGAAATTTCTGAATCAAAGATATTATTTTGTAACTCTGTGTTGAATACAATTCGCCAATGTTTAGATTTAATGATGATTTCAGCGCCAAAAAAAATGTAAGTTATTCAAAGCCACCTTCTTTTTTGTACATTTTAGTTCGTCTTACATAACTTAAAGCATTTTTTTTAACCATATCTAAATGTTTATCTGATATCGTTGATTTGATTCTAGCCGGAGTGCCAAGAACAAAAGAAAAATCTGGGATAACCATATTAGGGACTACAGTTGAAGATGCACCTATAAGGCAATTATTCCCAACTTTAACTCCATCATTAATTACAGATGCATTAGCTAACATTACATTATCCCCAACAGTTGTTGCATGACACATTACCATATGTCCCATGGTAACTCCGTTACCTATATATACATCCTCATCGCCGTGAACAATAGAGTTATCTTGAATATTAGTGTTATCGCCTATTACAATCTTTCCACTATCAGCTCTTAATATTACTCCAGGCCATATACTGGAATTCTCACCAATTTCAATATCACCGATTAGGTACGAAAATTCACTAACAAAAGCCGAAGAATGAATTTTTGCTTTCTTGCCATTAAATTCTTTTATCATGTGTTCCTCAGTTAATAATATAGATATTTTAAGTTTTTATTTTATCAAAAATCAGACAGATATCAAAAATTGTCAAATAATCCTATTATTGTGAATAAAATAAATGTCAGGAATATTGACTTTCTACTATTTGTTAACTAACATTCTTATTTCATTCGCTCTTTAACAACTGTATAGTGACGAAAACACGTTAATTTACTAGAGTTTGATTCTGGCTCAGGACGAACGCTGGCGGTGTGCTTAATGCATGCAAGTCTACTACTTGTGACTTCGGTCACGCTAAAGTGGTGGCAAACGGCTTAGTAACACGTAAGTAATCTGCCCTTAAGTGGGGGATAATCCGAAGAAATTCGGCCTAATACCGCATAATTTTTTAATATATAAATGTTAAAAAGAAAGATTTATCGCTTTTGGAGGAGCTTGCGGCCTATCAGGTAGTTGGTAAGGGTAATGGCCTACCAAGCCTAAGACGGGTAACCGAAGTGAGAGCTTGATCGGTAAGAGGGGAACTGAGACACGGTCCCCACTTCTACGGAAGGCAGCAGCAGGGAATTTTGCGCAATGGACTGTATGGTCTGACGCAGCGACACCGCGTGGAGGATGAATGCTTTAGGGTTGTAAACTCCTTTTCTTAGGAAAGATGATGACGGTACCTAAGGAATAAGCATCGGCTAACTACGTGCCAGCAGCCGCGGTAATACGTAGGATGCAAGCGTTGTCCGGAATTATTGGGCGTAAAGGGCGTCTAGGTGGATTAACAAGTCCTGTGTGAAATCTCTTGGCTTAACCAAGAAAGGTCACAGGAAACTATTAATCTAGAGGTCATGAGAGGTAAGTGGAATTCACAGAGTAGTGGTGAAATGCGTAGATACTGTGAGGAACACCAGAGGCGAAAGCGACTTACTAGCATGAATCTGACACTAAAGCGCGAAAGTGTGGGTAGCAAACCGGATTAGATACCCGGGTAGTCCACACCATAAACGATGGATACTAGTTATGGGAGGCTTAGACCCCTCTGTAACGAAGCTAACGCATTAAGTATCCCGCCTGGGGAGTACGGCCGCAAGGTTAAAACTCAAAGAAATTGACGGGGGCCCGCACAAGCAGCGGAGCGTGTGGTTTAATTCGATGATAAGCGAAGAACCTTACCAAGGCTTGAAATATATCTGACAGCTAGTGAAAGCTAGTCTCCTTCGGGCAGATATACAGATGTTGCATGGCTGTCGTCAGCTCGTGCCGTGAGGTGTTGGGTTAAGTCCCGCAACGAGCGCAACCCTCGTCGTTAGTTACTATGTCTAGCGAGACTGCCTCTAAAAAAGAGGAGGAAGGTGGGGATGACGTCAAGTCAGCATGGCTCTTACGCCTTGGGCTACACACACGCTACAATGGATAGTACAAAGGGCTGCAAAGGAGCGATCCGGAGCTAATCCCATAAAGCTATCCCCAGTTGGAATTACAGGCTGCAACTCGCCTGTATGAACGCGGAGTTGCTAGTAAACGCAGGTCAGCACACTGCGTTGAATACGTTCCCGGGCCTTGTACACACCGCCCGTCAAGTCATGGAAGTAGAAAACACCTGAAGTCGTTGGGCTAACCCTTTTGGGAAGCAGACGCCTAAGGTGGGTTTTATGACTGGGACTAAGTCGTAACAAGGTAGCTGTACCGGAAGGTGCGGCTGGATCACCTCCTTTAAGGAAATGATAAAAGGTTATTGACCTAGGTCTAAAATACTAATCCTTAAGTAATTACTTAAATTGAGCAAGACCATTTAATGGGGAGCTCTTTAAATAAAACTTGAGTACAAGATAGTATAGAGAAAAACAGAAAATTTTAGTGTTTTCGTCACTATACAGTTGTTAAGGACATTGTTCTTTGCGTGGGGCTGTAGCTCAGTTGGGAGAGCACCTGCTTTGCAAGCAGGGGGTCAGGAGTTCGAGCCTCCTCAGCTCCACCAACATTTATATGAGTATCTATAATTCAAAAAAAGAATTTAATTCAGAATTTATAAGTACTAGTCTTGTAAAAAAACTCATAAATAATCAGTTTCCAGAATATAAAGATTTAACAATCAAGCCTGTTGAAAAACAAGGATGGGATAATAGAACTTATCGGCTTGGTGAAAATAAGCTGATCAGATTACCATCAGCTGAATATTATTCAATAAAAATTCCTAAAGAACAAAAATATTTACCATTGATAGCTCCTTATTTAACAACAAATATTTCAAAACCAATTAAAATAGGGAATCCATCTTCACTATATCCATTTAATTTTGCAATTTATAATTGGATTGATGGAGTAAGTGCTAATCTTTTAAAATTCAACAATAAAAAACTTGAGATTTTAGCAACTCAATTAGCCATTTTTTTAACTGAATTGCATTCAATTAACAATATAGCTGGGCCTCCTCCAGGAAAACATAATGGATGGGGAGGTGATGAATTAAATTTGTTTGACGAAAAGGCAAAAAATCAAATCAACGAACTGAAAAATATTATCAATCAATCTGAATCATTAGATCTTTGGGAAAAAGCAAAAAAATCAAAGTGGGATAAAAAACCAGTTTGGATTCATGGTGACTTTTATTTTGGTAATTTTTTAATTAAAAATAATGAACTTACAGGAGTTATAGATTTTGGAGGGATAGCTAAAGCTGACCCTGCTAAAGATTTAGTGATAGCATGGACCTTTCTAAGAAATAAATCAAGAGATATTTTTAAAAATAAAATTACTTACGATTCGGATACATGGATTAGAGCAAAAGGATGGGCACTATGGAAAGCAACTTTTGAATTGTGCAAAACAAAAAATAAAGCTAGCGAATATGCAAATTCTCAAAAAAGAATTATAAATGATATCCTAACAGATGATTAACTATCTTTTATATTAAAAATTACTCTATCTTTCCTGGCTATATTAACCATTTAAAATATTATCTATACTTTTAGTCAAAGATTTAACATCTAAACCAGATTTATTGTAAAACCATTCTCTCGAACCATATTCTAAGATTTGTTTGTTTTCAAATCCGATTAAATGTATATTAAATTTCAAGTTAAGAATATTTGCTTGATCACTAAATATGCTGCCTAATCCTCCTGTAACACTGTGCTCTTCAATTATTATTACATTTTCGACATCTTTAATGATATCAAATATCTGCTCAGGAAATGGTTTTAAACTTATAACATCAATGATCCCTATATCTTTATCCTTAACTGAATCAATAACATTATTAATTATAGTACCTGAAGATAAAATCACATTATTGTTAAATTGTTTAATTATTTTAAAAGGTTCATATTTGTTCAAATCATGTATTTTAGGATGTATTCCCTTATCCATACGTACATAAAAAGGAGATTCAGAATTTAATACTAAGTCAGAACAATATTTCGCAGAAGCACTGTCAGAAGGGTTCAATATTTGCATTTCAGGTAACGCACTCATCACACTAATATCTTGAATTGCATGATGAGTTGGACCATCAAAAGCAAATGAAAGTCCAGAACCTATGCCCACTATAGTAACAGGTAAATTCATACTACATATATTAAACTTGATTTGTTCATAACATCTGTATACGACAAATGGAGCAATACCATAAATAATTACTTTCATTCCCATAGAAGCTAATCCAGATGCAATATTTATCATATTTTGCTCAGCAACTCCAACATTTATAAATTGATTAGGCCTCTGAGTTTTAAGTTCTCGCAAACTAAATATATCCATATCATTAGTTATAACAACAATATTTTTATTATCCATACTAGAAAGATATATTTCATCAAAAAAAGCATCTCGCATATCTTTATTGCTTGTATCATTAGAAATATTCATCTCAATTCCTTGTAAGCTATTTCTAACTGCTCTTTTGTAGGCACAGAATGATGCCACTTCAATTCATTCTCCATATACGAAACTCCTTTGCCTTTGATAGTATTAGCAACAATAAAAGATGGCTTGTTTGCTATTTTGGATTCTTGTATAGCAGATATTATTTCAGTAAAAGAATGTCCATCAATTTCTTTGTAAAACCAACCTAATTTTGGTAATGCAACAGGTAATAATTTAAACACAGCATTGTCTTTAATTACTTCAGTAACTGATAATCTATTTCTATCTACGATAGCAATCAAATTAGTTAATTTGAAATCCGAGATATGTAATATAGCTTCCCAAACAGACCCTTCATCACACTCAGCATCTCCAAGTATTGTAATAGCTTTATAATTCTTGTTTAACAATTTTGATGAATGAGCTATTCCGGCACATACTCCTAAGGCATGACCTAAAGATCCTGTATTCCAATCCACACCATTAATTCCAATATCAAGTTGCCCTCCAAGACCTCCATCCTGTCCATATGAATCAAGTTTCTCATTTGTTATCAAACCTAAATCGTTTAAAATAACATATAAGGCTAAACAAGCATGACCTTTGCTAAGTATAAATTTGTCAGGGTAATTATCGTCACTATAATTTAAACAACCACCGTAATACATACTTACAAGTAAATCTACACACGAAAAAGTTCCTCCAATATGTCCAATTTTTTTTGCAGCAACAATTTCAAGAACTTTTAGTCTTATTTGATTAGATATAATTTGTAATTTATTTTCCAATTAATAATCTCTAAAAGCTTCAATTATTTTTTGATAATTATCAGTAAAAACTTCAACAAACAAAGGATTTTCATTACTCATAATTTCATTTAACTGAGATTCAATATTTTTATAATCATCTATACGCACGTAATCCAAATCAAAAGCATCGGCAATTTTACTTAAATTCAATGTTCCAGCACCAGTAGATTCTGATGTGTCAAGTCTTCGTCCTTCAAAAACATCGTCTTGCCATTTCTTCATTGATAGATATCCTCCATTATTTATTACAAATAATTTAATATTGTAAGAATAATGAGAAATTGTTTTTAATTCTTGAATATTTAATTCTAAAGAACCATCTCCAGTAACCGCTAGTATTTGAAAATCTGGTTCTGCCACAGCACATCCAATTGCCAATGGGATTGTTGTCCCCATTGCAGCATTTGTTCCAGAACAAATCTCTCTCTGTCCATTTTCAAAATCCCAAACAGTACCACCAACATAGTAGTTTGATCCTGCATCAGTTACTAAAACATTTTTACTATTAGAAAGATCTCCTAATAATTTCATAAAATAATATAAATCAATAGGATTCTTTTTTTGATCTAAAGTTACAATAGGATTATTAGCTTTCAGATCGTTGCAGTAATCTAACCATTTAATTCGTTTAGGTATAATATTGTTATTAAGCTTTTTATTAATTTCAATCAAAAATGATTTAACATCAGCATTAATCCCTAAATCTATATAATTCTTATTTTTTTCAATTTCTGCTTTATCAACGTCTACCATAACTATTTCAGCATTTTCAAAAGCTTCAAAATTCAATCCTACAAATTGTGGCGCCAATCTACAGCCTAAAGATATAACTAAATCACTTTTATTCATGATTTGTTTACAATATTTGGATCCTTTTAGTCCAGCTTGTCCAAACACGTATTTATTACTATGAGGTAATAAATCTTGACCTAATCTCGAGAATAAAACAGGCGCTGCAACCTTATCTGTAAAAGTCTTGAATTCATTTATAGCTTTTGCTTGCCGAACTCCGTGACCTCCAACTATTAAAGGATTTTTGGCGTCTTTTAATTTTTCTATTATGTTGTCTATATTTGCAGGTGAAATATCTAATTTACTCCTTGGTACCTGATAAGATCTCAATTGATCTAATTGAATACTAGCATTTTGAATATCTAATGGGATGTCTATCCAAACTGGTCCAGGTCTGCCAGAAATTGCCAGATGTAATGCTTTTTCTAAAACATATCTAACATCGTTTGGATCGTCAAGAAATTTTGCATATTTCGTCAAGGGTTTTACAACAGGAATAATATTTATTTCAGCAGTGCCATAAGTCCTAAGTGGTAATTTGGAATGATAAGTTGTATGATTCTTTTCAACTTGCCCTGAAATAATCATAATCGGAGCGGAATCAACAAAAGATTCAGCTAATCCTGGAAGAGCATTAGTTGCTCCTGGTCCTGCAGTTACACAAGCTACACCTAAAGTTCCTTTTAATCTTGCATATGATCCTGCCATCATTGGCGCAACAGCTTCATTTCTAGTTGCATAATAATTTATTCCAGAAACTTCAATAGCATCATTAATATACATAGCCCCATAACCAGTAAGCATAAAAATATCATTAACTCCATTATCGACTAAAAATTTTGCAATATAGTCAGCCACTCTCATAAATTTTACTCCGAAATATTTTTACGATGTATTATTTGTATATAGATTATAATATATAAATAACTATTAAAATGATATTGTGATAAATGATTAACTATCTTTTATATTAATTATTACTCGGCCTTTCAATTTCCCGTCAAGCATTTTAATTGCATAAGAATTCAAATCTTTAAGATAGATTTCAGTAACTATTTTATTTAATGTATCTTTAGGAATCAGCTGTGAATAAGATTCCCATATTTTATGCCTATAATTTATTTGAGAATATACAGAATCTATTCCTATTAATTTTACTTTTCTCAATATAAATGGGAGAACTGTAGTACGCAAATCATTACTAAGTGCATTTCCTGTTGATATTACAATTCCTCCGTAATTCATTGATGCCAGTATACTTGATAATATTTCTCCTCCAAGCGTATCAATAGCCCCCATCCATTTAGACGAATTTAGTGGCTTTGAATTACTCTGCAGAAAGTCTTGTGTAGATATAACTTCATTAGATCCTATAGATTTTAAATAGTTTTCTTGGTTTTTTTTTGATGTCAAAGTTGAAATTTGATATCCCATATTAGATAACAATGCAATAGAAATACTAGCAACGCCACCAGTTGATCCTGATATTAAAATTTTAGCTTTAGATTTGTCAAAATTTGATTCTATAATTTCATCCACGGCCAACATAGCAGTAAATCCTGCAGTGCCAATAATCATAGATTCTCTAAGAGAGATATTGTTTGGTTTTTTCACAATATAATTTGAGTCGATTTTTACATATTGAGAATACCCTCCAGAAAATTTTTCTCCCATACCAAATCCGGTAACTAAAACTTCATCACCAACATTGAAATTTTTTGATGATGACATTTCAACGGTACCTGATAAATCTATCCCTGGTGACATTGGTAATCTTCTCATTATTTTTGCCATATTGCCGTTTAAAGCCATAGCATCTTTATAATTCAAAGATGAATATTGAACTTTGATTAATACTTCATCGGGGTTTAATTTGTCATCTAATTGTTTATTAGTAATTCCTATTTCTAATTTTCCATTAACTTCAGTGGCATACAGAGCTTTGTAATTCATTTTTATTTTCTCACAGAATAAAACAAGTATATATTTTACACCTATAATATATACTTGTTTATAATACTTAAAGTATAAAAATTATATAACCTATGAAAAAAATATTTTATCCCATTCTGATTTTGCATATTTTATTATTTGCATCTAGCTGTGCAAACCAAGATAACGACGAGGAAATCACTCAACTTCAACTACAAGTGGCAGAATTAGAAAATCAAAAGTTACAGAATGAAATTAAATCATTAAAAGATGAAAGTAATAATGAAGCTAAAGATAA
>CEQM01029198.1_pt1 | contig 15048 bp, 15 predicted proteins | sample 531111 | NCBI WGS metagenome assembly CEQM01 (sample SAMEA2621278, study PRJEB7988) | marine metagenome | biome: marine biome (ENVO:00000447); feature: deep chlorophyll maximum layer (ENVO:xxxxxxxx); material: "saline water (ENVO:00002010), including plankton (ENVO:xxxxxxxx)" | depth 120 m
CTTTCTTGGCAATTAATAGAGAATAAAATATGTGAAGAGAATAATATTCAAATTACAAATGAAGCATTACATGCTTTCACAAAAAAACATGTGCTAGAACAGATGAGGAGTTATGGTAATGTTCAGATGGATGATAAAGAAATAGAAGGTATTGTTGGAAATGTTTTAAAAAATAAGCAAGAGGCAGAAAAAATGACAAATGAATTAGTCTTAATGGAGCTTGTAAAATATTTTAAGAGTACAATGAAAATCAAGACAAGCACCATTACTTTGGATGAATTTATTAAATTAGCTAATAATCAAAAATAATTTTATCGTGGATAGTTCAAAAGAATTCAAAAAATATGCGAATAAACATATAGGGATTAGTAGTACAACATTGCATAACTATACATCTGCCTATGGTAATTATATTAATCCAACAATTACAGAGGAAATCACAGAAAATAGAAGGCAAGTTACTATGGATGTTTTTTCTCGTCTTATGCAGGATCGAATTATTTTTTTAGGTGTTCCGATCAATGATACAGTGGCGAATATTATACAAGCACAATTATTATTTTTAGAGTCTGTGGGTCCAAAAGATGATATTGAAATTTATTTAAATACTCCTGGAGGACAAGTATATGCCGGATTAGGGATATATGACACAATACAGTTTATATCTTCCTCGGTTTCTACTATATGTACTGGTATGGCAGCATCGATGGGTGCCGTATTGTTATGTGCTGGTGAAAAAGGAAAAAGGTCAGCCTTACAACATTCACGTGTAATGATTCATCAACCACTTGGTGGCACGCATGGACAGGCTTCAGATATTCAAATTGCAGCAAGAGAAATTGAAAAATTAAAAAAAGAATTGTATGATATTATTGCTAAGCATTCTAATAAAACATATGATGAAGTTTCAATGGATGGTGATCGAGATTTTTGGATGACTTCAAAAGAGGCTTTAGCTTATGGAATGATTGATGAAGTTTTACAACCTAATAGAAAAAAATAGCATTCTATTTATGGATAAAAATCAAACTCAAATGTGTGCTTTTTGCAATAAGCAAAAATCAGATGTCAATATTTTAATCACTGGAAATACTGGAAATATTTGTGATCGTTGTGTTTCACAAGCAAACAATATTGTTCAAGAAGAACGCAATCAAATTAGTCATAAAAAAATAAAAAAAGATTTAGAATTATTTAAGCCTATTGAAATTAAATCATATTTGGACGAGTATATCATTGGTCAAGATCAAGCAAAAAAAATTTTATCAGTTGCCGTATATAATCATTATAAACGTATTCTATATTCTAAAAAAACAGAAGATGATCTAGAGTTAGATAAGTCTAATATTTTAATAATAGGAGATACGGGTACTGGTAAGACATTATTTGCTCGTGTCATTGCTAAAATGTTGAATGTCCCTTTTTGTATTGTAGATGCTACATCTATGACAGAAGCTGGTTATGTCGGAGAAGATGTGGAATCATTATTAACTCGATTATTACAAGTTGCGAATTATGATGTTGAAAGTGCAGAAAAAGGTATAGTATTTATTGATGAAATTGATAAGATTGCAAGAAAGTCAGATAATCCATCTATTACTCGAGATGTTTCTGGAGAAGGAGTTCAGCAAGCTTTATTAAAACTCATGGAAGGATCTATTGTTAATGTGCCTCCACAGGGTGGCAGAAAACATCCAGATCAACAATATATAAAAATTAATACTACTAATATTTTATTTATATGTGGAGGAGCTTTCTCCGGTATTAATAATATCATTAATAGTAGAGTAGGTAAACTTCCTTTAGGTTTTTCTAGAAAGGAAACACAGCAAAAAAAATCAAATACTTTACATTATATTTTGCCTCAAGATGTGAAAAAGTATGGTTTAATTCCAGAACTGATAGGTAGATTACCAGTTTTAACTTCTTTAGAACCATTAAATCAGGATATTTTATTAAAAATTTTAATAGAGCCTAAAAACTCTATTATTAAGCAATATGAAAAATTATTTAAAATGGATAATTGTTCTCTTTCGATAGATCCCAAGGTTTATGATTTAATTGTTGAATATGCATATAATTTTAAGCTAGGTGCTAGAGGCTTACGATCCATTTGCGAGAAATTATTTTTAGATAAACTATATACTAGCCCTAGCAGTACTGATCAGCGGTCTAAAAAAATTAAAATAGATTTAAAGTATGCACATCATGCTTTAAAAGGAATTGAATTAAATAAGCTGCGTGAGGCTAGTTAGCATTTTTCTAATTTAAAAAATGTAAAATCATATTTATGACGAGAGTCTTTTCGATGAAACTGTTCTTCTGTCACTCTCCATTTGTTCATATCTAATTCTGGAAAGAATACATCTCCTTTAATCTGCGCATGTATTCGTGTTAAATATATTATGTCAATCAATCCCTGTGTTAAGGCATCCTTGTAAACCATTCCTCCTCCAATAATAAATATATTTTTCTTAGCTTTCTTTGCTAATTTAATAGCTGCTTTTAAATCATTAGCAATCAGACATTCTTTAGCATTAAATGATGTATTCCTTGTTAAGATAATGTTGATTCTATTTTTTAGTGGTCGGAATTTTTCAGGAATGGAGAGAAAATTATTTTTTCCCATAATAACAGAACTATGGATAGTTTTTTTCTTAAAAAAATCCATATCATCAGGTAAATGCCAAGGTAAATCGTTTTTAACACCAATGACATTGTTTTCTGATACTGCAACTATTAATTTTATTTTCAAAATCGATTTTTTATACTGCTATTGGTGCTTTTATATGTGGATGTGGATTATATCCAACGAGTTCAAAGTCCTCAAAAATAAAATCAAAAATACTATTTCGAGATTTAATTATCATTTTAGGTAATTTCTTAGGAGTTCTTTCTAGTTGTAGTTTAGCTTGTTCAATGTGGTTTAAATATAGATGTGCATCACCCAGTGTATGCACAAATTTACCAGGTTTTAAATTACAAACATTTGCAATCATCATTGTTAATAAAGCATATGATGCAATATTAAAAGGGACACCCAAAAACACATCAGCACTTCTTTGATATAGTTGACATGATAGTTGATTATTAGCAACATAAAATTGAAAAAACGCGTGACATGGTGGAAGAGCCATATCTGATATTTGTCCAACATTCCATGCACTTACTATTAGCCGTCTTGAGTTAGGATTTTCTTTAATGTTATCTATTATATTTTGTATCTGATCAATATGTTTACCATCATAACTTGGCCACGATCTCCATTGATAACCATATACAGGTCCTAAGTCACCATTGTTATCAGCCCAGTCATCCCAAATCTTTACATTATTTTCTTTTAGGTATTTAATATTAGTTTCCCCCTTTAAAAACCATAGTAATTCATGAATAATAGATTTTAAATGTGTTTTTTTTGTTGTTACTAAAGGAAATGATTTTTCTAAATTATATATGCTTTGGTGGCCAAAAATACTTAATGTGCCAGTACCAGTTCTATCTATTTTTTTTGTTCCTTTTGATAGAACCTCTTCCATAAGTTTCAAGTATGCTTTCATATTAATATACCTACTATTACTGCTGTTAATAATGATGCGACTGTCCCTGCTATTAATGCTTTGAAACCAAGTCTTGATAAGTCAATTCTTCTACTAGGGGCTATAGCTCCAATTCCTCCAATTTGAATACCAATAGATAAAAAATTAGCAAATCCACATAAAAAATATGTTGCCATGATAGTAGTTTTTTCTGTTAATTGATTGTTTTTAATCATGTTGCCTAAGGACTCATAAGCTATAAATTCATTTGCTACCGTTTTCTCACCTAGCAATTGACCTGCTAGTAATATATCTTCAAAAGGAATACCAATTAACCAAGCAATTGGTGAAAACAGATAGCCAAAAATCATTTCCAATGATAAATTATTATATATATTATTTTGTTGAGTTATTAATTCATTTAATCCACTGTAATAACCCAAAAGGTTCAGTAATTGGTTAATAAGAGAAATAAATGCTACAAAAACTAATATCATTGCTCCAACATTAACTGCTAGTTTTACACCTTGAATTGTCCCGATAGCAATTGAGTCAAATACATTTGAACCTAAACAATCTCCTTTTACTATTGTCATTTTTTTATTAACCTTTTCTGTCTCAGGAATTAAAATTTTACATGCTACAATCGCTGCAGGTGCGGACATTACCGATGCCGCTAATAAGTGTGGTGCATATTCTTCACCTAACATCGCTGTAAAAGCAATAAAAACACCACCTGCAATAGTTGCCATTCCTCCACCCATAAGGCATAGTAATTCTGATTGTGTCATTTTTTGAATATAAGGCCTCACTAATAGAGGGGATTCAGTTTGTCCTAAAAATATGTTTCCAGAAGCGGCAAGACTTTCTGCACCGGAAAGATTCATTATTTTTTTCATCATAATAGCGAAAAAGTATACAATCTTTTGTAGTATACCTAAGTAAAATAACACACTTGTTAATGCTGAAAAAAACACAATTGTAGGTAAGATTTGGAAAGCAAATATTGCGCCAAAAGAAGTGTTATTTACAAGTGTTTCACCAAATAAAAATACAGATCCATCTTTTGTAAAATCTAATATAGCTAGAAAGATATTACTAATGCCTTGAAATAAGTTTTCGATAATGGAAATCTTTAATATGCATATTGCAAATAATAATTGTATTAATAGTCCTTTAAATACAAGAGACCAATCAATTTTGTGTTTATTAACAGAAAATAAATAGCAAATAGCTAGCAAGCTAATAATTCCTATAGCACCTCTTATGATAGCCTCCATATTATTTGTTTATTTTTTTAATTTGATCCCTAATTTTTGCTGCTAATTCATAATCTTCATTTTGTATTGCATTTGCAAGTTTTTTTTCTAATTCTTCAAGATGAATTATAGCAGTTTGTTTAATTTTAGTGTTTTCAACTCCTAACTCTGTATGCGTATTTTTTTCTTCACTTTCTTTCTTATCTTCTTTTAAATAATCATTAGCCTTTTCAAGAATTGTTTTATATGTATATATTGGAGCATTAAATCTAATAGCAATAGCAATAGCATCAGATGTTCTAGCATCAACAAGAAAGCTTTTGTTAGATGTTTTATTAAAAAAAGTTATAGATGAAAAAAAAATACCTTTTTCTAACTTATGGATAATAACTTTATCTAAGAGTAAATCTGATTTGTCTGCTATTGATGAAAATAAGTCATGTGTTAATGGTCTGGGTGAAATTATATTTTTATCAAGTCCAATTGCAATAGCCTGTGCTTCGCACGCACCTATTACAATAGATAATTTTTTCAAGCCATTATCTTCTTCTAGAAATAAGGCATATGCCCCTGATTTAAATTGACTGTATGAAAGCCCAATTATATTCAGCTTGATTAAATTCATTTTTTAATTCTTGTACTTTTTTAACTCTTCAATTAATTTAGGAACAACATCAAAGGCATCACCTACAATCCCATAATTAGCTGATTTAAAAAAGGGTGCTTCAGGGTCAGTATTTATTACTACAATATTTTTAGAACTACTTACTCCAGCTAAATGTTGAATAGCGCCGGATATTCCTATAGCAATATATAATTCTGGATTAATTGCTAATCCAGTTTGACCAACATGCTCAGAGTGGGGTCGCCATCCCATATCAGACACTGGTTTTGAGCATGCCGTGCCTGCTCCAAGTAATTCCGCTAATTCTTCTATCATATTCCAGTTTTCACTAGCTTTTAATCCTCTACCTGCTGAAACAACAATATCGGCATCACCTAAAGATATTTTACCTGACAATTTATGTCGACTTTTAATTTTCAATTGATTCTCATGGACAATATTATCTAATTCACTATCTATTATTTCTCCTTCTCCTTCTATTTTGATTATATCACCGATGGAATTTGGTAAAATATTAATAATATTTGTTTGATAATGCGACTCATAGTGTGCATATGCTTTGCTAGAAAAAGCTTTACATTTAATTGTTAACGGTTCATAACTATTTGGACAATCAACAGCATTTGTGATTAATCCTGCATCTAAAACAGAGGCAAGTAATGGTGAAATAGATTTGCCCATATTTGTATTAGAGATTACAATTGTGTTACATTCATGATGTTTAATTAAAGCTGCAGCTGTTCTAGCAATACTAATATTCGATGTTTCTTCCAAATTCATATTTGGAATATTTAAAATTTTATCAGCCCCATAAGATTTGATTGCATTAAAATCTGTTTTACCAAATGTGAGAACAAATAATTTTGTGTCTAACTTTTCAGCAATTTTCTTTCCATAAGCTATGGCTTCAAAAGAAGTTTTTTTCAAATTACCATCCCAATTTTCAACCAGTGTTAATATAGACATATTACTTATTTTTAAATAACTTTCGCTTCATTAGCTAATAGATCAATTAATTTTTCAACTTGATCATGATTAATAAATGTACATTCTGACCTACCTTTAGGTTTCTCAAAATTTACAATTTTCATATTTTCTTTAAATTCTTCATTGGGCTCAATGACTTCTAAAGGCTTAGTTCTTGCTGTCATAATGCCTCGCATTGATGGAATTCTTAAGTCTTTTTCTTCTACCAGACCTTTTTGTCCAGCAATTAATGAAGGTAATGAGCTTTCACAAATTTCATACCCATTGTCAATTTCTCGTTTTAATTCCAATATCTCACCATTCACTTCCATACCAATACAGCCATTGACAAATGGTATGTTTAATTTTTCGGCTACAAACCCAGGAACTTTACCTCCGTTATAGTCAATAGATTCTCTTCCACAAAATATCAAATCAAACGAATTTTTCAAACAATAATCGGAAATGCAATTTGCAACTATTCTACTATTTTTTGGTTTTTGATTAATGCGAACAGCTTTATCTGCGCCAATTGCTAATGCTTTTCGTAGTACAGCATCATTTGTTGATTCACCAATATTCAGCACTGTTATGGATGCACCTAATTTTTCTTTGATAAATATTGCTTTTGTAAGACAAAACTCATCATAAGGATTAATGATAAAAGTAATACCATTTGTGTCAAAAGAACGGTTCTCATTGTTAAAATTAATTGGCGATGTTGTATCAGGGACACTACTTATACATACTAAAATATTCATATTAAGTCTATAGTTTAGGATTTTGACAAATTTAATCAAAAAAGCATTAATAATTATAAACTATTTCAACTAGATATTCGTTTTTCTTCTTGTAAGACAAAAAAAATAAATAAATTTGGAAAAATAATTTTGAAATTATGAGAGAGATTCAATTTAGGCAAGCAATAGCCGAAGCTATGAGTGAAGAAATGGAGTTAGATACTAATGTCTTTTTAATGGGTGAAGAAGTAGCAGAATATAATGGAGCATATAAAGCATCGAAGGGATTATTAGAGAAATTCGGACCTAAACGTGTAATAGACACCCCAATTGCTGAAGGAGGTTTTTCGGGTATTGGTGTCGGTGCAGCTATGAATGGATTGCGCCCGATTATTGAATTTATGACATTTAATTTTTCGTTGGTTGCTATTGATCAAATTATTAATAATGCTGCTAAAATGAAACAAATGTCAGGTGGTCAATTTAATATTCCCATTGTATTTCGTGGGCCTACTGGTTCAGCAGGGCAATTAGCAGCCACCCATTCTCAATCTTTTGATAATTGGTATGCAAATTGTCCAGGGTTAAAAGTTATAGTACCATCCAACCCATATGATGCAAAAGGATTATTAAAGTCATCTATTAGAGATAATAACCCTGTTATTTTTATGGAATCGGAGCAAATGTATGGGGATAAAGGTATGATTCCTAATGAAGAATATGTTATTCCAATTGGGAAAGCTAATATTGTTAAAGAGGGATCAGATGTGACAATTGTATCTTATGGTAAGATGATGAAAGTTATTTTAGATGCAGCCATAGACTTAAATCAAGAAAATATATTTCCAGAATTGATTGATTTGAGAACTCTTCGACCAATGGATTATAATTTAATTATTGAGTCTGTCAAAAAAACTAATAGATTAATTATAGTCGAAGAAAGTTGGCCACTTGGATCCATATCCTCAGATATAAGCTATAGAATACAGAAAGATGCATTTGATTATTTAGATGCACCTATTCAGAGAATTTGTGGAGCAGATACGCCTATGGCTTATTCACCTACTTTAGTTGATGAATTTTTACCAAATAAAAAAGATTTGATCTTAAAAGTGAAAGAAGTCATGTATTTATAACTATTTTTTAAATAAGCCACTTAGATTAGAATCTACCTTCTCAATGATTAATCCTAGATCATGTTTATTATTTTGAAAATCAATCTCATTAGCTTGGATTACTAAGTGATTATGTTGATAATTTGTAAAAAACGCTTCATATCTTTCGTTCAATCGTTTTAGATAGTCTATGCGGATACCTTCTTCATATTCACGTCCTCTACTTTGTATTTTTTCAACCAATGATGAAATGTCAGATCTTAAATAAATCAATAAATCAGGTGGTGATACAAATGACTCCATTAATCTAAATAAATCTAAATAGTTGTCATAATCCCTTAGTGTCATAAGACCCATAGCTTGTAAATTAGGTGCAAAAATATATGCATCTTCATAAATAGTTCTATCCTGAATAATTGTTTTTTTAGATTTTGCGATATCTTGAACCTGTCGAAATCTGCTATTAAGAAAAAATACTTGTAGATTAAAAGACCATCTTTGCATATCATCATAAAAATTATCTAAATATGGGTTGTTGTCTACTGCTTCAAATAAAGGTGTCCATTTGTAATTTTTCGCCAGCATTTTGGTTAGTGTTGTCTTACCTACACCTATGTTTCCAGCTATTGCTATGTGCATATAATTTATTTATAGATTATAAACTTTTAATATACATATAAAAAAAATAATTATTTAAGAATTATAATTTTTTAATTAATTCATCTAAAAAAATACGGTTATTATGGAGCCTTTGAATTTTATTTTGTCCCCCTATTTTATTTTTTCTTTTTAGAGAAATATAGAAAAAATTCTTTTCCACTATTTTAACAATTGGAGTTTTTAGGAGTATGTCATTACTTCTTTTTGCGTCATAATCAGAATTGAGAATTTTTAATTTTTTGTCTAATAGATGAATAAATTTTTCCAGGTTATTTGGTTTTTTTTGAAATTCAATTAACCATTCATGAGCTCCTGTTTTATTAGAAAATAATAAAGGTCCAGCCGTATATTCACTTACAATACTATTGGTCTTATTAGATGCATATTCAATTGCTAAATTAGCAACATCCTCATTAAGCTCTTCGCCAAATGCATTGATAAAGCTTTGTGTTCGCCCACTAATTTTAATTTTATATGGTTTTATTGATGTAAATCTAATAGTGTCACCAATTTTATATCTCCATAGACCACCATTTGTTGTAATGACCATAGCATATATTTTATTGATTTGAACATTTTCTAATGATATTATATCTTCTTCTTTTTCTTGTCCATTTTCAAGAGGTATAAATTCATAAAAAATGCCGTGATCAATCAATAATAGAAGGTCGGATTTTTCTTTCTGATTTTGTATACCAAAAAAACCTTCAGAGGCATTGTATAATTCCATATAGTTAATTTCCCTCTTATTTATATAATTTTCAAATGATTTTCTATAGTTCTGAAAACTGATGCCTCCATGCATATATAATTCTAAATTTGGCCAAATATCTGTCAAACATTTCACATCCATTTTATCCATTAATTGATTAATAATTACCGCCATCCATGATGGTACACCTGAAATGTTTGTTATATTTTGATTGAAACTCTCTTCTATAATATTTGTTATTTTTTTTTCCCAGTCTTCTAAAAGAGCAGTTTTTATAGATGGTAATCTTTTTAGTTGAACCCAAATAGGTAAATTTTTTATAATGATTGCTGATAAATCTCCCGAATATGAGTATTTAATTTTATTTATGTTCGTGCTTCCCCCAATCATTAAACTTTTTCCTTTCAAAATTTTTGAATTAGGATTATTTTGTAAGTATAATGACAGCATATCTTTACCAGCCTTAAAGTGGCATGATTTTAATGACTCATTTGTAATTGGAATAAACTTACTTTTATTATTAGTTGTGCCTGATGATTTTGCAAACCATTTTATTTTTCCTGGCCATAAAATATCATGTTTATGTTTTATAGCTAATTCAATGTACTGTTTGAGCTTCTCGTAATCTGACAAGGGTACTTGGTCTTTAAAATCATTATAGTTTTTTATTTTATTAAAATTGTGTTTGTCCCCAAATAATGTTGTTTTCGAGTATTCTATATTTTTTATTAAAATTTTATTTTGATATTCAATAGGGTTTTTAATAGCTCTTTCAATTAATTTAATTCTATTCTTTATTTTTATAGCAATTAAATTATTTAACATAGCAAGGTTTTTATTTGGTTTGAAATATAATAAATCTCAATTTTATTTTTAATGTATCAAGGAATTATTCATAAAATGTCTACTCAATATTTGAATCCAATTCAATATAATTTTGTGGTTGGGGACAATAATTTTTCTATTAATAAATTTATTAATCAAAGAATCTGTTTAAAATGGCATGGTCAAGTTCAATGTATATGTGGTAAACGATCTAATCAATTTTACAGACAAAATTTTTGTTACAAATGTTATTGGAATGCTCCTGAAGCATCGCCAAGTATTTTTAAACCTGAGCTATGTACTGCCGATTTAGGAATTGAAGAAAGGGATTTAGAATGGGAGAAAAAATTTCAATTAGCACCCCATTACATTTATCTAGCAAATTCTAGTGGATTAAAAGTTGGTATTACGAGGAAAAATAATGAATTAACAAGATGGATAGATCAAGGGGCAGTTCAAGGCATGGTTATTGCAGAAGTGCCAAACAGAAGATTATCAGGTGTAATAGAATTAGAATTAAAAAAAGTTATTTCAGATAGAACAAATTGGAGAAAAATGTTATCAGGTTCTCCGCAATCAATTAATTTGTTAGAACAGCAATTACAATGTGTAAAATATATTCCAGATGAATTAAAGAAGTTCCTTATTGCGGACAATAAGGTAACAGAAATTAACTATCCAGTTTCAATTTATCCAAAAAAAATAGTGTCAATCAATTTTCAAAAAACCAGTACTATCGAAGGCAAATTGTTAGGAATCAAAGGTCAGTATCTTTTATTGGATGATGACAGGGTGTTCAATGTAAGAGCACATCAAGGTTATATAGTTGACGTTTTATTGTAATTCTTCTCCAATAGAGAGATTAAATTTCTTTCTTAAGTAGAATACACATAAGTATATAATGGGTGTGTCTATTATTGCGATTATGATTTTAAAAAGAAAGCCTTGTATAAATAATATTACAAATTTATCCCATGGAATAGCACCTCCAAGACATAGTAGTAATAAGATTAAACAAGTGTCTAGGAATTGAGATGGTATTGTAGATAAATTATTTCTTAACCATAAATGTTTTCCATGAGTTATTTTTTTCCAAAAGTGATAAATTCTAATATCAATCAATTGAGCACATAAATATGCAAACATAGATGCTCCGACGGCTAATGATGTATTACCGAATACTAAATTAAAAGTTGTATTATCGACAGGAGACCATTCTGTAGCAGGAAGATAATTCGCTAAATAAATAACAAAAAGACAGAATACAGTTGATATAATACCGCTAAAGACCATCTGTTTTGCTTTTTGTTTTCCAAATATTTCAGAAACAACGTCTGTTACTAGAAAGGTGATGGGGTAAAAAATAATACCAACTGACAACTCAAGATTAAATCCAAATAAGTTGAAATAAAAAAATTTTTGAAAAATTAAATTTGAAATAATTAACGAGGTTATGAAAATACCCACTAGTATTAAATAAGTATAATTATCGTTTTTTGTCATTTTTATTTCAAATCATATTTAATTGGCAATAATGCTTGTATGCCTTGCATGTCAAGAAATTCTTTTTTTATTTTCTCTAAATAGAGTGCGTCGATTTTTTGATTGCTAAGATGTTTTGTTTCTTCTATACTATTTAAAAATGCTTCTATTCCATTGTTTGTTTTTGGAAATTCTTCAATTTGAAAATCATTTATTTCTGCTAGTTTGGAAGCTAATTGTATGGCATCTGACAATCCACCCATTTCATCAACAAGACCTATTTCTTTTGCTCGAATACCTGTCCATACTCTACCTTGCCCTATCATATCTACCTCTTCTGTGTCCATGTTTCTAGCATGTGCTACATGTGTAATAAATTCTTGATAAGTATTTTTGACAGAAATTTGAAGAGATTCTCGTTCTTCATTAGATAAACTTCTATGTAGACTGCCCATATTCGAAAATTTATTTGTTTTCACATTATCAAAATGGAGTTTCATTTTTTCAGTTAGTAATTCTTCTGCCGTGAAAAATAAACCAAAAACACCGATTGATCCAGTAATTGTGTTTGGTGATGCTAATATTTTATCAGCAGCACAAGAGATATAATATCCGCCAGATGCAGCATAATTCCCCATTGAAACTACTATCGGCTTTTCTTTTTTAGCTAATTTCATTTGGCTTAATATTTCATCTGAAATTAGTGCCGATCCTCCTGGTGAATTTACTCTAAAAACAACAGCATTAACATCATCATCTTTTAATACTTTTTTAATTGTTTTTGTATAGCCGGAATGGATATTTTTTTGATCTCCATCAATATTTCCTTCAGCATAAATAATAGCAATCTTATTTTTTGACTTGTTCTTTTTTTCTTTTAAATCTCCAATAGTAACAAAATTAATATCATCTATTTTTTTAATATTTATTTTTTCTGCTAATAATGCTTTGAATTCATCGGGATATAACAACTTATCTATTAATCCAGTTTCCAATGGCTTCGTAGGTAACATTGATAAAATAATATTATCAGCAATATTATTGAGGCTGTCTATTGATAAATTACGTTCTTCAGAAATATCTTGCAACATATTTAACCAAAGATCATTGAGTAGCATTTCTGTTTGTTCTCGATTTTCCGAGCTCATTTCTGTTAGCATAAACGGTTCAATAGCAGCTTTAAATTTACCATGTCTAATGATTTCAGGCTTGACACCAATTTCTTGCATAGTTTCTGTGAAAAAAGGAATTGTGGAGCTTAATCCACTTAATTCCAGTGCACCAGTTGGGTACATAAAAATAGAGTCAGATATTGATGCTAAATAATATGCTGTTTTACCAAAGTAATTAGCATACGAATAAATAAACTTTCCACTTTCTTTAAATAGTTTTAAGGCATCTCTAATTTCTTTGACAGATGCTTGTCCAGGAGATTGAAATGATGTTAAATCAAGAAAAATACCAGCAACATTATTGTTATGGGTTGCTACTTTAATAGAGTTCAAGATTTTATATAAATTTTGACTATTATTTGGTTCAAATTCCCCAAAAGGACTAAAGTTCATAAATGGGTCTGTATTTGCTTTATCATAAATAGGATAATCAAATTTTATTTTCACTATACTATTTTCGTCTATTTTACCATCTTCATTAAATAAAGTATTGATTAATCCACTAATAACTATTAATATTATAATTGTTCCAATTAACATGAAACTCGCGAGAATTACACCTAGTGCAGATGATAGTACATTTTTTATAAAACCTTTCATAATATATTATTTAATTTTAGTTAATAAATGTAATCATAATTTTATATATGAAGCACATATCATACATTTCGATTGGTAGTAATTTAGGAGATAGAATTAATAATTGTATTATTGCGATTGCTAAACTTGGTGCGTTTTCTAAAGTATTAAGGCAATCTTCTTTCTATGAGACAGAATCATGGGGATATTATGACGTAAACCTATATATTAATGCTGTATTAAAAATAGAAACCGAACTTAGTCCTGAGGACTTATTAAATCAATTGCAATTAATTGAAAAACAAATGGGTAGAATTCATGCTCAATTAAATGATGTGTATGAATCTCGAATTATTGACTTAGATATATTATTTTTCGATACAGTTTTATTAAAAACTCATCAATTAACTATACCGCATATACACTTGTATGATCGTAATTATGTTTTGATACCATTTCATGAAATAGAACCAAATTTCAAGTGTCCAGTTAAAAAAGATACAATATGCAATCTTCTAAAATTATGTCAAGACAAAAGTAAAGTCAATCTATATCCACACTAAATAGTTAACAAGTAACTTAAATATCTATATAAAACTTTCGATTATAATTATAAATTTGTTTATATATTTAAATTATAGTTTTTTTTAAACACTTATAGATTATGAAACATCTTCTCACTACACTCTTATTTATTTCAATTTTTTCTTATGGCCAAGATAAGTATAACACCATAGGGTTTGGTTTGTCTTCTGGTATTATTTCTGAAATGGGATCAATACACGGTTATAGTATGCCTGTGTTTAATATCGATGTATCTAAGCAATTAACACCTAGTGTATCACTTTCAACAGATTTCATGTTTGGTTTTGCAGATGGATCGGGTTGGCATGGTAATGATGAAGATTTTTGGTATGATGTGAGTTTTCAGAGTATTTCTGCATTACTGTCACTTAATATTTTAAATATTGGTGATGTTCCAAGAGATAATAGAAGAGTAGCGTTAAGTTTAAAAAGTGGGGTTGGCCTTATGGGTATTAGTGGCGATAACACACATGGAGAAATTGATCAGTCTATGTTTAGTACATCTGCTGTATCTATTCCTGCAGGAATAGAATTAAAGTATAAAATTTCTTCTAATATTCAAGCTCGTGCTTCATTTTCACAAGTGTTTCCTATGGGACCGGGTTTAGACGGAATTGCATTAAAAGATGAAAATTCTGGTTGGGATTTTGGCTTTAAAACAGCTAATTTAGGTTTTACATATACTTTTGGAAAAAATGAGAATAGTATGGAGTGGATAAATCCACTTGATGTAGTTTCTAAAAAAATGAATGTAGTTGAAAAAGAAATGTCATCTTTAAGTATTGATAGTGA